>Ga0190315_1000295_pt1 | contig 28325 bp, 28 predicted proteins | sample 48701101_MG_FD_161673 | JGI IMG/M metagenome (GOLD analysis project Ga0190315, IMG submission 161673) | Hydrothermal vent sediment bacterial communities from Southern Trench, Guaymas Basin, Mexico - 4870-11-0-1_MG | ecosystem: Environmental > Aquatic > Marine > Hydrothermal vents > Sediment ...
GAGAGCTCAAAAAAGAAGGGAGGTGAGAGAAATGGAAATGATATCAAAGCTTTATGATTACCTCTATATGAGGGAGTTTGAAAGAAGAAAAAGAAAACCTGTAATTGAGGAGCTTGAATTCCTAGAGCATCTATACTAATTCCGTTCCTTTAGTTTCTTTCCCAAGGGCAAGAACATCCAAAGCCCCTATGATTGAAATCACGGCAATTACTAACACCGCTACTCCAATGGTTGAGGTTTCCATGATTTTTCCAGCTAATATTGGGGCCAATCCACCACCAATTCTTGCCATCGCTCCTGCCCATCCTGTTCCAGTTCCCCTAACTCCTGTTGGATAGAGTTCGGGAGTGTAGGCGTATATAGCTCCCCAAGCTCCGAGATTGAAGAAGCTGAAGAAAACCGCGCTTGTAAGTATCGTGTAAACGTTCCCCGAACTTGCATAGCGATAAAACATAACCCCAGCTAAACCCGAGAGTAGCAAATAAGCGAAGAGTGTTTTCTTTCGTCCTACCCTCTCAAGAAGATAAGCTGCGCTCCAATATCCTGGTAGCTGTGCTATGGCGGTTATTATAAAGTACTGAAAGCTCTTGAAGACGGTTATCTTTAAAGTAGCTGCTAAAAACTTTGGAAGCCATATGAAAAAGCCATAGTAAGCAAAGGCTATGCTGAACCATGCAATTGAAAGCATTAATGTCGTTTTGCCATACTTTTTCCACAGCTCTATTATCGTTATCTTTGCTTGCTTGCCTTTTTGCACTTCGACCTCTACTTTTCTTCCGAATATCCTTTCTATAACCCTCTCAGCTTCTTTTGTTTTTCCTTTGAGGGCTAGAAATCTCGGGGACTCTGGAAGCCAGAGTATTAGCGGTAGCAAAAGCAATACACTCCCGCCAAATAGAAGTATGCTTCTCCAGCTGGCTTTTAAGAGAATTGCAACTATTCCTATTATTATTGTGCCAATGGCCCAGAAGCTTTCCAAAATAGATATCATAGCACCTCTGATTTTCGCGGGCATGAACTCAGCGAAGTAAGAGCTTGCAACGGGCAAAGCCCCTCCCAATCCAAGCCCAACTACAAACCTAAGGGCTATAAGCTGATCTAAGCTATTAGCAAAGCTACTTGCAACGCTTCCCAATCCAAAAAGCGAAACTGCTAGGGTTAAGGCGTTTTTCCTTCCTATGTAGTCTGCAACTGTTCCAAAAAACCACGCGCCAAAAAGCATTCCCCATAATGCCGCGGAGCCCATTGCCCCAAGTTTGCTCGGGCTCCCCTGAAATGCTGCCTCTTTGCTCAGTAAAGGAATGACAAAGCTTACGGAGAGAGTATTTATTGCTATAAATGCCCACACTGTTCCAAGTATGGCCAAAAGAATATAATGGAACCTTCCGAATTTTGCCTTCTCTATGATCTCCATAATCATCACAGAACAAATGTTCGGTTAATGCTTTTTAAACCTATTTGCGAACCTTAATGGGGGTAGTAGGCATGAAAATCCACTATGAATGTCTCACATGTATCGCAACTCAATGTCAAAGGATAATTGAGATGGCAACAGAAGAGTTAGCAAAAAGAAAGAAAGCTGCTGTTTTCAGTGCAAAACTCATGGGAAAACTTGAGGAAGACTCGATACCTGCGATAGTTTCCAGCAAGATATTTCTTGACCTCTACGCGTTCCTTGGAGTTCGCGATCCATTTAAAGCCTATAAGGACTCTTCTAATAAGATAGCGGAAAAGATTTTGAATGAAATTGAAAGCAGCATGAAAATTGATTTCAAAACTGCGCTGAAGCTTGCAATAGTAGGGAATGTGATTGATTTTGCCGTTGGCTACTCCCCAGAAAACATTAAGGAAGATATAATGGGGCTGGTTAAAGAGGAGCTCTATTTAGATCGCTCCGAAGGGCTCTTTAAAAAGCTTGAAAATGCCGAAGTTTTGTTATACCTTACCGACAACTGTGGCGAAATATACTTTGACAAGCTCTTTTTGAAAAAGATTCGGGAAAATTTCCCCCATCTGGAGATTTACATTGCTGGAAAAGAAACTCCAATAATAAACGATGCCACTGTAGATGATTTAAAAGCGGCGAAACTCGATGAACTTGGGACGATAATTTCAACGGGCTCTGGGATCGTAGGTGCCCCACTTGAAGAAGTTTCTGAGGAATTTAGGGAGATTTTTGAAAAGGCAGATGTCATCATAGCAAAGGGGCAGGGAAACTTTGAAACCCTTAGTGAAATCAACGACAGGCGCGTTTTTTATCTATTAAAGGCCAAATGTCGCCCAGTGGCAAGAGAATTGGGAGTACCCCAAGGAAGCATGCTGTGCATATAGACATTTGACGATATTATTCTTGACAAGCATCGATTAGAAAGACTTTTATACTTTGAAGTTGTATAATATAATGGTGATACCTATGCCGACGATGATTAAAAAGGATTTAAAGAAGTTTATGAAAGAATTAAAACGCCATTACGACGATGTGTGGCACGTTCCATCAAGTGAATACCTTAAGAAACCTGATTTTGTTATAGTGGACCCAAAAACTGGTAAAAAAATAAAAGTCAGCTTTGTCTCATTAGATGATGGTGAGGTTGTTAGTGTAGTTTACGATGAACTCAGCTAGTTCGTTTTTTGACGTATTTCTCTCCGACTTTTGTTTTATATGGATAAAATAAAAAATTGTCAAAATGGTTAAATATTTCTTTACCCAATTGTTTATGATGATGAACAATGAAGGAGAGCACAATTAACGATATTTTTGATCTTGTGGGCATAATAGCGGATCCGAAAATTAGGGCTCTCACTTATGCCAATATTGGGGTTGAGCTTTTTCACATGGGCAACAACAAATATAGAGATGCCTTTAGAAGGGCACTGGAGACCGCAGAAGAAATTGAAGATGTAGTGGAACTAGCTTTTCTGCTTATTCAGATTGCCACTTATCTGGGGGAAACAAATAGAGCAGCTGCTGTAAGGGTTCTCAATAGAGTTCTTGAACTGACAGAACGTATGCCCTCCAAAATCCGAAATAGAGCCCTAGAAAAAATGATAGAAGCTGCATCAAAACTCAAGCTGTATGATTTGGCCGTTTCCTATGCAATGAAAATCAAAGACGGCAGAGTGAGAAATAGCATGCTAATCCCGATTATTAGAGGATATCTGTCTGAAGGTCAGCTCGCTAAAGCAATTAAAATTTCAAAAGACCTACTTGAAGAGCCCTGGAGCTCAATAGCTAAGTCAGAGATAATAAAGTACTATATTAAGAGCGGAGAAGTCATGAATGCCCTCGACATCTTTAATACGGTTGAGGGAAACAGAGAAAAGTTCATCAGCGAGATCATAGAGGAACTTATAGAATCACCAGAATATGTTTCGAAGTTTTTTGAACTGCTGAAAGATGAGGAGCTGGCAAGTGCTGCAAAGAAATTGCTCGACATTCTCATAAAGTCTCCGAAGAGGGAATACATCGAGCTAGCAGAGAAGATCGCGGAGAAAATACCCGATGAGAGCGTGCAGGTAAAAGTGGTGGCATTTTTAACAAGAGCGGGAGAAAAAGAGAGGGCACTAAAACACGCAAACAAGATACAAGATGGCTATCTACGTTCCCTGGCATTTGGAGAAGTTGCTTTGGGATATCTGAAAGAGGACGACTTGGATAAGGCAATAGAAACTGTAAAAAACGTTAGAGACCTCAAATGGAACTCAAGACTTCTGGCGGAGATATTAATTAAGGTCTTAAGGCTTGCAGCAAAAGAAGAATCTGAGCAGGGACATTAGCTTTAAATTCTTTTTCTTCTAACTTTTTCTGGTGATGCTAGTGGTAAGGATAGCAATAATAGGTGGGTCTGGAGTTTACGACCCAAAACTCCTAGAAAATATAAGAGAGGAGAGAGTTGAGACTCCTTATGGAGACATTAAGGTGAAGATTGGAGCTTACAAAAACGAAGAGGTTGTATTTTTAGCAAGACATGGGGAAAAGCATAGTGTTCCACCACATAAGATAAACTATCGGGCCAACATATGGGCTCTTTACGAGCTAGGTGTTGAAAGAATCCTTGCAACTTCAGCTGTGGGGTCTCTAAACGAGGCCATGAAACCGGGAGATTTTGTAATTTTGGATCAGCTGATTGATTTTACAAAAAACAGGGTTTATACTTTCTATGATGGAGAAGACTCGCCACATAAAAGAAAGTTTGTTGCCCATGTCGATTTCACAGATCCCTACTGTCCAGAGCTTAGAGGTGCGCTAATAAGGGCTGCTAGGGAGCTGGGCTTCAGCTATCACCCAAGGGGAACCTACGCGGCAATGGAAGGACCTAGGTTTGAAACAAGGGCAGAAATTAGGGCATTAAAGGTCTTAGGTGCTGATGTTGTGGGGATGACTCAATCACCTGAAGCTATTTTAGCGAGAGAGCTCGAGATGTGCTATGCAAGCGTTGCTATTGTAACTAACTATGCAGCCGGCATAAGCAAAACCAAACTCACGCATGCTGAAGTCGTTGAGCTAATGCAGCAGAAGAGTGAGGAGATTAAGCTCCTTTTGATGAAAGCAGTAGAGTATATTCCGAAAATTAGAAGATGTGCTTGTAAGGATGCATTGAAAGGGGCTACAGGTTGATTTATATTTTTTCTTTGCTTCGGCTTTCAGTTGAGGCAATATCATGAATTCAAAAATTAATCTCAATAAGAATGGGGAAAAGTGATAAGGCTTAGTCCCTAATTGAAGGAGCTTGGATTAATGAGTGCGTGATTAGGATGGGTCTTTTTAGGATGAATGTCACTGGCACAAGCACGCAAATGAGAACAAAAGTATTTTGAGAAGTGGAAATAATTTGTGGTGCGGTGGCCGGGATTTGAACCCGGGCCCGCGGCGTGGCAGGCCGCTGTCCTAGGCCAGGCTAGACTACCACCGCACAAGTCCGGTAGATAATCAATTACAGACGCTTTATAAATTTTTCGCCAGAATACTTTTAAATCCCACCGCTTTCCCTGACTCTCTTCCTAACATTTGGATCTCTATCGGCTATCCTTTTTAATGCCTCTTCAAAGCTCATCCAGTCAGGAACTTCCTCATTGAGATATATTCCGGTTCTTCCTATGGAATCTCTTCTGGTTAAAATCTTTACCCTTTCTTGAACTATCTCTATACTCACCCCAAGAATCTTTGCAGCCTCGTTTTCTCTCCCGACAACTTCTCTCTCTATGTGCCCTTTTTCGGTTGGGAGTATGAGTATTAGCTTTTTGTTAACTCCGGGTACTCGAAGGTTTGTCTTGATCCCCCAGATGTCAACCATTCCACCCCATTTGTAAAATTCGATCTCCCTATCTTTGGGCTCAACGAGGGGAAACGTTATCGTAGTCTCATCGTCGATTTCAATATGCCCCTTTATTAAATGCCAGGGGGTTGCCATAACAATTCTCCTCTTCTTGAAGGGTATTCCCTCCAAGCTCAGCTCGATTAAAAAGCTTGACACTTTATAAGGAATTACAATGTCAATATCACTATCCTTTCTGACATCTCCCCTAGCGACGCTTCCATAAACATAGGGGTCAAACTGGCTCAGCCTTTCCATTATCTTTAGGGCTTTCTCACGTTTTTCTGTTAAGATCTTCCACCGCTTGGGTGGGTAGATAATCTCTCTCTCGTCCCACACTCTGACAACTTTTTCTCTTGGCATGATATTCTTTTGTCGTTATTCTTTTTAAGTCCAACTACTGATCCCTCCTAAAGGGCGAGGCTTCAAAAGGTGGCAAATTTTAATGGTGAGGAAGAGATAGAGCTTCATCCAAAACTTGCAGAGGAAGAACTTTCTTCAGCACTTCTACTATTGGAGAACAACAAACTTAGAGATGCAATAAGCAGAGCTTACTACTCAATTAAACTTCCCAAAAACAGTTCTCAGTTAGCTCTGAACTTGTTGTTAACTTAGATGTTCACAAACAACAACTAACCGGAAAAGAGCGTAAAAGTTTAAATAAGTTGCTTAAAAATGAAATAAACAGAAATGAAAGCTGGAGATTAGAGGCTACTCTTCCAGTTCGACCCCATAAACCTTTTTTGGATTTTCCACGTGGATTTTGTAGGCGGTTTCTTCACTCATAAGGCCTTGCTGAATAAATGATAGGGTTCTCTTTGGGACGGTTTTTGGGCCTAAAACAGCTCCTGGTCTTCGTTTATCATCTATGTAGTCGGTCTCCATTAGAAATCTGTCACCCTGCATCAGGGCTTCCATGAGAGCCTTTTTGCTTGCTAAAATTGAAGGAAATACGCCAGCTTCTTCCGCCACCTTCACCAGCGGAGGGGAGTAATGCTTGACAACTCTGCAAGGCTTTATACCAACTTCTTTAACTATTTTGCCGAGCTCTCTAAACTTTTCTTCATTAAAGCTCTCCGTGTGCAACTGAACCGCACAATCTATTTCTTTGGCCAGTTCCATCCCATATATCATGAGCTCCATGCTCGCCTCCCATATTTCCTTGCTCACTTCATAATGGGGCCTTCCTATCTCGCCTATTGCTATTGCCTTTTCTTCAAGGCAGAGCTTTTGCGCATACTCTAACGCCCTCATGACCTCGCTTTTTGCATATTCAATGCCTTTCTTCTCAGCCAAATATGCAAATTCCGCAGGATGAACGCCTACAACTGCAAAGGCCTTAACGGGAGTTTCCTTATTTACCTTCTCCACCAATTCAATATGGAAATCCATAGCTTTCATGAAGTCCTCTGCTTTGGCCCCATTAAAGCCGTAGTCATGAGCGCTCTTGTAAACAATGTTCAGATGCGTCCCTCCAGCCTTGTGGAACTGCTTTACCGCCTCCAAGAAGAGCCCCTTAAAGGGATCAACATGAAAGTGATTGTCGAATATTATCATCTCTACCACCGAAAGGGTATAAGCGAGAGAGGTTTAAAAGCCCTTAGGATTGATATACCTCAAGCACTTCGCCAACTTTCGGGTTAATCTTGCCTTCCAAAACAAGGGCAACTTTGTCACACTCTAGAGCAAAATCAACCTTTTGTCTCTCTTTTTGTATCTCCCTTATAAGTGTAGCCCCTTTTCCCTTTAATTTATACCCCGAGTAAATAACTCCCTCAATAACTTCCCCAACAACTTCCCTGCCAAGGATTTCAAAGACCCTCTCTACTTTAAACTTTCCTACAGCTCTTCTTGAAAATATCTGAACTTCTTTTTTTCTCTTTTTGAAAACGTTAAATCCCATGTTCACCACTGAAGTACCTTCTCAAGAGAAACCTCAAACTCCTTACCCAGAAACTCTATAAACGGGTTCTTTCCAAAAGTAACCTTTCCTTTCCCATATTCTCCCCTGATATAAGCGACCGTTGTTGCTATCTCCTCCAACTCTGGGATCAGGTTAAACTTGAGAGTTGAAGCAATGTTTTTATCTATTATGTAAAATGCCTTTCTGCTCTTCTTCCCTAAGAATCCTCGAATGGAGTTCATTACGGTATAAAACTCGACAGGTTCCTGTATGAAAGCAAAAAGCCTCTCAAGGCCGAGGACTATGTTAATGTACTTCCCCTCAGAAAAGACTTTGTTGGCTATGCTCTCATACCTGCTTAAGTATATCACCGGCTCTGTTTCCAGCGGAATTCTTTCAATGACCCTTCCAACATCCATCTTTCCCCCAGTTTTGATAACAATAACATCAGAAAAATCCTCCTGAATGCCAAGGAACTCAAGCTGCTTTTTTACTAAGAAAAGGCTGTCTAAAACGTCGTCAATCATTATTTTTATTCCTCTCTCACGGGCGTATTTCACAAAGATATATGTGGCAATAACTGAATCATAAGATATTTCGTCCTCAATGAGGATTAAATCGCCGAAAGGGGGTGCATCTATTATATCAAAAAGCATTTCCTTTGTCATTTCCATTTTATCACCCCGGTGGGGATCTCAATTTTCTTTCCAAGCAAATCCAAATTTGTGGATTTTTTGAAAGTAAAAATGCAGCTTGTAGGGGTTGGAAGAGCTTCAATCACAGTGCTTGCGATTCTTTCAAGCTCTGGAAGGGGATTAAAGGGAATAGAAGATGCAATCTCCTTATTGACCAAATAAAAAGCCTTCCTCTTTTCATTTCCAAGGAAAGACTGAATCGCAATAATAAAGGTATAAAATTCCGAGACCGATGAGATAAACGAAAACACTCTTTCAAGACCGAGTACAATGTTTATGGATTTCTTAACTTTTGAAAAAGTTGCTTTTGATAACTCTTCGTAGTTTCTTATGTATATAGCAGGTTCGCCGACGAACTTTACTCTCGCAACAACGTTTCCAATGTTGCTCTTTCCACCGGTTTTAACGACAAGGGCATCTCCAAAGTCCTCGTCAATTCCGACAAATTCAAGGTGCTTCTGGATAACATGGAGAGAATCGAAGTTGTCATCAATTATAACGGGCAAGCCCCTTGATCTCCCATAGTACAGAAGCCCAAGGGTCATGAGCTCGGGTATGAAGGAGCGGTAGTATTCAACAAGAACAGTCTCACCAAATCTTATTTTATCAACGAATTTAAAAACATCCTCTAGAGATTCCACGCTCCCACCTCCGTAACTAATTAGTCCCTTTATGGAATATAACTTTTTTGCATTAAAAAATAAAAAAAGTCAAAGCCTAACAATGTGCACAGAACAGGAGATGCATGGATCAAATGCCCTCACGGTTTCCTCCAGCTTCTGGAGAAACGTCGTTTCATCCGAACTTCCATATCTCTTCTTAGCCTCTTCGTAGAGGCTGAGCTCCATAATGGCGTGATTGAAGGCCGTTGGGGTTATGATATTGGAGTAAGTGATGTTGCCATTTTCATCAATCTTATAGTGGTGCACCAGAACCCCCCTTGGAGCCTCTACGTATCCTATTCCTTCACCCTCTTGCGGCTCGATTGGCACATTTTCTGCCTCAAGACCTTTGTCCAGAAGCGCTTTAACTACCTCTTTTGTCCTCTCCAGGGCATATACAAGTTCTATGGCTTGGGCTAGGTTGTTCAAGCTGACGTACCCCTGGCCGAGTTTTTCCTTGTATTCCTCATAGAGGTGTTTTGCCATTGGAGTGAGCATCTCATGCTTCAGAATTACCCTCGGCAGGGCTCCGACCATAAAGATCTCTCCCTTGTATTTGCTCTGCTTTGCAAAGCTGTATGGGAGGGTTTTCTCCTCGATATACTCGAAATAATCAAACTCCTCTCCATCGTCTGCAATCAGCTTATTGCCGTAGAGATAGCCGTTAACTGCAACATAATGCTCCGCTTTCGCCCCCAAATACTCCTGACCAGCAAATATGCTAACTCCCCTTCTCGCAATCTTTATCAGAGCTTCACTTTGCCTTTCCATTCTTTCAAGCTCTTCTATCGTTGGATATCTTCCAAATCCGCCGGGCTTAACGTTTATGCCGTGTATCTCCCTTCCCCCAATGAGTTCCCTTATGTAGTTGCCAAACGTCTTAAGTGCGAGACCCTCCTTAACCACCTCACCGTGTTTACTCGCCATTCTTATGGCATCTGCATAGCCGAAGAGGTCTGGGGCAACGAGGAGATAGAGGTGTAGGGCATGGCTTTCAAGCAATTCGCCAAGAAGTCCGAGCTCCCTCAAGAGCATTATTTCCTCAGGAACCTCAACGCCAAGGGCTCTCTCAATACCAAGCACGGAAGCAACTGAATGCGATAGATAGCAGATGGCACATATCCTTGCCTCTAAATCCGGAACATCCCAGTAGTGCCTGCCGAGAGTTAAGAGCTCAAAGAACCTTGGACCTTCAAATATTTTCACCTTGACGTCCTTCACTTCTCCGTTCTCAATGACTATCTCTGCCCCACCATTTCCTTCAACCCTTGTAAAGGCCTCGATCTCAATGCTCACCATCTCAGTTCACCCCTTGCAAACGTCTTGAACTTTCTCCGAATGTATTCCTCATCGTAGCCAAGCTCCTTGAGAATCTCGAATTCACTTGCTGGGTTCGCTTCTTTCGGAAGAGGCCCTCTGCATCCAATACATCCAACACCACTCCTTATACAGGCCGCATTACATCCGCCGAGTGTTATTGGGCCCAAGCAGGGAATGCCCCTCTTAACAAGAACACACTCATATTCGTTGAGCTTGCATTCCACACAGACCGGATAGTCCTTTGCTGGCGGCTCAACGCCTTTGGCCAGATTCATAAGCACCTGATAAATTTCATCCTTATCGTAAGGACAGCCCGGGAGGGCATAGTCAACGGCAACATGCTGGACTATTGGAGTCGAATCCAAAGCCTTCATGGGGTTTGCCCTTGTTCCGTAAACCTTTTCGAGCTTGTCTCTTATGTTTTCCTCAACACTCGCCTGAACATTCCCGTGAGTGGCACATGTTCCAAGGGCTATAAGATAGTTAGAGTGGTTTCTCGCATAGTGGAGCAAGTTAAGATCTCTCTGAGTTGATACACTTCCCGTTACTATCGCAACATCGAAACTCCCGTGCTCTTTAAAGCTTGAAGCCATATGGAATTCTTTTATCTCATAGAATTCGAGCAGGTCAAAGAGCTTCTCGTAGAGGAAGAGAATGTTTAGTGCACAGCCCCCACAACCGGTCAGCTCAAAAACACCAAGCTTAAGCATCATATCAGCCCCCTTGTGGATAGAGCATCCCAATAAGTGAAGACGGGCCCATCTTTGCACACGTATTTAATTGAGGTGCTCGTTCCAACGATGCAATGGCCGCACTTACCGACTCCACAGCGCATTCTTCGTTCAAGAGTCATGTAAATCCTGCCGGGAGAAAGCTTTCTGTCCAAAAGCTCCTTTATGACGAACTTGTACATTACCGGCGGACCGCAGATCAAAGCGTATGTGTTTTCAACGTCAAATGTCTCTCCTCTGAAGAGATCCGTAACAACACCTTTGCACACTCTTGGAGAATATCCTTTTTCAAGGTATATACAAGAGGGGCTTTCCACTTCATAGGCAAGCTTCACATGACAGTTCATGGCCTCACCGTGCTTAAGGAGGTGGATTATTTCGTCTCTGAATAGAATATCCTCGTAGGCCTTTGTTCCATAGAAGAGATATATTTTTTCATATTTCCCTGTATCTAAGGCATACCAGAGGACGGACCTCAGGGGAGCCATTCCCAGCCCACCTGCAACCAGAACCAAAGTTGAGCCCTCCATCTTTTCCATTGGGAAGCCATTGCCATAAGGCCCCCTAATGCCAATTATATCGCCTTCTTTTAGTGTGTGCATATATTTTGTCATTCTACCAGCCCTTCTAATACAGAGCTGGAAGTAACCTTCTCTGGTAGGAGTGGAGCAGAGGCTTATTGGAAACTCCCCAAAGCCCCTTATATCAACTATAACGAACTGCCCGGGTTTGTATTTGAAGTTTCTGTTGATTTCCGGATCAACAAAGCGAAGTGTAAAGAGCTTTTCCCTCGGGGTGAGCTCCTTTACCTCTAAAATCCTCGCATCGTACGTTTGGAAGGTCATTGCAATCCCTCCCTTACCTCATCAAGAACCTTAACATGCTCTATCTTAGCTGGACAGAACTCGTCACATCTTCCACAGCCCACGCAATTGAATCCAGACTCAGGGTCAAAGTAGTTTTTGCAGTAGTAGCGGTGTCTGAATCTGTCTAAGCGCGTGGGTCTAAAGTTATGTCCTCCAGCCACTAAGCCGTGGCTCTCCATGAAGCACGAGTCATAACGTCTAATCCTTACTGCTTCATAGGCGCTTATCCAGAGGTCGCACACTTCATAGCATCTGCACGTTGGACAAACCATATTGCAGTTGCCACAGCCCAAGCAGATTCTCTCATATTTTTTCCATACTGGACTGTCAAATGCCAAATCGAGAATATCTGCCAGGCCCTCTTTATTTAAAGATCGTTTAAAAGCATTAGCTCTCTTCTCTTCAAATTCTCTAAAGTGATGGAAGTCTTCTTCGCTCACGTTCTCAAAAAGCCCCTCGTTTTCCCAGGCTATCTCGTGTCCCTTTACGCTACCTACCCTTACAAGCCAACCATCTGGGAGTTCATGTAAAAACAGATCAAAGCCGTGCATGGCAAAATCTGTTCCTAGGCTTTTGCAGAAGCAGTATTCATCTGGCATACAGCTCATGCCAATTATTATTGAATTCTCCCTTCTCTTTTTGTAGTAGGGATCAACTGGTTCTGCAAGATAAACCTTGTCAAGTATCTCCAATCCATGTATATCGCAAGAATGTACTCCAAAGAGAACTATGGGCTCAGCTCCATTGGTTTCTTCCCATTTACCGCCCCTAAGTTTTAGCATCTCATCTCTTGGTTTCACAAAGAACTTCTTCGGAGGGAGCATTGTCCTAGTGTAGTCAAAGGCTATCTCCGAAGGTTTCTCGACGTGCTGAAAGGAGTAGATGTTTTTCTTTTTCACTGGAGCATATACCTTGCCCCATCTCTTCAGAGAATTGAAAAACTCCTCAAAATTTTCCTGGGGCAACTTTACATATCGCAAGACAATCACCCGAATCCGTTATTCAAGATTTATGTTTGTAAAGAACCGATTTAAGGATTCCTTAAACATAAGGTGACCAACCAAATGTTACAAACATATACTTTAATGTGCATTTATAAGTCTTAATGCAATAAAAATACCGTGAATGGCAATATAAGGTGATAGTGATGAATCCCAAATTCGACTACATCTACCGTTATGAGCGGAATCCCAGCTCTCTGATCCCATTGTTGCAGAAAACTCAAGAAATATTTGGCTATCTGCCTAAAGAAGCCCTCGAAGAAATTTCTAAATATCTAAACATTCCCCTAAGCAGGGTTTATGGAGTAGCAACTTTCTATGCTCAATTCCGCTTTGAACCGCTTGGTAAGTACGTGATAAGGATATGCCATGGAACAGCTTGCCATGTTAATGGTGCAGTGAACATCTCCCAAGCTATAAGAGAAGAAGTGGGGATTGAAGAAGGTCAAACAACCCCTGATGGTCTCATAACTCTTGAAAGAGTGGCTTGCCTTGGCTGCTGCAGCTTAGCTCCTGTCATAATGATAAACGGAAAGGTTTATGGAAAATTAACGCCTGATAAGGTTAGAAAAATCATTAGAAATCTCAAAGAGGGGAAACTCAATGTCTGAAATTAAGGCTATCGCTGTGGGAATGAACTCCTGTGGAATTGCAGCCGGAGCTAAAGAAACGTATGAAGCCGTAAAAGAAGAACTGGAGAAGAGAAACCTCGACATCAAGCTCAAAATAGTGGGCTGCGTAGGAATGTGTTACAGAGAACCTCTTCTTGACGTTATTACTGAGAACGAAATCATTACCTATGGCCACGTTACACCCGATAAAGTGCCGCGAATAATAGAAGAGCACGTTATAAACGGAAAACCCATAAAAGAGTGGATTGTCAAAAAGGACTGGTGGGAAAACGGAGAAAGGAAAACTTGGGACATCGATGGATATTTTGCAAAGCAGAAAAAAATAGTTTTGGAAAATTCGGGATACATAGACCCTGAAAACATAGACGAGTACATAGCTGTCGGTGGTTATGAAGCACTCAAAAAGGCTCTCAAAATGAAGCCCGAAGAGATAATAGATATCATTATAAAATCTGGGCTTAGGGGAAGAGGTGGAGCAGGATTTCCAACAGGGCTTAAATGGAAATTCACCAGAGAGGCCCCGGGAGATGAAAAGTACATTGTGTGCAATGCCGATGAGGGAGACCCCGGAGCCTTTATGGACAGAAACGTGCTTGAAGGGGATCCCCATAGAGTTATAGAGGGAATGATAATAGGGGCTTATGCTATTGGAGCTACAAAAGGGTTTATCTATGTTCGTGCTGAATACCCTCTGGCAGTAAAAAGGCTCAAAATCGCTTTAAAGCAGGCAAGGGAAAAAGGATTCTTAGGAGAGAACATCTTGGGAAGTGGATTTTCCTTCGACATCACTATAAAAGAAGGTGCCGGAGCCTTTGTATGTGGAGAAGAAACTGCACTAATGGCATCTATTGAAGGTAAGAGAGGGATGCCAAGGCCAAGGCCACCTTATCCAGCCCAAAAAGGCCTCTGGGGTAAGCCAACCAATATAAACAATGTTGAAACATGGGCCAACGTACCTTGGATAATAAAGCATGGATGGGAAGCCTACGCATCTTTGGGAACCGAAAAAAGCAAGGGCACAAAGGTCTTCGCTCTTTCTGGAAAGATCAAGCATGGCGGGAATGTAGAGGTCCCAATGGGAATCACTCTAAGAGAAATACTATACGACATTGGAGGAGGAACAAAGACGGGCAAGAAGATAAAGGCCGTTCAGCTTGGAGGCCCATCTGGAGGATGTATTCCCGATTATCTCTTTGACACTCCCGTTGATTACGAGAGCGTCACTGCAACGGGTGCAATAATGGGAAGTGGTGGAATGGTAGTCATGGATGAGGATACATGCATGGTAGATGTTGCAAAATTCTTCTTGGACTTCACCGTGAAGGAATCATGTGGAAAGTGCACATTCTGTCGTTTGGGAACAAAAAGGATGTGGGAGATCCTGGATAAGATTAGCAAAGGCGAAGGAACTCTGGAAGACCTTGAAAAGCTGGAGAAGCTTGCACTAATGGTCAAAGCAGGTTCTCTATGCGGTCTTGGACAAACAGCACCAAATCCAGTTCTTACGACCCTTAAATACTTCAGAGATGAGTATCTGGCCCATATAGAAGGAAGGTGTCCCGCCAAAGTTTGTAAGCCTCTCATAAAATACGTTATAATTACCGACAAGTGCACGGGCTGTACTGCGTGTGCGATAATGTGTCCAGTAAAAGCCATCAGTGGAGAGAGAGGAAAGCCGCACATAATTAACCAGGAAACCTGCATAAAGTGCGGAACATGCTATGAAGTGTGCCGCTTCAATGCAATAGAGATAGTTGATGCTAAGGAGGGTGATTGAGATGGTCAAGGTTACGATCAACGGGAAAGAATTTGATGTTCCCGAAGAAAAGCCGCTTATTGAGTTCCTCAGAGAGATAACCCACATACCAGGGTTCTGCTATAATGAAGCAATTGATCCTTATGGCTCATGCCGTCTCTGTCTGGTGAAAACCCCAAGGGGAATCACAACATCCTGTACTCTCAAACCTACAGAAGGACTTTCAATCGAGACTTTGAGCGATGAAATAATAGAGATGAGAAGAACGGCTTTGGAGCTAATTCTTTCCGATCATTACGGTGATTGTATAGGGCCTTGTCAGCAGGGATGCCCCGCACATAGCGACGTTCAGGGATACCTTGCATTAATTGCCATGGGGAGGTACCACGATGCAGTGAAGCTAATGAAAGAGAAATTTATCCTACCCGCAGTTCTTGGAAGAGTTTGCCCGGCATTTTGTGAAGATGAATGCAGAAGAAACCTTGTAGATGAGCCCTTAGCAATACGACAGCTGAAAAGGTTCGCAGCGGATTATGATCTTGAAAATGGTCCCTGGATGCCGGAAATTCCCCCTTCGACTGGGAAGAGGGTGGCAGTTGTTGGTGGTGGACCCGCAGGACTGGCATGTGCCTACTACCTCAGAACAATGGGACACGAAGTGACCATAATAGAGGCAATGCCTCAGCTTGGCGGTATGATGCGCTATGGTATCCCACCCTACAGACTTCCAAGAGATATTCTCGATAAGGACATAAAAACCGTAATAGACACCGGAATAGAGGTAAAAACCAATACGGCTCTTGGAAGAGATATCACACTGAACGAGCTTAGAGAAAAATACGATGCGGTGTTTCTTGGGATTGGCGCCTGGAAGAGCAGAAAGATGAGAATAGAAGGAGAAGAGCTCGAAGGAGTAATGCACGGGATAGAGTTTCTCAGAAAGGTTAACATGGGCGAGGAGGTAAAGCTCGGAGAAAGAGTAATTGTGGTAGGCGGTGGAAACACTGCAATGGACGTTGCAAGGACGGCTTTAAGGCTTGGTGCCGAGGTTACAGTAGTTTATCGTCGCTCAAGAAAGGAAATGCCCGCAAATCCAAGGGAAGTAAAAGAGGCGGAGGAAGAAGGGGTCAAGTTCATGTTCCTTACTAATCCCGTAAAAATCATTGGTAAGGAGAAAGTGGAAGAGGTTGAACTCATAAAAATGAAACTGGGCGAACCAGATGCATCTGGCAGAAGAAGGCCAATTCCAATTGAAGGATCAGAATTTCGGGTGAAAGCGGATAACGTTATTCTCGCAATAGGCCAGTACTGTGATGAAGAGTTCCTTAGAGCTCTTGGCATTGAGGCAAAACGTGGGAAAGCTCTGGTGGATGAAATAACCCTCCAAACTAATATCCCGGGTGTCTTTGCAGGTGGCGACCTCGTTCTCGGGCCATCAACAGTTATAGAGAGCATTGCAACCGGAAGAAGGGCGGCGATAATGATAGATCTCTATCTCAAGGGTAAGCTCGAAAAGGCAAGAGAAGTGCTTCTGAACCCATCAAAGCACATTGAGGAAGTAATACATGATGAAGACCTTTACAGAGTGCTCTTTGACTTAAGGCCCTACAACCACTGGAAGAAAGTGACGGAGAAAGACTATGAACATGTGGAGAGAAAGCCAAGGGCAAAAGTAAAGCTCCTCGACCCAGAAATTAGAAAGAGGAACTTTGAAGAAGTGGAACCAACTATGGACGAGGAAATGGTTCTTAGAGAAGCTCAGAGGTGCATGAGCTGCGGATGTATGGAGGTTTTCAGATGCAAGCTTAGGGAGTATGCAACGCTCTATGATGCAAAACAGGATGCCTTTGTAGGAGAGCAGAACAAATTTGAAATCGACGAGACTCATCCCAATGTTGTGCTAGACAACAACAAGTGCGTTCTTTGCGGCCAGTGCGTCAACTTTACCCACGAAATAGCCGGGGAGGGAGTGTTGGACTACCTCTTCCGCGGATTTAAGACGAGAATCTCACCGCCACTTGGGGAGACCCTTGGAGACATGGAGGGCAAGTTCATCGGGGAGATGATAGACATCTGTCCAGTAGGTGCTATAACCGAGAAGCTTCCGTTCGTCAAGCCCGGACCTTGGAAGACCCAACCGGTGAAAACAGTCTGCAACGGATGTTCATTTGCGTGTGAGATGAACATAGAGGTCTACAACGACATCTTAGTTAGGGCTTCAAGCAGAAAAGACTCGTGGAATGGATACATCTGCGATTACTGCCGCTTTGAAAGACCATGGGCTCAAGACCTTACCCAGCCAATTTTGAACGGAAATGCTATAAGCTGGGAAGACGCTGAAAAGTTCCTAAAAGAAAAAGAATATGCCATAATACTCACCCCATCTCTCACAAATGAAGAGATAGCGTTCTTCAAAGAGCTTGCGGAAAGAAGGGGAATTCCAATAGGCTCAACCGTTGATGGTGGAACTTCAACCGCAACTCTTGAAGACATTAGAAATGCAAAGCGCGTCCTCCTAAAAGCTAACGTAGAGAAATATCCTCTCCTAAAGGTACTATTGAAGGGCAAGGAGATAGTGGAAGAAGGCTACGAAGTGGCAATAATTGAAGGTCCGGCTGAGCCTATGGACGTGCCGACTTTAATCCTCCACGATGGAGTGAATGCTGCGGGATTAATAAAGGCAGGAGTTACGGGCATACCAGAGGCAGAGGCTTACGTCATCATAGGAAACTCACCTGTAATAAGTAAGCTAAAAGGCGAATACCTAATACTACCAAGTGGACTCTGGGCGGAAAAAGAAGGAACAGTCACAAACGCCTTTGGAATGAAGTTGAAAGTGAGAAAGGCAAGAAAAGCACAGTACGATGTTAAAAGTCTGTTTAACTTTTAACTGACCTTTTAATTTTCCTTCTATCTTTTGTTCACGAAATTTTGATAAAGCTATCTTCGAGATTCCTAGGGTGATTCCATGGATTTCTTTGAAGTGGTTAAGAAGAGGAGGAGCATTAGAAAGTATCAGGAGGGAAAAGTGCCAAGGGAATACGTAGAGAAAATTCTTGAAGCGGCTTTTTATTCCCCAAACTCAAAGAACAGAAAGCCTTGGCATTTTGTGATTGTTGACGATAGAGGGATCATTCAAAAGCTGGCAAATACGAGAAGAGCGTTAAGATTTCTTGAAACAGCACCTCTAGCGATAGTAGTGTGTGGAGATGAAAATATAAGCTCAGCATGGGTTTTCGATGCTTCAATAGCAGCGGAGCACATTCAATTAGCCGCTACAGCCTTAGGCCTAGGAGCATGCTGGGGACACGTATTGGGTAGGCAACACAGTGAAGAAAAGAGTGCCGAGGACTATGTAAGGGAACTTTTAGGAATCCCAGAACATATTAGGATTCTATGTGTAATTGGAATAGGTTATCCGGCAGAACGAAAGCCTGAACACGATGAAAAAGAGATAATGTGGGAAAGAGTACATCTAAATAAATTTGGAAACGCCTTTAGATAACCGCCGGAATCCCGGGAATCCTTGGAAACGGCTGAACTTCAGCTATATGCTTTGCACCAACTATGTACCTAACGAGCCTTTCAACACCTATGCCAGCTCCAGCAGAAGGCTTTAATTTTCCAGCCTTTGCAACCTCAAGGTAGGGCCTAAAGGCTTCCAAGCTTAATCCACTTTCCTTCAGCTTTCTGACTATTACCTCATATTCCCACTCTCTCTCGCCACCGCTTGAAACTTCTCCATAACCTTCTGGCAGAATTAGATCGTAGTTTCTAAAGTGTCCAGGCCTTTCTGGATCTTCTCTGTCATAGAATTCCCTAGAAATGTCCGTTATCCAGAATGGCTCCTCCATAACCTTGCTGGCTTTTTCATCGTCGCCAAACTCTTCTTCAATTTCAGCCATGGTAAAGCGCTTAAACGGAGCCTTAACCTTGGGTAGTCCTCTTCCTTCAAGTTCGTCCCACTTTCTTGCTTCCTTGAAAAGACCAGTTATAAGCTCTTCAATCAATCCCATAACATCGTTCATAGTGGCGTGAGCTATCTCGAAGTCAAGCTGGGTGAACTCATAGGCATGTCTCCCATCATCCCTATCCCTTTCCTCAAGCCTTATGTTTGGGGAAAGTACGAATATCTTCTCCAATCCCATTGCAATGGCGAACTGCTTATGAAGGATCATGCTGTGCATCAGCTTGAGCTTCGTTCCATAAGCTTCGATTTCCGGGGCTCTCATTTTGCTTGCCGCCGGATCGGGCCATAAAGGATCGGTTATAGAGCTCAGCATAACCGGTAAGAGCCATTTAAAGCCTTTTTTCACAAAGAAGTCTGTCATATAATCTATCACTTTGGTCTGCACTCTCATTGTCTTTCCAATATCTCTACTTATAAGCTGAACAGCATTCATGATCATCACCATTATGACAACTTCCCTAATCCTATATGTACTTTATGCAAAAAAATTTGAAAAATTGGTAATTTTGTAAAAGAGACTGAACCCTATTTTAGATTATATCCAGCTAGCTTATAAAGAATATTGACACAATTTCCATAACATCCAAAAGCAGAAAACACCAAGAGAAAAAGAAAAGAAAACCTCACTGCTGTGGGCAGATGTCCTTCTCTGTTGGTGGATTTGGATCAAGACCTTTTCTCTGTCTTATCTGTCTTATAATGTTTATTGCAAGCTCATTGGGGACTCTCTTAAAGCCAGCGTGCTCTGTGCTCCATAATGCCCTACCGCTTGTTGCGCCTCTTATTGCTCCAGCAAATCCAAACATCTCCGCTACCGGAGCCTCTGAGATAATGATCATTACTTCCCCTTCCTGCTTCATGTCAATGAGCTGTCCTCTTCTTTGATTCATTTCCCTGCTAACTGAACCCATATACTCGTATGGAACGTTAATGATAACCTTCTGGTATGGCTCGTAAAGCACTGGGTTTGCCTTCATCATTGCACAGTGAATGGCAGTTCTAATTGCCGGATAAATCTGGGCTGGACCTCTGTGGACGTTATCCTCGTGGATCTTTGCATCCACAAGTCTAACTATGACCTTCATCACGGGCTCTCTGGCAAGTGGCCCTTCATCCATCGCCTGGTGGAAGCCATCTACAAGGAGATCCATGACCTCGTTGAGATACTGGATACCCTTGGTGTTGTCGAGGAACATATTTCCATTGTAAATATCAACGATGCCCCTTGCAATGTCGTAGTCCATTCCAAGCTCGGCAAGCTTCTTTGCAACGGCCTTTGGATCTTTTGGTTTTCCTTCTGGAATTTCACCCTCCCTAATTGCTTGGTAAATCTCGTCCGGCATTGGCTCAACAACAATGTAGAACCTGTTGTGCTTGTTTGGTGACTTTCCTTCGATTATTGGGCTTGTCTTGGTTATGCTCTCTCTGTAAACGACGATTGGTTCTGAGACGTCGACATCAACGCCCCATTGTTCTTTGAGGTGGACCAACTTAACCTCAAGGTGGAGTTCACCCATACCGCTGAGCAAGTGCTGCCCAGTCTCTTCATCGATCTTAACGTGGAGTGTTGGGTCTTCCTTGGCGAGCTGTCTAAGGGCTTCAATAAGTCTTGGTAAGTCCTTCACGTTCTTGGCTTCAATAGCAACTGTAACTACTGGCTCACTTGTGTAGTGGAGAGCCTCGAATGGCTCAATTTGCTCTTCGCTAACCGTCTCACCAGCCATTGCATCTCTCAAACCTGTTACGGCAACTATGTTACCAGCTGGAACGGCTTCCATGTTAATCCTTTCGGGCCCCATATAGATACCAACTTGCTGTATTCTAGCCTTTCTCTTTGCGGTGATTAGGTGAACCTCTTGACCTGTCTTCACGGTACCGCTCCAAACTCTACCTGTAGCAACTTCACCGGCGTGCTTGTCAATGATGATCTTTGTAACAACCATTGCCATCTTTCCATTTGGATCACAGCTGAGCATTGCCTGACCAACATCGCTTTCAATCTCTCCCCTCCAAAGGTGGGGGATCCTGTATTTCTGGGCTTGCAGTGGGTTTGGAAGGTGCCTAACTACCATGTCCAACACAACTACGTGAAGCGGAGCCTTCTTTCTAAGGGCCTTCAAGTCGCCAGCGTTTGTTAGGTCAATGATGTCCTTGAATGAGACCCCAGTTTTTCTCATGTAGGGAACGCTTAATGCCCAGTTGTAGTAGGCACTACCAAAGGCGACGCTACCATCTTCGACCTTGACAAGCCACTTACTCCTAAACTCTGGAGGAGCATATCTCCTAATCAAGCGGTTTACATCGGTAATTACCTTAATGAATCTCTCCTGCATCTGCTGTGGGGTAAGCTTGAGCTCCTTAATAAGTCTGTCAACCTTGTTTATGAAAAGAACTGGCTTGACGTACTCCCTAAGGGCTTGTCTAAGAACTGTCTCGGTCTGAGGCATGACACCCTCAACAGCATCAACTACGATAATTGCACCGTCAATTGCTCTCATGGCTCTTGTGACGTCACCACCGAAGTCAACGTGACCAGGGGTGTCAATGAGGTTGATGAGGTACTTTTCTCCCTCATACTCGTGAATCATTGAAACGTTAGCGGCGTTAATGGTAATGCCTCTAGCTTGCTCTTGCTCATCGAAGTCAAGCACAAGCTGCTTTCCTGCAAGCTCTTCACTAATCATTCCCGCTCCAGCCAGCAGGTTATCGCTGAGGGTTGTCTTGCCATGGTCAATGTGAGCAGCAATACCCATATTTCTAATTCTCTCCGGTTGAGTCATTAATTGCTTGATCGCCTTAATCATCTCTTCCCTCTTTCCCATATCACACCACCTACTAAAACATTGATCGTCAGCTCATCATTCACTTCAAAAGTCCAGTTATAAATCTTTCCATAACTACTTTCCGAACCTTCTGTGCCGTTTTTGGTATTCTCTTATTATCCTTAAAAAGTCAATCTTCCTAAATTCGGGGAAATAAACATCAACGAAGAAAAGCTCACTATAGGCAATCTGATAAAGAAGGAAATTGCTTATCCTTACTTCTCCGCCTGTTCTTATAACTATATCCGGATCAGACATGTTGGGCAGATAGAGATACCTCTTCAAGAGCTCCTCGTTTATTTCATTTTTGTTTAATCTTCTGGCTTGAACGTCTTCAACAATTCTCTTCACGGCATCGACAATCTCACTTCTTCCACCATATGCAACGGCAATGTTTAGAGTAAAGTTATTGTACTTTCTCGTAACTTTCTCTGCTTCTTCCGCCGCTTCTCTCACGTTCTTTGGCAACAGTTCTTTTCTGCCAAGAACATTAACCCTCATGCCGTACTTGTGCACCCTTTCGTCATGAAGGAGCTCCTTAAACTTCTTTTCAAAGAGATCCATGAGCATCTTTACCTCTTCCTTACTCCTCTTAAAGTTCTCAGTTGAGAAAGCGTAAACTGTCAGGGTTCTTATGCCCAATTCCCTACACCATTCGAGTATTTCCTCCAGTTTTCTGGAGCCAAAAAGGTGCCCGTACCACGGGGGCTTGTCCAAAAGCCTTGCCCACCTTCTATTACCGTCCATTATGATTGCCACATGTTTAGGTATTTTCTCGGGCTGAGATTTGACCTTTTCAAAGAGATAAGACTCATATAGGTCATAAATGGGTTTGAGTAAAATATGAGGAATTTTGGAAACAATTCTGTAGAGCATCTTTACTCACTCAATCCTCTTTCTCTTCGCAATATGCATTTCGGCAAGCTCAATATAAACTTCAGCATTTTTCTTTGTCATCTCTATTTCCTCTTCACTGAGCTGCCTCACAACTTTGCCCGGGACACCTACAACAAGGCTGTAATCTGGAATCTCCTTCCCCGGAGGTATTAGAGCTCCAGCGCCTATAATAACGTGATTCCCAATTTTAGCCCCATCTAGAACCACAGCCCCCATTCCTACAATAACGTAATTTCCAATCTTTGCTCCGTGGACAACGGCATTGTGGCCTATTGTAACGTATTCCCCTATTATCGTAGGCATCCCATGAGAAGTGTGAATGCTAACATTGTCCTGAATGTTGGAACCCTTGCTTACGTATATCTGCTCTATGTCCCCCCTCAACACTGCCGAAGGCCAAACACTCGTTTTCTCCTCCAAGACGACGTCTCCGATTATGTAAGCGTTCTCATCCACAAAAGCGGTTTCGTGAATTTTAGGCTTCCTTCCATTTAGCTCGTAAACCACCATGATTACCACCAGTAATGGCTGGGTAAAACAACTTATAAACTTTAACACCCTAAAAGGTATGTGGTGGAACGCTAATGAGATACCGAAAAGGGGCCAGTGCTGAAAGAGAGCTCATAAAGAGGCTGGAAAAAGAGGGGTTTGCAGTTTTGAGGTCAGCCGGAAGCAAAAAAGTCGATATAGTTGCAGGAAACGGTAAGCTTTACCTCTGCATTGAAGTCAAAACCACGAAAAATGATAAAATCTATTTAAGTGAGGATGAGGTTGAAAAGGTAAAAAGCTTTGCAAGCACCTTTGGAGGAAAGGGAATCATTGCGATCAAATTCATAAACAATGGATGGTATTTTTTTGAGGTTGAAAAGCTAAAAAAGAGCGGGAAAAATTATAGAATAACCCTTCAGATAGCAAAACATAAGGCTAAGACCTTTGATGAAATCCTCGGTAAGCAAAAATGTCTAATCGAGGTGATTGGAAGTGAATAAAAAGGCTGTTTTGATAACAATCCTTTTTTTGCTCTCTGTTTCAGGAGCAAGTGCCCAGCCTTCTCTGTTACTTGAGGTTGCTCAAGAGAGCTTTGAAGCAAAGCCTGGAGAGACAATCCTAGTTCCAGTTACGCTGAGCAATATTGGTAATGAAACTGCAGAGAATATAAGCATCTACATCTCGGGACCACTTATTGAAGGCCTCCTCTACAGTCAAGACGTCATAAAAAAGCTGGAACCCGGAGAAAAAGTTGAAAAAACACTGCCAATATATATTGAAAACCCCAAAGCTAGGATTTATGACCTCAAAGTGGTTGCAAGGGTAGGAGCTGTGCTCGTTGAAGTTCCCATCTCCCTAAGAGTTCTCACAAAGGTGGGCTATTCAATTGAAGTCAATGTAGAGGACAGATACCTCTTTGGGGAAGATGTTGCCATAACGCTCAAGGTTTCTTCCTCATCCAACGGGATAATTTTCGGAGACGTTTCTTATGAAATTTATAAAGGAAACGCCTCAATCGCGGAGAAGTCTATTCATAACATCTTCCTTTACCCCGAATATCCAAAAAACAGGTGGGAGTACTTAATATTTCTTCCGAGGCCAGACGTGGGAAAATACACGGTTGTTATGAGAGCAAGATTTGGAGGAATATCAAAAACCATCGCAAAGAGCTTTGAGGTCTACCAAAGGAAGTTGAGATATGAGACCAAATTCGAGAAAGGCATAATATATGTAAGAGTTTTAGATGAAAAAGGAAACGGAGTAGAGGGAATATCAGTGACAATAGAGGGAACCGAGCTGAAAACGAATTCCTACGGAATGGCTTTTATTGAGGCAAAAGGACCCGGAACTTACCACATAACCTTGAATCTCGATGGAAAGATAGTTGAGACATTTGTTGAAGTTAAAAAGCTTTTCATGGATTATGAACAGAGAAACGAAACGCTTTTAGTCTACATTAGGGACTCAGCAGGAAAAGGCATAGGAAACGTGAGCATAGAAGCCATAGGACCAATTGGGAAGACATATGGGGTAACGGACGAAAACGGGACGGCATTGATAAATTTAAACGAAACCGGGTTTGGTGGCATTTCTCTAAAGGCCGAAAGCGATAGGTATCTGGGAGCTGAGACAATAATAACTGTTAAAGAACCCAAAAAACCGGAAACTAAAACCCCACCCCAAACAACTTCCACCCCCATAAACCAGACAACGCCAGTTCAGCCAGTAAAGCCGAAAGACTATGGAAACTTACCCATAATCCTGGTTCTATCTGCAATAATCTTTGGCGGCACTTCTTATTTGGCCCTTTTTATGCCCCTCAAATTCGAAGAACAGCTTGACAAATACTATTTTGTAAAGATTAGGGCCCCAAGGATAAGAGAGCTTCACAACTTCAGGTATGAAAAAGCAATAAACGCCGTCGATGCGAGGGCAACAAAGGGGACGGTAACAATAGAAGACGGCAGAATAATATGGGAGATAGACAAGCTTGAACCCGGAGAGGAGGCCTTTCTTCAGGTAATTCTTTGAATCTCCTTTTTTCTCTTGGAAAAATTTTTAAGCTTCAAGGCCTCATTAAGATAAGCATCTAAATGGAGGGATTAGAATGGTTGACTGGGAGCTTATGCAAAAGGTTATCGAGGCTCCAGGGGTTTCTGGATACGAGTTCATGGGAATCAGAGATGTTGTAATCGAAGCTTTGAAGGATTATGTGGATGAAATTAAAGTTGACAAGCTTGGAAACGTCATTGCCCATAAGAAAGGTGACAAGCCAAAGGTAATGATCGCTGCTCATATGGACAAAATAGGGCTTATGGTGAACTACATAGACGAAAAAGGTTATCTACATGTTGCTAGAGTTGGGGGTGTTGATCCAAGAACGCTTGTAGCACAGAGGGTAAGGATATTTGGAGAAAAAGGAGAAATATACGGTGTAGTTGGACACATCCCACCCCATTTAGTCAAGCCCGAGGAGAGAACCAAAGCCGCCGATTGGGACACAATAGTTATCGACATCGGAGCGGACTCAAAGGAAGAGGCAGAGAAGATGGGTGTGAAGGTAGGAACCATAGCGGAATTCGCTCCCGCTTTTACGAGACTTAACGAAAACCGCTTTGCATCCCCATACTTGGACGATAGGATATGCCTCTATGCCATGATAGAAGCGGCAAGAGCTTTAGAAGAGCACCAAGCAGATATATACTTTGTGGCAAGCGTCCAAGAGGAAGTCGGACTAAGGGGAGCCAGAGTAGCGAGCTATGCCATTGATCCGGAGATTGGAATAGCTATGGACGTTACCTTTGCCAAACAGCCCGGAGACAAGGACAAGATAGTGCCAGAGCTTGGAAAAGGTCCTGTAATGGACGTCGGACCAAACATAAATCCAAAGGTTAGAGCATTTGCAGACGAGGTGGCCAAGAAATATGGGATACCTCTTCAAGTAGAGCCCAGCCCAAGACCAACTGGGACTGATGCAAACATCATGCAAATAAACCGCGAGGGAGTAGCAACGGCTGTCCTTTCGATTCCAATAAAATACATGCACTCACAGGTTGAACTGGCCGATGCAAGAGACGTTGATAATACGATAAAGCTTGCAAAACACCTGCTTGAAGAGCTCAAACCCATGGAACTAACTCCATAAAAAACCTTATCTTTTCTTGTTTCCTAATTATTCTTGGTGTTGTGTGTGAAGAAAGAAGAGGTTGAGTATAAAACGAAGCTCATAGGGAAAAGCATTCAGACCATAAGAGTCTCATTACCCAAAACCCAGGAAAGATTTTCAAAGATGGGCCTTGCCAAAGATGGAATATACAAGCAAATTGAATTTGCAATTCAGAACCTTCTTGATGCTCTTAATGAAATCTCCTCCAGCTTAGGGCTTGAGGCGGTGAGCTATCGCGAAATAATTGAGAACCTGCATAAGGAGAAAATTATCGGGGATGAGCTGAAAGAGAAGTTTAATTTTCTGATTCAGTTAAGGGAAGTTCTAATTTACAATTATGATCTCCTCAATGATGAGATAGCCTTTAGGAATATGGAAGAATACCTGCAATTTCTTGAAGAGGGCTTGGAATTCTTAAGCTCTTTTTTGGAGGGTGGAAGGTGAGAATAGGGATACTTCCTCTGGTAGTGAAAGAAGTTGAAAAAGACGTTCTGAAAGCGGTGAAAGAGCATGTCGAAGAATTCTACTCAAGATTTGGGTTTAAAGTGGAAACCTTACCTCCCGAAACTGTAAGCGACATCTTCTTCTCCTACAATCCAATCAGGGGGCAATTCCTTGGGAGGTTTTTCCTCATAAAAGCTGCAGAGCACAGAGAAGGCTTTTCGGCAGTTTTGGGTGTCACGGATGGGGATCTTTATGAGGAAGGAATGAACTTCATTTTTGGGCTTGCTAATCCATACCTAAAAGCTGCTATAATATCCCTGGCAAGGTTAAGGCCAGAGTTTTATAACGAAAAAGATGGGGAAGTTTTAAAGGAGAGGGCCATAAAGGAAGCAATGCACGAGCTTGGCCATGTGTTTGGGCTTGCCCATTGCAAAAACCCAATATGTGTAATGCACTTTTCAAATTCAATAATCGACACCGACTATAAAGGAAAAAACTACTGCGAAAGGTGCTTAAATAGGCTAAAGAGAAACCTGGAGGGAAGAGAATGATAGAGATCGAACTCAAAGGGTATGCAGACGATAAGGTATTTGAGAGGGTAAGGGAAAGCTTCACCTTTATGAGAAAGGAGGTTCACGAGGACATTTACTTCAACCATCCATGCAGAGATTTTTCAGAGACAGATGAGGCATTGAGGATAAGAATAAAGCGTTTTAATGGCCATTTTGAGGCGTTTCTTACGTATAAGGGACCAAAGATTGATAGGCTTTCGAAGAGCAGAAAGGAAATAGAGGTCAGCATTGAAGACGTTGACGCATATCTTGAACTTTTGAGTATTCTCGGCTTTACAGAGGTTCTCACGGTGAAAAAGACCAGGGAAAAGTACTACGTGGAAAAGGGTGTTACCGTTACATTAGATGATGTTGAAGGGCTTGGGAAGTTCGTTGAGATAGAAAAACTCGCAAAAGATGAAAAAGAAGTGCAGAGAGAAGTTCCAAGACTTATGGAGATCTTGAAATCCTTGGGGGTTGAAAAGTTTGAGAGAAAATCTTATCTTGAGCTGCTAATGGAAAAGTTCAGCTCTTCAACAGAGCTCTGAGAGCCTTTATAAGTTCTTTATCATTTAGGGCGGCTTTTTCAAGAAGTCCCCTTCTTTTTAATTCAGCCCCTATTTTTACGCTGACCGGGATTCTGATGCCAAGTTTCCTTAAGTAATCTGCCTCCTCAAAAATCTCCCTCGGTTTTCCTTCCATCACTAGTTCACCTTTATCAAGAACTATTATTCTGTCAGCAAAATCAAATAGATACTCGGTATTGTGTTCAACCAGAACTATTGTAATCCCCTGTTCCTTGTTTAGAAGGGTTATCAAGCTTAAAACCTGCTCTCTGCCCATAGGGTCGAGCTGGGATGTTGGCTCATCAAGCACGAGAACTTCGGGCTTAAGGGCTAAGACACTTGCTATTACAAGTCTCTGCTTTTGTCCACCGCTCAAGTTCGGAGGAAATTCTTTCTCAAGCCCTTCAAGCCCGGTAATTTTCAATGCCCAATAAACCCTTCTCCTTATTTCCTCCACATTCAAACCAAGGTTTTCAAGGGCAAAGGCTACTTCTTCCTCTACCGTCATATTAAACAGCTGAGAGTCAGGATTTTGAAGA
>Ga0190315_1000296_pt1 | contig 28112 bp, 32 predicted proteins | sample 48701101_MG_FD_161673 | JGI IMG/M metagenome (GOLD analysis project Ga0190315, IMG submission 161673) | Hydrothermal vent sediment bacterial communities from Southern Trench, Guaymas Basin, Mexico - 4870-11-0-1_MG | ecosystem: Environmental > Aquatic > Marine > Hydrothermal vents > Sediment ...
CTCCGATTATGCCCAGAGTTACATCCGGATACTCTTTTTTAACATGAGCAACGCTCCTCAAAAGAAGGTCAACGTTTTTGTGCTTAACCAATCTGCCAACAAAGAGAAAGTCAAAACCTTTTTCCCCTCTCCTTATTTTCTCAATTTCTTTAAAGTCAATGCCATTTGGGACCAAAGTAGCAGAAATCCCCATCTCCTTTAGAAAATTTTTGGTAGTCTTGGAGACCGCTATATGGTGCTTCGTAAGTTTTGTCAGTCCTCTCTCTATTTGCAATCCAATAATTCCAGCCGTTCCGAGATAATCCCTCCAGTAGCTACCCCAAAACTCATGCCATGTTATGACAAAACTTGTTTCCTTTGGGAGACTCAGTCGGCAGGTATAGCACGATAAATATGGAAACTCCTGGCAATCAACCACGTCAAAATCTCTTAAAGTTTCCCTTCTGAAGAGCAATTTCCAGGCAAAATACACCGCCTCCGATATTGACCTTTTTCCACCATGGTAGAGTTCCTTTGGATCTCCCATACTCACTACCTGAATTCCCTCTTTTTCAATCCTATCTTCACCCTCCCACCATTTTAGGGTCAACCAAACGACCTCGTGTTTTCTGGCGAGGCGTTTTCCTAACTCATAAAGCCTTCTCTCCACACCTCCTTTCACATAGGGGTAAACTACATCGTAGATAAAAGCTATCTTCATAACTTCTCATCCCTCCAGAGAGATGTAAACATCAAAACGAATACGGTAAAAGTTACACAAACTACAACATTTATAACAGCTTCTATGCTTCCATGGTAAAGCACAATACCTAAAATTTCCATGAAAACTCCAAAAATCAGGCAATAGACGATCTTAAAGTTGTCCGTGGCCAGCCCATAGTTCATCATTACGTTAACCATTCCAAGAAATGACATAGCCAGTCCATATTTCCAAATATAAGGAGTTAGATTAATATATTTTGATCCGTAGAGCAGGTTAAGTATGAATTCTGGGACGAGGTAATAGAGTACCAGAATCATGCCCGAAACAATCAAAGTGAATTCTAAGGCTTTTAGAAGCATTTTCCAGTTTTTACCACTCCTGGCTGCTTTGGGAAGCACTACCAGTCCAACGGCCATTGTGGAGAACAGGACTATTCTCCCAACTACGGATATAGCAGAATACTGGCCGGCAACTGCGGGGGGAAAATAATGCTTTACGAGAACTACGTCTAAGTTCCATAGGGAAGCATAGGAGAGCATTGTCAAAAAGGTGAACTTGCTGTATCTCAAAAAATTACCTAAATTTAGGGAGTTGGCACTTTCAATTCCGCCTGCTTCACTTTTTCTCCCAATAAATACCAAGGTTAGAAAGATAGTGGATAACGACGCTATGGGAAAGCCCAAAATACTCCCCATAACCCCCAACCCCCTTAGGACGAGTACAACTCCAACTACAAATTTAAATATGGCCCAAGATGATAGGGTGATGGCAAAATTTCCAAATTTCTGAAGTCCTCTCAAAATACCCTGGTAAAAGGATAGCAACATGCCCAGAGGTACGGAAAGAAAAACAAGTGGAAAATAACTCAACTTCTGAATATTCAAAAACCTTGAAATGGGGACAGACAGCAACAGAAGGAAGAAATATAACAAACTGCCAGCAACCAGAATTAAAACGCTTCCTCTACTCACCAATTCCCTATTCTTCCCATATAATGCAGAAAGTTTTGTTGCTGAGGCATTGATGGTATCAAACAGCACGGAAACCACGTACAGCAGAGATAATAAGGCAAGTAATTCTCCATATTCCCTTGGGGTCAAAAACCTACCCATAAAAACCTGATAGAGATAATTGAAGAGATTTGAAACGGCCATTGCTACCATTAGAATAAACGTGCTCCTATAGAACTCATGATCCATCAGACGGATAAGATTCATTAAACGCTCCCTCCGATGTTTCATAACCCGACTTAAGGCAAGCATTTTTTAAGGATATCGTTGAAAATATAAAAAAGCCAAACTCAAAAATAATATAGGAGGAGTTAAAGTGAAATCCCTGCGAAAAACTTCCTTATCCACACTTGTCATTCTCACGATCATTACAGTACTTTTGAGAAGCCTACCATTGAGATTCAGGTATCTTCTCGGCTACGACCCCTATTTCCACCTTGCTTACATTGAGGAAGCTTTAAAAAGTGGAGAGTGGTTTAATTTTTTCACCATTGCCAACGGCCCACGGGGATTTCAAATTAGGAGCTCCCACCCTCTAGGACTTTGGATGATCCCTGCTTACATCTACAAATTTTTGAGTCTCTTTGGGGTTTCCCTTCAAACGGCCTTCAAAATAACTCCCGTGATCTTCGGCCTTTTAACGGTGATTTTCTTTTATCTGGCTCTTCAAAAGTTTTACGACGAGAAAAAGGCTTTTTTTGCTTCTCTTTTTCTTGCGGTGAGCTTTGGTCATATCTTTAGATCGATGACGAACTATTATAGAGGAGACAACTACATGCTCTTCTGGTATTCGGTAGCTTTAATTGGAATAGCACTGGCATTTAGCATAAACGGAGAAAAGTTGGGATACAAAAGACTGCTGTTTTATCTAATCCCAGCCTTTGCAAGTGGTTTTGCTTCGATCTTCTGGCAGGCTTACTATCCAATATTCGTGTTTCTGATTTTAAATGGTATTTTCTTAGCTATTGGTTCATTTCTACTCAATGAACGAGAGCGTTTTTTGGACAGCTTTGCCCTAATTCTATCAACAGCACTTGGAGCAATTATCGCCAATTTTCTGGGCGGAAAATTTGGTTATGGCATGCTCGGTTACAATAAAGACCTTGGAAGATCCATCACAACAAAGCTAGGGGTTGAATTTGGAGTAATAAAGGATGCATACCTCCTGGTTCACCTCTATTATTTGGTGCCATTGTCTCTGATTTTTGTGATACTCCTGCTCTTAATCTCAAACTCCGTGAAAGATAAAAAAGCAAAAGTAGGAATTATAATCGGTTTGGCTGTCATATCCCTTTTAGTATTCCTCTTAAAATTCCCGGCGTTAAAAGAGTTTTCCAATGTTTTTGGTATGTTTGAGGGCGTTCCAATAATGGAAACAAGGCACACAACCTTCCAGGATCTGTGGAGGGCCTTCTCAATAAGCTTCTTTTTAAGCCCACTCTTTTTCCTGCGCTTCCATCCAAAGCAAGTGAAGGCTGTGGATTTCCTCTTTTTAGGGTTGATAATACCAAGCTTGTATATGCTCTTCACCTGGGCAAGGTTTGTCTTCATAGGCTCACTGGCGATAGCCCTTATGGCGGGAGTTGGAGTGTTGCAAGGCTATGAGCTGATAGCACCAAAATTGGAAAACAGGAAAGTATCTGGAGTGGCTTTAACGCTTTTAATATTGCTTCCAGCAATAAACGGAGGCTTTGCATTTAAAAACGTCCTAAATACAAATCCATACATGAACAAAGCATGGGAAGATGCGCTAACATGGCTCAGGGACAATTCAAATGAGAATGATATCGTTTTGACTTGGTGGGACTACGGAACCTGGGTCACATACTATTCAAGAAGAAGCCCCTTGGCGGAAATAGCACCAAACTCTGATGTTGCTCTTTATTATTTGGGAAAAAGAGATGAGAATTGGGCCATGAGCCTCGGAGTGGATTACGTTATTGTGAGTTATTATGACTTTCTCAAGTTTGGGGCAATAGTTAAAACCGGCAGTGCCCATCCTAGCTACAATCTCAGCAAAAAATATGGATTGATTGTTCTTCCACTAACCTCATCTTATGGTGGAATTTTAATTTTTGAGAGAAGGGGATACAGAATATTAGTAAAACCGGGAGAGAGATGGGACGTTCGGATAAACATAAATGGAGGTATAATCTCCCCCAAAAGACTTTATGCTGAATATAAAGGAAAAGTAGTAACTCCCAAGCTGGCCTACTCAAATACAAACACATACCTCTACGTAAACCTTGATTACAAGTACGCGGTTCTTATGAACGAAGAGGCCTTCAACACAGCCCTTGTAAAGCTCTTCATTAACGCAAGTGAACCCTACGAGCTTGTGTATTCTGATGGGGGCTTAATAAAGATACTAAGGCTTAAACATCCAAATGTGGGAATTGAAAGAACTGGGAGTGAGGTAATATTCAAGTTTGAGAATGCAACAGGGACAAAACTAAAAATATGGGGAGTCTTGGACAACGGAACAATAGTATTTGAAAGGGAATACAACGTTGAAAACAAAGCAGAGTTCAAACTTCCAAAAGAAGTGGAAGGAGAGGTTATAAGATATGCATACATTAAGGGTAAAAAGATACTGGACAGGGGTATCTTTAGAAGATATTAAATCTCCCTAACCTCAATATTGAGCTTCAAACCCATTATTTTGCCCTCTATTGCATCCAGGATTCTCTGAGTGGCGTTCGTTTGAGCATAGTCACCTTTTATTGGCTCAGGTAGTGGGGGCCTTTCGTCCTTGAAGAGCAAAAACCACAGTTGCCACTTTCCGGGCCTGTTTATGGTGAAGGTGTAGTTAGTCTCCCATTGAGGCGTTCAGTTGCCTTCAATATCAACGGGCTTGTGGGGTAAGGTTACGTTGAAGTAATCCATGAGGTACATGTTGTGGATGTGCGTCTCATTTGTGTTGAAATCATAGGTTAGATTTACCAGCCATACCTCAACGTGATAGGTAACGTTCCTGTACTCGTGGTTTGCTATACCGAGGATCACGGTGGCGTTTTCTCCCACAAAGAGCTCAGTTGGATAGTCGGATGCCTTCCCTTCCGGGCCCAAGATGTAAAATTCCGTAAACTTCTCCCCGGGCTTTGGGTGGGTTATGACGTAGCCCAGGGTTGCTATGGAGGAGATTATTGCAATTATCAGGATTACCGTTAGAGCTTTGTCCAGTTTGCTTGATTTCTCCCATTCAAGCTCTTCTTTGAGTTTTTCAATGCTTATTCTTGGGATCCACGGGTCAACGGCGTTAGCTCTTCTGTAAACTGCCGCAACGGCAAAGATGATGTTGAAAAGTGTCAGGCTTACAAGGATTGGAATTAACCTTATCCCCCAAGGGGTGTAGTTAAGGCCAAGACCGATTAGAGGTACTATCGCTATACTTAAACCAAAGCTCAAGGCCAATCTTTCAAGATTGTCGAGTTCCTTTTTCTCAGGGAAAAGGGCCGTTATGAAAACATAGCCCGGAAAGAAGAGCACGAAGGTCAGACCAAGGGCTTTTCTAAGTAAGCTGTCGGGATAGAAAGCGATGAGGAAGTCAAGAAGGAGCGAAAGTGCGATGATCGTTATCAGATCCCAGTAATCTTTGGGCTTCATTTGATCACCGAATACTGGAGGGAGGGAGAGTTTAAAATGGTTTTCCCTTTCATTCCTCAAGTATCAAAACAAGCTAATAGTTGCCCACCGATTATTGAGCTATTGGATGAGCTTTGCCTTTACATATTTTTTACCTGCTTCAAATTGTCTAACATCAGAGGTGTAAAATTCGGCTCTCAGGTCCTCTGCGAGAGCTATGTAGAGGGCGTCATAAACGGTAATTTTTTCGCCCAACGCTATCTCTAAACCACGCTTAAGGTAATTCCTGGCTTCGAAGAGTAACAGGCTTTTGCCAAAATATTTCAGCGCTTCAGTTCTCTCTTTTGCATCCCCCTCATCTAATCGCTTTTGAACAACAGCTTTCCAAATAGCGTTTAATGTTTCAATAAGGGCGTAATCCAGCGTTGCCGTTTTGCTCGTTAGCGGAACGCTCTCCCAGCCCTCCTCTTGAAGGACTACCTTCGCGAGGGCAGATGCGTCAATTACTATCACGATCCTCCCTCACAGACTTCGCTGAAAAACCTCTCTCAACACTCTTCCTCCCTTCAAGGATTTCTAGGGCCTTTTGAAGGTTTTTCTTTCTCTCTTCCTCTTCTATACGCTGGATTATGAACTTCCTTATCTCCTCACTCCAGTTTATATTTATCTCTCTCATCTTGGCCTTTATCCTATCCGGAACCCTAACTGTAATGACAGCCATGTAGCACTCCCTGAAATACATTATGTAATGCAGAGCTATAAACGTTATGGTTCTTTGATATTCTGACCTCCTCCCCGCCGTGAACGGCGAAGCTTAAAAAGAAAAGTCAATAACCAAAAATTATATATAGTATTGTGCAACATATGTAACACAGAAAGATAGAGGAGGTGGAAGTAATGGAAGTATTAGGGGTCAAAAAGAAGAAGCCCTCTAACAAACGCACAGTACATGTTAGCGTGAGAGCACCCGAAAATGTGGTTAAAACCATTAACCTCCTGGTAGACATTGGACTCTTCAAAGATAAAAGCGATTTCATTAATTATGCCCTCCAAGAAACATTGAGAAAATACCTCTCCAGCATTAGGATTGAAATAACTCCGGAATTAATTGACAAGTACTTTGAACTATTAGAAGAAGCAAGCCCGCAACTTCCCGAGGAGGAAATCCTCAAAGTGCTGGAGGATGCCCGCAATGAAAGAAGAAGCTCAAGAAAAGAAACTCAGGAAGGTCGTAGTTGATACAAGCGTTATAATATCATCAGTACTGGGAGACCCCAAAGCCGCACCGGCAAAAGTACTAAAAGCAATGTATACTAAAAAATTCAAAGCATACTCCTCGGAGGAAGCGATGGATGAACTCTATGACGTTCTTTTTAGCGAGAAGGTTACAAAGCTCCTCAAGGGCAGGAGTGAAATTCTCACCCTAACATACCTTTTTGTGAATAGCTCAGTCATCCGTGTTAATCCAAAGAAGCGTATTGCCCTCTGCAGAGATCCAAAAGATAACAAATTTCTGGAGATTGCGTATGAGGTCAAAGCCGATTACATTGTAACCCTCGACAGAGATCTCTTGGACATGAGGGATAAAAACAAAGAAACCCGGATCTTTAGACATAAAATAAAAATCCTCAGACCTGAAGAATTCCTTCGGGAGATATAAATATGGTTATGCAAAGCTGATCTTCTCCCCACTCTGAAGGGCTGGGCTTGGAAAAGAAAACAAAAGGTTTTCATTGGAGAAGACTGCAAAGAGTCTTTTAAATCCCTTTTCTTATAATTGCAGATAACCATCCCAAGAACTCCCAAATATACCTCCAGTTCTCTCTAAAATTCTACCTCAAATACTCCGGCATTAAGATGTGGAGGGTTATTCTATGTACGTTGCTTCTATTCCTATCTCTCTTGCCACTTCTTTTTGTCTTTTATCACTTGTGATTAATTCAGCTCTCAAATTTCTTGCTTGCGCCAAGAACAGGCTGTCGTATATGGAAAGGTCATAATGCATGGCAATTTTCAAGGCTTCTTGTAAATATTTTTCACTTGGCTCTAATATTATAACTTCCTCTTCTATGAGTTTTCTCATCTGCTCGTAAAGTCCTAAAGCCTGTTCTCTCGTTATCAGCTTGTACTTTTTCATGTACTTCCATATCACATTTGTTGTCTCAATGATTAACATGTCCACGGCATGTGGTTCTAAATCTGGATCAAAGTATGGGATTATTTTCTCCCAGTTTTCTTCCCTTAATAAAAACTTTGAAAAAGCTGAGGAGTCAATGACTATCACGATCCTCCCTCACCAACTTTTGTGTCGTTCCTTTTGGTGCCTCGGGCAAGGTTTGGATGTAGGCTACAACTTCTTGGAGGGCTTTTCTCTTTTTGTGCTCTTTGATTTTCTTTTTTATGAACTCCCTAATCTCCTCGCTCCAGTTAACCTCACCCTTTAACTCGTCCATTTCGCGCTTAATTTCCGGCGGAACGCGAATACTGATAACATTCCCCACGTAATTCACCCAAGGATGTATTTGTAATACAAATATATAAGCATTTTGTATACCAACTTCTCCCCCACTCTGAAGAGAGGCTTTCAGACAAATTGTATGTATTCACTAAGTGAATAATTCAGTTAGGTGAATATAATGGACTTCATTGACAAAGAGGTTGAGAGGAGGATACTTGAAGAAGCAAAAAAACGCTCAAAAAAGAAGCTCTACACCATCGTAGTTTATGGAGTAAGAAGGGTCGGCAAACGAGACCCCTCCTTGAGTTCTTAGGAGAGAAAGATCTCTATTTCTTTGTGAATAGAGGCAAGACTTCTGAATCCCTTTTGAGAGAGTACGAAGAAGTTCTGAGGAAAAAAGGAGTTATAACAAAATATGAGCATATGTCAAGCTGGGATGAGTTTTTTGAAATACTTTTCGAAAGATTTGAGGGCGTTGTTGTCTTTGGTGAGTTTCAGGAGTTCCAGAGGGTTGAGCCTTCAGTGTTCTCAATAACACAACATCGCCAATGCTCGTATAAGGCCCAATGTATGCATTCCTAATCACGCAGTTTTTACCAATTATGGCGGGTCCTTTTATAACGGTATTCTCATCAATTTTCACTAAGCTCAGCCACACCAAACCTTTGAGGGTTTTTCAACCTCACACGACAAAATGCTTGCATCAAAATTGCCCTTTTTAAAGCACTCCAAATGCCTCACTATCCCCTCTCTGAGTATGTTATCGCCAGGATACATCACAAAATCGTCATCACCGAGATAATTCCTTGCAACCTTTATTGCATGAGCTAGTCCAAGAGGCTCCCCCCTGATAAATAAACTCAATGCTAGTGTCCCACTCAACACTCATAACAGTCTTCTTAACCTGCTCAGCGTTTGGTTCAACAATAATTTCAATATCATGAATTCCAGCCTCTATAAAGTGTTATGAAAACTTGGTGGATGAAAAAGATACAGTGTTATCTATGACGTCACATTGGCCTTACCCTCTTCATTCCACATAGGTTGGAAGATGGAAAAAAATGGAGATTAAATGATCAATGGATTATCCTAATTCATGTGCGAATTAAAACTCTAATTTTCTCCTAAAAACCAAATCATCTCCCAAGAGCTCCGCATCGTAATCATAAAACATCTTCAAAATCCTCGTTATAACTTCACTTCTGGAGAATCTCGTTACAGCACAAATTTGATCAACAAAGTATAAAGTACAATGTCTAAACTTGATAGAAGTAGTGTAATCTTTACTAACCGAGGGTACATTCTTCAAAATTTGTCCTATCCTCCTTGTATCAAAGCCAAAATAAGCTATAAAAGCGTCAATTGCTTTGTTTAAGGATTTTGAGATATACCTCCGGGTGAAATACACTAACTCTTCATTCGTGCGAATTGTCACCTGCACCATAAACACCACTAAAAATATAAAATAAAAATGTGTTTAAACCCCCACTTAAATTAAGCCACCTATTAATTAGCTTGAGTACCAAAAGAAGTGCTCTAGAATATTATTAATTGAATTAAACAAACAACTTGTCATAATACATGGCATTTATAATTAGTTAACACTTAGAAGAGCATTAAGATAATTCAGAGATGAATTAAAATAATCAATGTAAGAATGATAGGGAGGGATTATATAAGGAGTTAATTAGTTCTGACCTCCTTCCCACCCTAAAGGGCAAGGCTTTCAAAAGGAAAAACTAATAATTCAAAACAGCGCTCAAGAGAAGTTAAACTAGAACTGTAACAGAGTTTTTAGTTAAGAAAGACTCACATTAATTCACTTCATATTCAAAATAAATAAGATGCGAATTACAAAAGAAGATTATTTAAAAAGTTAAATAATAACACAAGCTAAAAATGTTTTCCTTAAACAGCACTCCCTCCTGCCCTCACAATAATAAACACTCTCAAAATTAAATTGGACTTAAATTAATTCATAATACTACTTAAAACAAACTCTGTCATGACGTACAGGATAGGATTATAATAAATAGCTAGATATGATACCCCTCTCTTGATTTTATCATTTTTAAATCAGTTTGCATTGATATATTAGTGGTGATGTGATGGTAGCTTGTCACACCATCCATGTTACATGGGATGTGAAGCGGAAGCTTGACGAGCTCAAGCAACACAAGAGAGAGACATACAATGACGTCATTGAAAGGCTTATTGCTGTTTATGAGGTGTATGAGCAGTTGAAATCCAGAGGACAGCTTCAAATATCCCTAGAAATCTAATTTTTATTTTCTTTTCCACTACTAGAATAACTGACCCTGGCCCTTGCAACAAGCTTAACTGAAACGGTAACATAAGTATCTATGGGCACCTCCCTCTCAATCTCCTTATTAATAGGCACATCCATAACCATAACAATTGGAACCTCTATCTGCTTGCTTATCGGTACCTCAACCACCTGACCTATTGAGTACTCAAAGGTTATCCTTTGGTCTTTCACCCCTTCCACCACATCAACAACGCTGTCGATTTCCGTTACAGCAATGTTCCTCACCTGAAAGAGCGCATAGAGCAAAACCCCGTTAAGCAAAATTGAAATAACCACCAGAAATTAGTAAAGGAGTTTTGAGATTATAAAAGTTGAGAACAAATTTAATATTAAAATATAATCAGAGCTTTGCTTGCCCGCTCATTGAGCCCCCCAGAGTTCAAATAAAATAAAACGCATTCATAAGCTCATCATAATAGGGATAAAGGTTAAGAGCATTTTTATAGATCTCTTCTGGTGTTGTTGGAGGCTTTAGCTTTTCCACTATCTCCTTGAACTCCGGCTTTAACAGGAAAACAACCTTTCTAAAACTTAATGGAAGAAATTCTTCAATTTTAATTAGCCTCCCGGGAAAACTCTCCCGTTTAATCCCTGCAGATGTTGATCCAGTTATATAAAGGTTTATGTTTCGGCTCAACGGCGAATCAAGGAAAAACTTTATCGCCCTCTCCCACTCATTGACAAAAGTAACTTCATCCAGAAACACATATTTCTCCCCCATTGAGAGCCGCTCAAAAGTTCTGATAACCTCAATTATCTCTCTGTAGTTCCTAAGAAGATCACATGAAAAGTACATGACATTCCTAGGGTTGATGCCCTTTTCCAGTAGGTCCAGAATGGAAAGCTTTAGATATGTTGTCTTTCCCACCTGTCTCGGCCCAATTATTACCTTATTTCCTTTCTCAAAGAAGTATCTCAGGGGGTTTTTCTTTGAAAAAACGGCTTTGATCTTCTCATCATTATAGATCTCCTCTTTATCACGCCACCAAGGGTTCTGGAGAACCATTAAGTCTTCCACATCTTCCACTCATTGATTTTATGGGATCAAGAGATATATAAATATTTTGATTAGAGGAATCAAGTATTTATGGATATCCGAGAACACTCAAAAAGCAGGTTCAAAAGGATAAGTGTTGTCATCAATCGATAAGTTTTTATATTCAGTTACTGAATAATTCAGTAGGTGAATATAATGCGCTTCATCGACAGGGAAGTCGAAATGATGATACTTGAAGAAGCAAAAAAACGCTCAAAAAAGAAGCTCTATACTCTGGTAGTTTATGGCCTAAGGCGAGTTGGCAAAACAAGACTTCTCCTTGAATTTTTAGGAGATAAAGACCTTTATTTCTTTGTTAATAGAGGCAAGACTTCTGAATCTCTTTTGAGAGAGTACGAAGAAATTCTGAGGAAAAAAGGGATTATAACAAAGTATGAGTATATATCAACATGGGATGAGTTTTTTGAAGTGCTTTTCGAAAGATTCAACGGCGTTGTTGTCTTTGACGAGTTTCAGGACTTCCAGAGGGTTGAGCCTTCAGTATTCTTGACCCTTCAAAAGTTCATAGACCTCAATGAGAACAGGAAAAACCTCATGCTGATCTTCACCGGCTCGACGGTGGGAATGATTGAAAAACTCTTCAGAGACTCGAAGGAGCCGCTCTACGGGAGGATAAAGCGGGAACTTCATCTGAAGGAGCTTGGAATTAAAGCCAGCTATGAAATGTCAAGAGAGCTCGAAATAGAAGACATTGATGACTTCATAAAACTCTACGCAGTTTTTGGCGGCTTTCCCAAGTACTACGTGGCCATAGAGGATGAAGGGCTTGAAGGAAAGAGTGCAGAGAAAATCATTGAAAACCTCTTCTTCTCCCCTTCAGCCCCACTAGAAGAAGAAGTGCCGAGAATACTCTCCCTTGAGTTTGGAAGACGTTCTGGAGTGTACTATGATATCCTTGAAAGCATAGCCAATGGAGCCACATCGCTAAGCAAGATAGCCGGTTACATGAATCGGGATGAGACTTCACTAACGAGACAGATAAAGGAATTAGTTGATTACTTCAAGTTGATCTCCTATGATAGAGCTATTCTTGGAAAGGAGAGAGTGATTTACATAAGGCATCCACTGCTCAACTTCTGGTTCCGCTTCATCCATCCGAGGCTGAGTGAGTATGAGGCAATGCGTGAAGACCTCGGAAAAGAAGTAATCTCCATGTTGCCCGACTACACTGGAAAGAGGTTCGATTTCATCTGCAGGGAGTTGCTCTGGATTTTAAATAGCAAGGGAAAACTACCCTTCAAATTCACCGAGATAGGACGACACTGGGGTTACTATAGAGAAAATGGGCAGAGAAAAGTCTATGAAATAGACATAGTGGCCCTCACTCGGGACAGAAAAAGGGCCTTATTTGGTGAGTGTAAGTGGAGGAATAAGACCGTAAATGGTGAAAAACTCCTCGAAGAGCTGAAGAGAAAAGTTGAGCTGAGTAACTGGAAGGGAAAGAGCTATTACCTTCTGATAGCCAAAAAGGTAAAGAACGTGTCTGATGAGTTAATAGTATTGGATGAGGAGGCAATTCTCCAGATTTTAGAGGGTAGCTCAATTAATGACTAAGCTTTAGTTAATTCAACTTAACCAAACCCACAATGTTTAAGTAAAATTGGATTAACTAAAACTCATCTCCCAAAAAGTAGCAAGAGCCCTATGAGGAGTATTGTAATGTTTATCATCCTTTTCAGCCTATCTTTATCAACTCTTGTGTTAATATGGGTCCCTAAATAGACACCTGGAACTGTTCCAAGGGCCAAAAAGAGAGCCATATAGTAATCCACCCTACCAAGGAGAGCATAGTTCAGGAAGCTGAAAGAAGACAATGCCAACCCATAAACTATCGTGACACCAACAACTTCTCTTGGGTTAACTTTAGCAAGGTTCATTAAGGCAAAGCTCACAATTACCCCAGCGCCAACGGAAGTGAACTGAACAGTTAAACCCACAACAAAACCCAGAAGATATAGATACTTTCTTCTCGGCCTTATTGGGACTTTAATTTCTCCCTTAATAAGGCTCAGTGTTGAGGTGATTAAGAGTACGCTGCCCAGCAAAAGGGTCAAATACTCATTCAAAAGGCCCTTATCAAGGTTTCTTAGCAAGAAGCCCCCCAAGAGTATTGCAGGTAAACTTCCAACAAAGAGCCTCAAAGCCAGATCAAACCTCAACCCATTATTCCTATGATGGAAGAAAACGCCAAAAATCCTTGTGACAGTTGCATAGAGCAAATCTGTGCCGATGGCTATAACCGGCTCTACTCCCAGGAAAATCAAAGCTGGGGTCATCAAAGCCCCACCGCCCATTCCGGTGAGGCCAACTAGAGTTCCCACAAGAAAGCCAAGAAAAGTAAAGATAAGCATAGAGTCACCTCAGAGATAACCGAGCTCTTGGGCCTTCTTTAATACGGCCTCTACTTCTTCCTCTGGTGTCATCTTTGAAGAGTCCACCCTAACCTCTGGGTTCTCTGGCTCTTCATAAACTCCATCGTAGCCAGTTAATCCCTTTATTTCACCACGCAAAGCCTTGGCATAGAGGCCCTTTGGGTCCCTTTGAATCCTCACTTCGAGGGGCGCGTACACGTAGACTTCAATGAAGTTGCCTATCTCCTTCCTTGCATACTCCCTAACTGCTTTGTAAGGGGAGATGAGGGAAACTATAACTATCACTCCGTTCCTGCTCAAAAGCTTGGCCATATGGATAACTATTCTGTTGTGCATTTCTCTTGCTTCCTTGGAAAAACCAAGCTCAGGATATAGGGTTTTCCTTATCACATCGCCATCCAGAATCTCCACCCTATAGCCCATTGATTTAAGCTTCTTCTTCAAAGCATGTGCTAAAACGGTCTTTCCTGCTCCACTTGGGCCTGTAAGCCATATTGTAAATCCGTTTTCAAGGCTCTTTTGAGTTTTCTCGCTCATATCACACTCCTCCCGTTAAGTGGCTTTTTCATCCCAAAGAGCCTAAGCACGGTAGGTGCAAAGTCATAAATTGTAAGCTGTGTTCTCTTCGCTTCACTCATTCCAGGCAGATAGAGTGAGAACACTCCATACTCAGCATGTACGGCATCATCTGGGCCCAAATCGTTCTCCAAGAGGTAAGGAGTCTCATAGCCGAGGGTTCCCGCAGCTCTCCAGTTCAAATCGTCCAGGTAAACCATCAAATCTGGCTTGTCCCCCTTAGCTATGGGATAGATATCCTCTGGATAGAAAACCTTGGTGTTCCACTTCTCACTATTGGGTCCTTTGATGGCCTTTATCCTCTCGGCCACTTCGTCTCTAACCTTCTCATACTCTTCCGGCTCAATTATGCCATGGGGCTCTCTCCCTTTGACGTTAAGGAAAACCCTAGAGTAATAACCGCCCCAGGCCCAAGCGATGGTTTTGCTCCAATCCACATCGAGTTCGTTAAACCTAACCTGCCTCCCATCTTTTAATATCTCCGGATTCTTGACCTTTAACAACCCCTCTTCAATTAACCACTGGTTTATGGCAAATGCCCCTTTCATAGCCTTTATTCCATGGTCAGACACTATTATCACAGCGGTCTCATCCAGATCAAGAAGCTTCAGGGTTTTGCCTATCTCCTTATCGAGGAGCTTGTAATACTCTGGAATGACGTTTTTGTATGGATTGTCGTCGCCTGGATATAAATGATGGTTCTTGTCAAAGTACTTCCAGAATGCGTGATGAACCCTATCAAGCCCAATCTCCACGAACTGGAAGTAATCCCATTCCTTCTCTTGGATTAGGTAGCGAATAACTTCAAACCTCTTCCTCGTCATCTCCCAGAGCTGCTCCTTGGTCTCATCCCTGTTTTCTTTCCTAAAGACAACATCAAAGATGTATTCTCCCACAAGCTTCTCTATCTCTCCCTTGAGCTCTTTTGGATAGGTGTAGTCAACGGAGGCATCAGGTGTAATGAAGCAGCTCACAAGATAACCGTTTACCCTTTTAGGTGGGTAACTCGGCGGGACTCCAATTAAAACCGATTTTTTACCCTTCTCGGCTATGTAATCCCAAACGGCTTTTTCCTTAACCATTAAAGAATGAGCGATCCATATATCGTTGTAGGTTCCCCTCTTTCTGTGTCTAAAGCCGTAAAGACCAAGCTCTCCAGGGGTTTTTCCAGTTGCCATAACCATCCATGCTGGGATAGTAATTGCCGGAATAGTGCTCTGCATCGGGCCGTATATAGAGCGCTCCACAAGCCATTTTATGTTGGGCAAGTTATCCAAAAACTTACCAAACAAAAGCTCAGGCGGTGCTGAGTCAAGGCCAATGACAAAGACTCTCTTAACCTTCTCAATACCTTCATTTATTTTTTCTTCCATATTGATCACCTCAAATGAGCGTTAATTATATTCAACGCCTCTTCAATTCTATCCCTCTTACAAATGCACCCTAAAACTTCTTTTTTACCCCCAGCATTGAACCCTTTGCCCTTAAGCTCAGCTATTATCTGGGCCATGTTGATTTTCTCAGCTATCTTGGAGGAGACTCTAAAGTAAATCTGGACCTTTCCGTGGAAATTCTCATTAACCACCACCGCTCCTTCATAACCAAGGTCCCAAACTGCTTTTCTGGCCACCTTGGAGATTATGTTAAAAGGACTCTCAAACGTTATAAAAGCCATCCCTTCTCTGACCTCCATGCTTGAGAGAGCATTCTCAATGGCCCTTCTTATGCTTTCCGCCTTCTTAACCCATGAGTCATAGCTCAGAAGGTCCCTTACGGAGTTTTCAAGGAGAACTCTAACTGCCTTTTCAACACTTTTCCTCTCCATCGCAATGTAGTTTGAATCGATAAGCTCAACTATTCTTAATGCCTCTTCCCTTGTGAGGCCTTCCCTCTCCAAGAGCTCATTAACCTTTTGAAGCTCAAAGGCCTTCTCTCCAATATCTCCAACAACACCAAGAGCGCTCCATGCGTTCCAGATGTTAAAATATTGGGAAACAACGAAAGAGGCCGAAGGAACCTCATCACCCTCAAGGGCCGGGTTTATTTGCTTCACCCTGGGGTTTTTGATTCTTGGCTGAATGTGATGGTCTATAAAAATTACCTCCTTCCCAATACCCTCAACCTCATGGGGCAGGTTCAGATCCAAAATGTAAACCCTCTCAGCCCTTTCAATTGCTTTTTTAATCCTCTCATCAAAGCGAAACTCTCCAATCGGAGGGCTTAAATTCTCAAAATCTCCCAATCTTAAGGCTTTAACAAGCAGGGCAGCTGAAGTCATGCCATCAGTGTCCCAGTGGTGGATTATCAGATTCACTTTGATCACCGCTCTTGCCTAAGGATAACTGATTCACATTCACAATAAAAATTGGGAAGGAGGGAGCTTTTGCTTATTCCACGAATGGGTTCTCAAAGTTCTTTAGTACTTCAAAGACCTCTGGCCTCATCATGTATTCTGGTGGCTGTTCACCATTCATTATCATCTTTCTCAGCTTTGTGCCGCTTATCTTTACATGAAACTCCTTGTCGTGTGGGCAGATCTTGGCGTTTACCATTCCTCCACATTTGTGGCAGTAGAAGGACTCCTTTATGAACATAGGAGTTACCCCTAAGTCCGGGAACTCATCAAAGAGATCCCATGCTTCATAAGGCCCGTAATAATCTCCCACACCTGCGTGATCTCTTCCAACTATGAAGTGTGTTGCACCAAAATTCTTCCTCATTATTGCGTGATGTATCGCTTCCCTTGGCCCCGCATAGCGCATCTCATACCTCACGGTGGCCAAAGTTGCTGCATCCTTTGGGTAGTAGTGCTTAAAGAGAACCTCATAAGCTTTAATTATCACTTCATCCTTGTAGTCACCTTTTTTCTTTCTCCCGAGAACGGGATTAATGAACAGTCCATCGACGAAAGTTAAAGCGGCTTTTTGGACGTATTCATGGCCAAGATGGGGAACATTTCTCGTCTGGAAGGCAACTATTGTCTTCCATTTCCTCTCCTTGAAAAGCACCCTCGTCTCCACTGGTCTCAAAGTGTATTTGGCAAAGGGATTTGGAATCTCGTTGAGGAGCTCTATCTCCCCGCCAACAAGGTAGTCCTTCATTGAATAAACCCTTGCAACTCCCGGATGCTTTGGATCGGTTGTCTTGAAAACATTCTGGGCGAATTCCTTTCTGTCGTAGGTGTAGATTTCCTCGACATGCATCCTCGCTATTGGAGTATCCTTATAGTAGAGCAGAATTGCATCCCCCTCTTCAAAGTCCGGCTTCTCGACATCGAGAACTATCGGAATCGTCCAAGGCGTGTCGTCGCTCAGGCGCATATGGTGTAAAACACTCTCAAAATCATCTCTCGTTAAAAACCCTTTTAACGGAGAATAAACACCATGGGCAATATTCTCCAAATCTATGGCCCTTCCATGATCAATTTGAACAGAAGGATATTCATGCTGTTCGCTCATAATCCTCTCTCTGGTCTTGGGAGCGGCTATTCTTCTAATTAATTTTCCTCCGTGTGGCTTGGATACCATAAGTATCACCTAAAAGTTTGGGAATTAGTCAAGATAGCCCAAAGCACGGAGCCTCTCCTTGACCTTCTCTTCCTCCTCCTCGCTGAATACCTCTTCCTTCTCTTCCTCCTCAAGGCTTGCCAAAACTTCCCTTAACACGTAGGTTACGTAGTCTGAAACCGAGGTAAATCCGGTGCCCTCAATTCTCTTCTTTATCTTTTCATAGAGGGGCTTTGGTATGGAAACTGTTGTGTATTTTCTCTCCTCATCCATCACGAACACCTCCAAATCTAATGATATTTAATTAAATTTAATTAAAGCTTATAAATGTTTCGATTGATAACAGGAAGCGTACCAAGTTAGAAATGGGGGGATTTAGGATAACCCACTTTTTCTTCTGAAAGCCTCGCTCTTTAGAGCAGAAAGAGGGTCGATTACATTGTTCATGGCGTTCACCTTTTAATCATAATGGCTTTGTGATGGCATTATGATGATTTTGAGAGCTCTAGGAATCTCAAATACTAAGATAACAGACACTAATTAGACACTAAAACATGCAAGGAACAGATAAACCGGAATCGTCAAAGGGTCAGTTGAAAAATCATCTTTTGATAGAGTTACAATGTTTTTTATTTTTCCCACCCTAACCCTCAAAGGCTTAGCATTCCTTCTCCACTTAACTTCATAACTTCAACTAATGCCACCTTTTGTTACCACATCAATTTTGCCCTCACTCCTCCAGTAGCGACCTCATACTTTCTGGCCAAGTGCGACGGTTATCCTCACTCGGGCTCTCAATCAAACATCAGTGTGAAAAACATCAAGACTGAATAGTAATAGTTCAAACCATACCTTGACTCAAAGATAGTTCCTCTCAGATTAATTATAAGTTTAAGTTTAGGTGAACCTTAACAGATTAGGCAAATCTTAAATAGAATAACATCAAACAAAATATTGATGTTACCTCTTAATTTGAGGTGACAAGGATGGTTGAAAAAAAGGAACTTAGAAAAGAATTAGGAGTTTTAGATGCTACTTCTATAGTTGCAGGGATTGTAATAGGAGCAGGACTTTTTATTATAACGGGAATCGCAGCCAAATATGCCGGAGCTCTGGTGTGGCTCTCCTATTTGATTGGAGCAGTCCCAGTCATTCTGATTGGAATTACAACGGCCTCTCTATCAACCTTTTATCCAGTGGAAGGGGGAAGCTACGTCTATCCATCAAGGATTCTTCATCCTGTTTTGGGTTTCTTAACTGGATGGGCAATGTGGCTTGCAATAATTGGCCCCGTTGCTATAACAGCCCAAGCATTTGTAAATTACCTAAACGCACTCCCCGGAGTTAGCTGGAGAATGTCCATAACTGCAGGGGCTGTGTTGGTAACCATACTGTTTTTCGTGATCAATTACCTAGGAGTAAAAGTAGTAGCAAAAGTCCAAGATGCGCTGTTTCTGTTTTTAGTATTTGGAATCCTTGCATTCAGCTTATGGGGGCTCCCTCACATCCATATTTCCTATTTAAAGCTGGGATCTCCGCTTGGATGGAGAGGAGTGTTAAAAGCAGCATCTCTACTCATATTTGCATATGCTGGGATTACCATCGCCACGGACATTGGAGAAGAAGTTAAAACTCCTTCAGTATTGCCTAAAGCCGTGTTATTAGGCACATTAATACCCATAGTGTTATATGTGCTTTCAAGCTTTGTGTGCGTGGGGGTGCTCCCTTGGTATGAATTTGCAAGTGCAGAAGCCCCTTATGCTAGTGCAGCCTCTAAGTTCATGGGTTCTTTTGGTGTTATATTCATAATCCTAGTAGCATGGGCAGCAATTCTCACTTCGCATAATGGAGAGCAAGCGACCGCCGCAAGGGTAGCATTTTCACTTTCCAGAGATAAAATAGTCCCAGGTCTGCACAAAATAAACAAATATGGAATACCTCACGTTGCCCTAATAATTGGCGATGCAATAGCTATCTTCCTCATAGTGACTGGAACAATCGAATTGGTGGCAGAAATTGTAGTTGCAGCATTTTTATTTGAGTGGATAATGTTCCATCTTTGCATATTCTTCCTTCCAAAGAAGTACCCAGATATGTATGAGAAAACTGAGTTCTTTAAACTAGAAGGCTGGAAGCTAATATTCCCCGCAATTGGTTTGGCAATCTCCGTCTACTTCTTTATCCTGCAGGGTGCTAGGCCTTTAGCATACTTTGGAGTATGGTTGGCAATAGGTCTCTTAATATACTACATAAGAGTATCTCAAAACAAAGAAGAGATAATGGCATTAATAAGAGAATGGCCCAGAGGAAGGTACTTAGAGTGAATATTAAGTGGAGATGATAAATATGAACCTTGGAAAAGTGGACAAGTTAAAAGTTTATACATTGGCTGAGGATTATGCTGGATATAACAGTCCATTTTGGGCGCAACATGGGGTTTCCTTTTTAATTGAAGTTGAGGGCAACGATGTCAAGCGAAGAATACTCTTCGATACTGCATCCTACGCCGAACCAATCCTCTTCAATATGAGGCTTTTAAACATTAATCCAAAAAATATTGACATGATTGTCCTTTCTCATAATCATTTTGACCACACGGGGGGCTTGCTGGGCATTATGAGGGAGATAAACAAGGAAATACCAGTATTCGCACATCCCAATATTTTCAAAGTGAGTTTTGCTACAGAGCCGGAGTTTATGTATGCGGGAATTCCACCGTTGAGGGGTGGCTCAAAGGAGGAAATTGAGAAGCTCGGTGGTGTTTGGGTTTTGAGTAGAGATCCTATACGTTTAATGCCGGGTGTTTTTACGCTTGGGGAAATTACAAAGGAGGAGAAAGTTGGGTTTGAGAAAAAAGTTAGTATTGGTCTCTACAAGCTTGAAGATGGAAGAGTGGTTCCTGATGAGGTGGAGGATGAGGTAGGGCTTGCGGTAAATACTAAGAAAGGCCTAGTCGTTATTGGAGGGTGCTCTCATCCTGGCATTGTCAGCATGACTCAAAAAGCCATGAGGATAAGCGGAATTGACCAAGTATACGCTGTTATAGGAGGATTTCATCTAATAAGCGCAGATGAAGAAAGAATCCAAAACACAGTAAATACTCTTAAGAAGATGGGAGTTAGAAAGGTTTATACCGGGCACTGCACGGGGCTCAAGGCGGAAAGCATGTTTGCAAATGAGTTTGGAAAAGACTTTGAGAAACTACACTCTGGGAAAGTTATGGTTTTCTAGCATCCTTTTAATTTACTGCCTCCAATGAAAAAGGAAGTGTTGGATACTTGGCTTCTTATTATTGTAATACTCTCAATTATTGGAGTTTACCTATGGAGGAAATCATACCTGACTTCCTCTCTCTTAAGGGCGAGGATCAGTTTTCTTCGTTAATCAGGTAAACTAATAATGCTAGATGAGAGGGCACTATCCAAACTTTGATACTTGGCTCACGAGCTTACTTTTATAAAATAATTTTGGGTAGAATTTCAAATTAAAATTTAATTTAAATAAAATTTATCAAACAATAACCTTTATATACTTCAAAACCAACTATATATTGAGGGGCACTGTGTGGGAAGGGACCGAAGCGAAAGCTTCACCCTGATCCAGAGTTCATATCTAACCGTAAACCTGACAACTTACCCAGAGTTGTGAGGTTTGTGGGTGAAGATATGAGCCCTGCCTCAGAGCGAAACTTCACTGAGGCCTCTGATCACACGGTGCCCCTCACTTTCGTTATACGGCCTTAAAAGTTTGTGTTCAGTTAGGGAATTATTAAAAAGGAAATGAGCTGCTTTTTTGTCAAAAGAACCTCAAATCTCAACTATCCTTGAGCTTTTTGCACTCTCCAAAGCGCTTATCGCGACCTTAAGTGCATGCAAACCTTCTTCACCAGAGGCAAGGGCTTGGCATAAAGAGTGTAACGGGGAAAAGGGCCTCCGCAGTCACTTTTCCTTTTGAAAGCCTCGCCCTTCAGGCCAAGAGGAGCTCAGCACCACCTGTTATGGATCCTCAAGGAGATCTTTAAACAATTTCACAGAAATGCCAATCTCTCGGATAATGGCTCTTACTAATCTAGTGTTTATGAAGTGGTACGATTATCATTTTCTCGGTCGGTCCAATAAGAATAACATGAGAGCCCTTTTGCCTGGCTGGATAATAACCCAATTTTTTGAGGGCCTTAATAACATCCCATCCAGAAACATCTCTCGGGAGCTTTGTCATAAGGATACCTCAATAATTTGGCTTTTGTCAGATTTAACGAATTTCTTTATAGTTTTCCCTATTTGTTTCTCTTCGAGAACCTCAAGATAAAGCTCAATAGCCTCCTTAATGTTTCTGAGAGCTTCTTCCTTGGTCTCTCCTTGAGACATGCATCCAGGAAGTGCCGGCACGTAAGCTACAAATCCTCCTTCCGGTTGGGGCTCAAGAATAACCTTAACCTTCAATTCGCTCACCATTTCGTTATTTACCTCCACCCCTTTAAAATATATTTCTCAGCCTCCATCTAGATCAATAAGCTAAACAAAAAGGCTGAGTTAACCAAAAGTTAACTCACCACTCAAGAGTCAGACACTAACCCACTACTGCTTATCCTGACAGTATCAAAATTTTGATCAAAAGATTTTTAAATAATGTAATACAAATATATTACGAAAACTTTAGTGGGGTGGCCAATATGGCATACTCTGTAGTGTTAAGTCCCAAAGGAAAGACCCGAAAACCAAAAACTAAGCTGGTTAGTGTAAGAATTCCTGAGTTCGTAGATGAGCAGATAGAGACACTTGTAGATTTGGGTATGTTTGCGAGTAGGAGTGACTTCATTAACTACGCAATCCAAAAAACTCTCTTTGAGCTCTCTACTATGAAGTTGCCCATTTCTGATGATACGATCTCAGAGATGATGGCCTTCGGGCCGGATTCAAGGGATGAAGAGATTAATGAGGTGGTGCGGAATGTCGAAAAGGAACTCCGGTCCAATTTTGATAGTATTAGACCTGAACGTCGCCGTGTCCTCCGCGTTAGGAGGACCAGCAGTAGCGCCAGCAACCATAGTTCGTCTGATGAGTGAAGGTAAGATTGTAAATTTTGCTTCGAACCTGATGCTGGAGAGACTTCGGGCAAAGTTAAGTAGTCAGCGTGTCCAGAAGTACTTGGCAAGAAAAGCTTCTGACGAAACAAGGGAGTTCCTACGATACAAACCATTTGTAATCATGAGAGTATTTGAGGAAAAGTCGGTGATAATCAGTCCTAAAAGTTGGGTAAATGCAAGTAACGATGATGAAGATAATGAGGTTCTGTCTGTAGCCTGCGATGCGGGTGTTGAATACCTTATTACTCAAGATCAAGATGATCTCCTTTCACTGCGGGATCCTGAAACCAAAGAGGTAATTATTGAGGATGAAGAGGGGAATGAAGTTTGCAGATTCAAGATTCTGACGCCGAGAGAATTCCTGGATGAATTGAAGAATAGTGGATAGACAATTTGAGGCTTCTTTTACTTTTTGACTTTTTTCTTTTCACGCCTTGCCCTTTAAGAAAGAGATGATATCAACCATAAATCAAAAAACTTTGTATAGTGAGTTAACCAAAAGTTAACTCACTCCTAAGAGTCCAGGTACACACATACAGTACTTCGCACACACTATGTTACCAAGTGAACCGGTGGCATTATTAATATCCTATGGAAACCCGTTCCAAAATGGGATACAAAGCAAAGTTCATACAACGCTCAATGGCCTCTCTCAGTCCTTTATTCCAAATGCCTTTTGGAACAAAACCAACAACATTTATAATCTTATGAAATGGTGAAGATGGTAATATCTTATTGGTGGTTGTAATGGCTAAGTGTAACAAGGAAGTACCAAGTTACATCCCAAGGAAGTGCGAGAGGCTCTCGGAATAAAAAGCTGGGATGAAGTAGTGTTCGTTAAAACAAAGGGCGGATACGTCATTAAATGTCTCCAAGACTTTCGACGTAATCTTGATAACATGGAGAGGGAAGCAAGTGAGGAGGGGGAACAGGAGTGCCAAAGAGAAATACAAGATTTCTGTTGATACTAGCGTTTTTCATTGCTGCAGTTAAGAGGGGATGGACAAAGACAACAGATCTGATCCTTTATCTGCTCACTTCAGATTATGAGCTTGTCGGAAATAACGTCCTCCTTGCAGAATATAGAAAATATGCAGAAGCATTTAATGCTATGGGTTTATTCAAGTTCCTAATAAAAAGGGTTAAAATCGTGAATCCTTTAAAAGAGGACGTTCTAAAATGTTTGAAGTGCTTCCCTCAAACCAAGTTGCCGATGCCGTTCACGCCCTCTGCAGAGGCCCAAAAATTTCTGGAGATCGCATATGAGGCCAAAGCCGATTACATTGTAACCCTCGACAGAGACCTCTTGAACATAAAATAAAAATCCTCAGACCCGAAGAATTCCTTTATAACTTATGAAAGCAAGGACTATGGAAGCATGGCTAAAACTAAAAATCTAGGTGATGAGTATGGACACCAACCTCAAAAGGATCAGGCATATTTTCGGGAGCAGAATATTTGCGAGAGGGGAGAAATATTACCGCGAAGGTAGAGTTTTAGGAGTCGTTAAGATTGGAAACAAGCTCCACGCCAAGGTTAAGGGAAACAGAACATACGAAGTGGAATTTGATTTGAAGAGCCTCACATCCATATGCACGTGTCCTTATGGGATAAACTGCAAGCACGGCGTGGCTGCTTTCATAGCATATTCCCGGGGAGATTTTGTGGATGGGGACGCTTTCCTATCGTCCCTGAAGGAGAAAGACAAGGAAGAAATTTTAAAAGTCCTCAAAGATATTCTGGAGACACACCCGGAAATCCTGGCCGAGATTTATAAGGAAGAGGACGTGCTCTCATACTTTAAAGGCTACCTCTCCTACGAGGATGCCCTCAAACTGAGCAAAAAACTCAAGAAAATCTCAAAAGAAGACGCATGGTCTCTCCTTGAATACATATGCGAGCACTACTACGACTTCGGGGGCTTTTATGACGATTACCGGGACATGGACTACGGGTATCTTATCCTAGGGCCGCTCTTTGAAGCTATAGAAAGACACCTTAGCAGAGAAGACTTCGACCGCTTCTTTGAGCTCCTGGAGGTGTCGGATGTACCCGATGAAGTTTATGACTACGCTTATAATGTCCTCCTCAAAAACGCTGGGCTTTTTAGAGAGGAAATCCTAAAAGCCGAGGACATGAGCGTTGAGCTCAGAGCTTCCCTGCTCGCGAGAATCGGGGAGAGGGAGAAAGCCGAGGAGCTGATAATGAACTCTCCCCTAAGTCCATATGAAAAGGTCAAACTTCTCCTCGAGGTCAATCCAGAGCTTGCGGAAGAGCTTGGTAGAAAGCTCTCTGCGCATCAGCTACTGATAAAATACTTCGGCGAGAGAAAAGAGCATGAAAAGGTCATAGAGCTCTACATAGAGAGCGAAAGAGCAAACTATCTCGTGGAATACGTCTGTGATGCCATAAAGAGCACCGGCCGTATTGAAGTTTTTGGGGAAATTCAGAAGAAAGAGAGGGCGGAAGTAGCTTTTCTTTGTGCGCTTAAGCTCGGTCTTAAAGAGAAGATCATCGAGCTCTTTCCGGAGATAGCCAAGGCACACATAAGGGGAATGCCGCTCAGAAATGAAATTCTCGATGCTTTGACAATCCTCGGGGATGATTTGGGACCCCTAATACCGAGCATCAAAAAGATCGTGGAGTTTGAGGTGGCCAAGAAAAACAGGAGTGCTTACCAGTTTGCGGCAGAGCTGATGAGAGCTATCAAAAAGGTAAAACCCAACGAGTACGATGCCCTGGTGAAAGCCCTTAAAAAGAAACATCCTGGGATAAGGGTGCTCTGGGAGTTGCTGGATGAAAGGTGAGCCCAGAGCGAAACTTCACTGAGGTCTCTGACCACATAGCTTCGCTCTCGTTATAGGGGTTAAAAATAATAAAAAGCTAGCCCTTTCCAACTCTTAAGTATATAAAGCTTAATTTCTCTGCTTTCTTGGAATCCAAAACGTTTCTTCCATCTACTATCACTTTGTTTCTTACCTGTTTTGCAATTTCTTTTAAATCCAAGTCTCTGAACTCTCTGTGGTCAGTCACTATAATGATGGCGTCTATGTTTTTGAAGTCTTCCTTCCATTCTGCTCCAAAGCGTTTTGCATCTTCTGGGGTGCATAGTGGATCGTAAGCGTAAACTTTAGCTCCCCATTCTTTGAACTCCTTGATTATTGGAATTGCTGGACTCTTCATGAATTCTCTAACACCGCCTCTAAAGGTTAGGCCCAAGACTAAAACTTTACTGCCCTTCAGAGGTCTTCCAACCTCATTCAAGCCTTTAATAGTCAACTCAATCATGTGATGCGGCATTGAATCATTAATCTCTCTGGCTGTTTTAATGAGCCTCGGATTGGTCTTCTTAGCCAAATTAATGACGAACCATGGGTAAATTGGAATGCAATGACCCCCAACCCCCGCTCCAGGCATGTGGAGGTGACAGTAGGGCTGAGTGTTTGCCGCCTTAAAAACTTCCAGAGCATCCAAGCCGTGCTCTTCGCACCATAATGCCAATTCATTAGCCAGGGCAATGTTAACGTCCCTGTAAACTCCTTCAAAGACTTTTACAGCCTCGGCAGCTTTTATTGAGCTCATTGGAATTACGCCCTTCTTGTTTATTGTCTCATAAATGCCAATGACTGCTTCCAAGGTCTTCTCCTCGCTTGCCCCGACAATCTTGGGGTACTGCCTGGTAATGTCTCTGATTGCGGTTCCGGTCATTGTTCGCTCGGGAGCGTGAGCAAGGCCAAACTCGCCAAGCTTTAAGCCAGATTTTTCAAGAATTGGAGTCAAGCTTTCCGTCGTTCCGGGAGGCATTGTTGCTTCTGTAATTACAACATCCCCCTTTTCCAAGCCTTTTGCAATTTTGTGAGCAACATCATAAACTGGATCAAGCTTTAAGTTTCCCCTATCATCTGTGAGTGTTGGAACTATAATTATCATCACATCAGCTTGTTTTGCTGCCCAGACGCCGTCAGTTGTGGCTTTTAATCGTCCTTCTTCAACATTTTTTCTAACGAGTTTGTCTAGGCCTGGCTCCTCATTGATATGGTTAACTCCGTTGTTTATACTATTCACAACTTCCTCGTTAATGTCAACGCCAATTACATTAGCTCCATGCTCTGCAAAAACTGCCGCTAATGGAAGACCCATCTTACCAAGACCGTAAACAGCAATCGTGACCTTGCCCTCCGTCAAAGCCCGCTTAACCTCATCCCTCTTCAAACCAAGAAGCTTCATCTCAATCACCAATTCTTAACTCTTATCACTTTATCTTTTTCCGCACTTTCGAGAGCTTTCACTGCAACTTCCAAAGCGTGGAGGCCTTCTTCTCCTGAGACCAATGGCTTCTCGCCCTTAATCACGCATTGGATAAAGTGCTCAATCTCGATTCTTAGGGGTTCTCTTTTTTGAATCTTGGCTTCTTTGACCCATTTTTCATCGTATATCTGCAACGTCTGGTTTATATAATCCAGATAAGCTATGCCTTCTGTGCCTACGAGGTTGAGGGTTCTCGTCTTATGAGGTGTTAGGCGGTTAGTCTCTATGACCCCATCGATATTATTCTCAAAGCTTAGGAGTATAAGGGCGTAATCATCCACACCTGCGGGATGTTTCACATTTCTGGCCTTTGCATATACCTCTTTTACTCTAGACTCCGCAAGAAAGCTCATAACATCGATGTCATGAACGGCTAAATCTATTATTACTCCCACGTCGGCTATTCTAACCACCATGGGCCCGACTCTTTTGGCGTTCATTGTCACTATCTCACCTAGAACTCCATTATTTATACTCTCTTTCAACTTTAGCACTGCAGGATTAAACCTTTCCACGTGCCCGACCATTAAGATGACATCATTCTTTTTTGCCGCCTTTATTATCTCTTGGGCACTCTCGATGCTCTCTGCAATGGGCTTCTCCACAAGAACATTAACTCCATGTTCAATAAACTCCAAAGCAACTTGCTTGTGAAGAGAAGTTGGAACTGCAATGCTCACGGCATCAACTCTCTCTACCAGCTCCTTATAATTGGCAAAAGCCCGTGTTTTAAATTGAGAAGCGACTTCTTTAGCCCTCTCTAAGTTAGCATCGGCCACACCAACAAATTCTACTTTTCCTTCTCTTGCCAGCTCAGAGTAAATCCTCGCATGATGAAAGCCCATGTTTCCAACACCAACAACACCGAGGCGAAGCATTTTGATCACCTTGCATAAACAATGATAGATCATCCTTCAATCGATGTTCTTTTTTGAGAAGTTAGGGTATATAAGCATATAGACTTGGGGATCTTAAAAAGGGTTATAGACTTTTTCTCTTGAGTACAAAACTTTCCATGTAATTTCGACTTAAGATTATATTATGAAAATTCGAAATTTGTGAGCTTGAAGAAAGACCCTGAAACCCTCGAAAACAAGGCTGAAGCTGTGAGGCTAGATTGAT
>Ga0190315_1000297_pt1 | contig 28089 bp, 30 predicted proteins | sample 48701101_MG_FD_161673 | JGI IMG/M metagenome (GOLD analysis project Ga0190315, IMG submission 161673) | Hydrothermal vent sediment bacterial communities from Southern Trench, Guaymas Basin, Mexico - 4870-11-0-1_MG | ecosystem: Environmental > Aquatic > Marine > Hydrothermal vents > Sediment ...
TCTCAGGTTACTGGTACTATACCTTTGTATAGGCTGTGGAACGCTGTAGCTGCGGATCATTTTTATACCACAAATCATAATGCGACACATTGTACAGATCCTCGTACTCCTGCTTGTAGTGCTACGGTTACTACGAATTGTTGTCCTTCAGCGTACGATGGCTATATTTATGAAGGTATTCCAGGTTATGTATATCCTTTGTCTGGAGGAGGTTGTCCTGTTGCAGGTACTGCTCCTGTCTCAAGATATTATAAAGGATCTTGGGGAGATCATGTATACAATCTGTGGGGAAGTGCTGGGGATTGGTGGACTACAATTGGTTACAATTATGAAAATTACCAATTTTGTGTACCTTATCAGGTTAACATTTGTAAAGAGGAGGACAAAGAATTTGAATTGTACGTGGATAATTCTCCGCCTTCTGGCAGTATTACCTCTGTAGAGCTTATTGATATCCCCACTGGGCAAATAAAAATAGTGATCGAAAATATATCTGATACTGTTATTGGTGACGATGGGGGAGGTCTTGCTGATCCTTCGTTATATACTATTGACGCTAGTATTGATGGTGGAACAAGCTGGAAACCATTGTCGGATCTGTTGTTGACAATTAATGGTAGCATTACTTGTACGGGAATTTCAACTGGCACGACCTCTGGTGGGGCATGTGAGGTGAACCTTTTAGGTGGTCAAATTGGTACATCCTATATGTTCAGGTTTAGTGTTAAAGATCTCGCTGGAAATACTGGTTATATAATCTCTGGAGCATTTACTGCCGGTGAGCTTTGGTTTAGTACAAGTGATGGAAATGTCTATTCGGAAGGACTAATCGATGATTCGCTAATTGTAGGTAGTTATTTGTCGGATTATCTGGTATATTCCGCATCAAGTTCTTGGTTTTTGGGAAATGGTGGAGCGTCACGAAATTGGTCTGATATTACTTCGGTTAACTGGGGAAATTATCAAGATGAGAGTTTGGAAAGAATTGGGGGAAATTCTACAACGGGTATATTTAATTCGCTTTTATCTATTGCAAAAGCAAATACTGGAAATTATATGGGCAATTTTCCAACGAGTGTAGATTTTTCTGATGGAGAAGATGGTGTATATTCAATCACAGGGGATCTAACAATTTCTTCCAGTACTGTATGTAAGGGTGTTAAGGTTATTTTCATTGGTGGTGATTTAGTGGTAAACCCACCTTTTACCAATGAAAATGCTACAACTGCATGTGTTTTCATTGTGAATGGCGATGTGACTATTACTTCTGGGTTAGATGGTACAGATTCAAATGGTGATGGAATGGATGAGGACTTGGTGGAAGCTGCTTTTATTATCTCCACTGGTGAATTTACATCGGAAGATGATAGTACCAATCACGATCAGCTACTAATAGATGGTTTTGTCTATGTAGCCAACACTGCCGATGTAAATGGGTTTCACTTGGAAAGATCCTTAACAATTACCGCCAGTATAGAGTATCCTGCGGAATATTTTGTCTATGATCCAAGGTATACTGTCTTGACGAGCAAATATCTCGGAAGAATTCGACAAGAGGAGTTTAAGTGTGGGCCTGTTGATAATAGAGACGAATGTGTTATAGTAAGAAATTAGATCATGAACGTTTCGAGAAAATATAGAGTTAGTAGACGTGGTATCGATCGAGAGTATTCCGACATTAAAGACCTTATCAAATACTTGACCAAAGTTATTGTAAAGGGTGAAAGAGTTATCGCCTTACATGGCGATTTGGGCTCTGGAAAAACATATCTTACCCAACAACTCGTAAAAATGTTGGGCTGTAAGGAGCCTGTGCCCAGTCCGACATTCGTGATAATGAATAAATATAAAGTGGAAAGCAAATCCTTTAGTGGAGTGGTTAATCATATAGATATATATAGACTATCAGAAGAAGAGATTTTAAAAGTGCTGGATTTAGACGAAATGCAGGCAGACTCCGAAACACTAATAATAATGGAATGGGAAGAAAAGCTACAAAAATATAGGTTTATGAACAAGACTGATGTGTATATACAGGTTGACTATCATTCGTAGTTAATCGCGATATATTCAAGGGTAAGTTGTATGTTTACGTTGTGATGAATATAATTTCGACACTTTTGTAAAAGTTTTAGATTGTTAATATACCTGTTTGTATTTTGACTGTCTGTTCTCAAATTCATTCTGTTTATTTCCAGAAGTCCATCAACAAAGGCTGTAATTTCAGATCTCGTTTTGTGTTTTGAAGTATATTCCTGTGTAAACAGAAACCTGTCAATTGGACTCTTGGAATCAAAGGCCTCGCTTTCCTCTGGTATCCTAGACCCTTTTTCAACCGCCTTAAGAAATATAACTTGACATCTCGACACAACGGTTTTCAAAAGTAGACTAGCGTCTTTGACGCCAAGAATATAATGAGTAGTAATACTGTGTTCTTCCAAAGTCTTAAGAAAGCTATTTTGAGCTTCCGTTGTTAGTGTTTCACTACGAAAAATAATTCCGAACTGGTTGTCCAAAAGCATTGGCTTGAACTGCAATCTATAAATGAATGCCTTCATTGCGTCAATACCTATGCTGTTGCTGATAGTAGGTGATAGTACGTGTATGTCAGGAACTGCGGAGTTAACAAGATCAGTCTTGGTGAGTGTTGGTTCTATTTGACAGACCAATTTCCTAACCTCCTGTTTAATTACATCCTCGTCTTGATGTACAACAATTTTTGCCATTTTGAGATTCTCAAGTTTTCTGATATCGATTTTATTGTATCATCAATAATCTTATTTCAAAAGTGAAGTATTTTCCAATTTAACAATGATCATGGAGAGGAGAGTATACAGATCATGTTATAGCTTTACATAAAGCCAAACGAAGTAATGGATTAATTGTTGTGTTAAATCTATGAGTCCACAAGTCCAAAATTCTAAAGGTTATCATTTATTACTGGACAGATAAATTTTGTACGCAAACTAAGTAAGAAATCATTTCGATTTTCACTAACCAAATTTACACGGAAACTTAACCAAACTAATCGGAAGCTGTTACTTTAAAAGCTAACATAACTTTGTTGGCAAAATAATATCAAAATCCTGAAATGCAAAGGCCTTTTGGGGTAACCTTTTGGGCTCAGCAAAAGGTTACAAAAAGAAGCTAATGATCGTTAATAACTAAGACTTAAACACCTGTTTTCACAGATTAAGGTTAGGAAATACATCTAATCTTAGTATGACTTTTACCTTATGATACTCTCTTACTATATGGTCAAGTTGCATTGGATTTCGTGGCCATTTTCATGCTCATCTTGCGTTGGACAAGACTTTTAGTACCCAAAAATTTACTAAAGTTGTATAATTGTGTGTCAATGTCTAAGTTATATTTTATTGTTACTTATGGATCAAAACTATAAAACAGATCCAACTGTTCCTGAAGATCTGTCTGAAACATGGAGGAGATATAAATGTCTTGTTTGTGGGTATGTATATGAAGGTAGAACGGCACCGAAGAAATGCCCGAAATGCGGGAATACTGATAAGGACAAGTTCTCTGAATCTGATTAAAGGTCTAACTGGTGATATGCTAAACCTGCAATCATTGCGGCATTGTCAGTACAATAAGTTAGATCGGGGAAAAACACGTCAAAGTTGTTTTTCTGAGCTACCCGAACCATCTTCTCTTGTAGTCTAGTGTTTGCTGATACTCCTCCAGTAATTCCGATTTGTTTAATATTTAACTTTTGGGCTAGTCTAATAGTTTTGGATACAAGTGTGTCAACGACTGCTTCCTGAAATGACGCTGCAATATCATATGTTAGAAATCTCATGTATTCCTTGTTTGGGTTATCAGTCTTTTTTAATTGTGGGGCTATTTTTTTATCTCTGAGATAATATAGTACTGCAGTCTTTAGACCTGAGAACGAAAAGTTAAAATTATTTGAGTCGAGCATTGGTCTAGGAAAGTCAATAGCGGTTTCATCACCATTTATTGATATTTTGTCAATAATTGGTCCTCCTGGGTAACCAAGTGTAAGCATTCTTGCCACCTTGTCAAATGCTTCTCCTGCTGCGTCATCAATTGTGGTTCCATATTCTTTGTAATCATTAACTGCTTTGTAAACAATGAGTTTAGTATGTCCTCCAGAAACAGTGAGAATAACAATTGGGAACGTTGGTGCTTTGTGTGACTGTGCCAAAAAAAGCGAATATGCATGGGCTTTGATATGGTCAATTCCAACAAGTGGGAGTTTGGATGAATAAGATAACCCTTTGGCAAAAGCTATTCCAGCCTTTAGTGCGGGTGCCAATCCAGGGGTTTGGGTTACTGCAATGGCGTCAATATCTGTTATTGTAAGAGAGGCCATTCTCAGAGCTTCTTGGTAAATCGCAGAAATATTTTCTATGTGCATTCTTGCTCCAAGTTCGGGGATAACTCCTCCATATTTGGAATGTACGTCTTGTTGTGAAACGAGTGATAAACTTAAAACTTCTGCTCCGTTCTTTACGACAGCACAAGATGTTTCGTCACAACTAGTTTCGATACCCAAAATCTTCACTTAGTATTCCTTTAATAATTTATATTTCCATAATTTGTGACCACTCAAAGTTTCTACGATTTGGTGCTTCTCGTGGTATTTAAGGTTGGCTGGTAAAGAGCCCTCATATCCTATTTCTTGTATTACTGTATCTAGGAAAAGATTTAAAACAACCAATATCTGAGAGTAAGAAATTGCATGATTTTTATAAATAATATCTGTAAGCTTATCAACAATGGTATATATGTTGTTTACAGGATTTCGTTCTGGAATTATCTTCGATAGTATCATACTTATGTAAAGTAAAAACATTTGAGTGTTGAGGTTATTTACTATTAACTCCTTTTTTATTGTAACCTCTTTTAGAATCGGCATATTTTTTTCATAATACGTTACTTGGCACATATTAAACATATTTAAAGATATTGAATTTGCTGACTTATATGCGTTTGGTACATATATGGCAATTCTACCTAAATTGGGGCTAAGAAAATATATTATCTTGCCACGGTCACCAGTTTTTATATGTCTTATTACATATCCTTGGTTTTTTCTAAGCATTGGCTTTATAATTAACGTAAAAATATGCCGGGAACAGGAATCGAACCTGCACTCCTTTTAAGGGAATACGCTTCTGAAGCGTACGTGTCTACCAATTTCACCATCCCGGCTAGTCATACTGTTTCATATCCCATTTAGATACTGTATCAAATCTCTCCTGTGCAATAGTGATAAGGGAGAGATCAATATTTGTAATTTTCTTTTTCACATAATAATTTATTTCTGGGTGGTATAAATATATGACTGGCATATCATACATCAAATAGTCTAATGCTTCCGAGTACATTTCTTTTCGCTCTTTTCGGTCAATGGTTGTTCGTGCAGTGATAAGTCTTCGGTCTGTTTGAGTATTGGAGTAACCAGAAAGGTTAAGCATAGGGTGTTCGGTTGCATTTGAATCAAACCAATTAAAGCAGTCTGGATCCAGACCAGTTTCTATTTCAAAAATTAACATTTGGAAGTTTCGTAATGGAAGAATTTCATTTGTAAGACTATCATATGGTTTAGGATCTGCGACTAGTTCTATACCATGTGATTTGTATTGTTCTTGTAAGGCTTTGACAAGTAGATTGTTACTTTTGTTATCCAAAAAAGTAACGGTTAATGAGAGAGTTTTATCGTTTTGTTTCCAATATCCTGAATTGTCATCAAGTTTGTAACCGATGGCCATAAGTGACTTACTGGCAGAATCTGGATTGTAGTCATAATAGTTAATATTCTCATCAAATGCCCATGAGGTTTTGTTAATGGGACCTATTGCTGTGTCCCCTTCAATGTGTAGAGTGCTAAGTAATTCATTTCTATTTATGTACATTGATAATGCTTGGCGGATATCTGTATTTGATAAAACATTATCGGTCTCGTCATCGTACCGTATCTGTTCTCGCATATTTAAGAATATTACTTTTGTATTTCGGTATATAGTTTTACTATATCTTTGATATTCTGTATATTCTTCCTCGAATATATCTTTTATTTCTTCAGGTGGGTTTAGGATTGAGTCGATTTTTCCTCTTTTTATTTCAGTAATGGTACTTTGTATGTCTGAGAAAAAATGTATGTGTATCTCCTGCAATTTCGGCTTGTCACCGAAATATTGCTCGTTTCTTTCGAGGATTATTTGATTATCGTCCATTGAGATTAGTTTATAAGGGCCAGTCCCAATTGGGGCTTTGTTTCTAAAATAAAATTGAAATTTTCCATCGTCAACCTTACTCCAAACATGTTCAGGAAGAATACCAGTAGTTATTTGCTCCAGTAACAGCGGGCTTTCTTGTGGTATTGTAAACACAACTTTATACTCAGAGTCCTTTCTGACTGAGATATTAAGATCTTTTGCTTTCTGGGATTTAGTGAAAGTATATACCACATCATCTGCATCAAATTTCTCATAATCATTATTTCCAAGATTATGCCACCAAACATCATCCCGTAGGATAAATGTATAGCTTTTGCAATCTTCACTTACGGTATAACCTTTGGCAAGCTTATAAGTTAATTTGCCATCCTGATCAATTTTAAATAGTGGTAAATAAATTAGAGCTGTTAGGTCCTTCTCTAACTGACTATTAGTTGTGATAAGTGGGTTGATTGTTAAAGCGGAAGACTCATCAGTACTCAAAATATACGCCTCGTTTAGTACTTTATTTGAAGAAATAAATGTCTTATCAAACTGGTTGGTAAAAACAATAGTAAAATAAAATCCGAGGCCTAAAGTGATTATAAAAACTATATATTTTCTTAGTGATTTGAATGATCGTATTACAAATCTAGGGTATCCCCACAAGAAATCTCTTAAACTGTAGAATACTGCGGATATTTTCTTCAACGGATTTTTCATTGACATTGTCTATGAGGTTTTTAAAATTACAATTGTAAGCACTACAAAGGCTAGTGCGAAAACAACCGTAACATAAAAAATTATTTTTTCGATTCCACGACGTGTCTTAAAAGATTCACCTCCTCCTTGCAAAAATCCTGTTTGTCCTTCGTTTCGATTTTGCAACAAGATAAGACCGATCATTATTACAGCAACAATAATGTGTGAAATTCTTAGAATATTACTATTTTCCATTAGTTTGTAATTTGTAAAATATACTATATAGTGTTGCCACAACAATTCCCGCTACAACTACTGAAGTTTCGTTTGGGATAGTAAAGCTTTTGATTACAAAAAAGTGCAAGTCAATTGACTTAACGGTTGTACTTAAGAAGGTAAGATCATTTGCAACAAATTTTCCCAAATACAGACTTACGGTAACAAGTGCAGCTGCAACAATAAGTCTGGTTAAGAACTTTTGTTTTATTGTTAGGAATTTTAGTACACTGTCTGTAAGTGATAAAGCGAGTGATAGCATTCCGATAATCATACACAAAAATACGGGATTATCCGGATATCTGACTCCAGGATATATAATCATACTTGTTCCTACAACAAGAAAACATACGAAAAGTTGAAACAAAATATTTTTTAATTTCATTTAGTGTATTATAATCTTATTGTTAACAAATGATTATATATGATAGGATATTAATAAGCAATAAAGATAATTAAGTAAAACTGCCTCAACATGATAAATACAAAAATAGTTGCGACGATTGGTCCCTCCACATGGAATAAGGAAGTACTTAAACAAATGTTTAATAAGGGGTTTAGAGTAGCAAGAATCAATTCAGCTTTTGCTGATTATGCTGAAATGAAAAAGGTACGTGATTTAGTAAGAAGTGTAAGTGATGACATTGCACTAATGATGGATACACAGGGGCCCAAAATTAGAATAAAAGGAATAAATAATCCGTTTGTGATAAAAAAAGACACAATACTCACAGTTTCAACAAATCCCAAACAAAAAGATTATCCATTTGTTACTTATAGATGGCTCAATAATGATGTTGCAAAAGGAACAACTATATTGATAGATGATGGAAATATAAGAGGAATTATTAATGACATTAAAGGAGATTTGTTATATGTTCGAATTCTCAACGATGGGCTTATTTCTGACGGGAAAACTGTAAACGTTCCTCATACAAAACTAAACATACCGTTGTTAACACGAAAAGACATAAAAAATATTGAGAGTGCAAAAAAACTTGGTTATGAATTTATATCAACTTCGTTTGTTCAGACAGCTAAAGACATTCATAGAATAAGGAAATATGTGGCTGGATCAAATATAAAGATAATTGCTAAAATTGAGACCGCCAGTGCTATTGTAGGTTTGGACAATATTTTGTATGAAAGTGATGCAATAATGGTTGCAAGAGGTGATCTAGGAGTTGAACTATCATTGTCTCAAATACCATTATTACAAAAGGCAATTGTGAGTAAATGTAAAGGGCAGGGAAAGCCCGTGATCGTGGCGACCCAGATGCTTGAATCAATGAAACAGAATCCTCGTCCTACCAGGGCTGAGGCAACTGATGTCGCAAACGCTATCATTGATGGAGCGGATGCGGTTATGTTGTCTGCTGAGACTTCCATTGGTAAATATCCTGTGTTGGCAGTGGAATTTATGCATGATGTTGCTTTAGAGGTTGAAAAAAGTGGCCTTCGGACGCTTGCTGTGCGGAAAGCAGTTGACGTGCGTGATTATCTTGTAGAAAATGCAATATGCTTGGCTAAGAGTGTTAATGCAAAGTCGATAGTAATATATACCAAATCTGGGTATACGGCTCAAATATTTTCTTCATATTCTCCACAAATACCTATAATTGCAATTACACATAATAAGACGGCGTATCGGCAGATGAGTCTGTACAGGAGTATCTTCCCAATATATGTTGCAAACGCTATTGTTCCTGATGATCGCGATGATTTTGTTGATTTTGTAGTTAAGGTGGCAAAGAAAAGTTTAAATATTGAAACTGGAAGTCCACTGATTGTTGTAAATGTGTCCGACACAAAAAACAAGAAGTCCAATGGTATTATTGAAATATATTCATTATGACTAGACGCAAAAAGAAAAGGGGATTTCTAAAGACTCCCTGGTCAAAAAAGAGATATACAAATAGATGGAAAAAACTTAAAGATAGCAGGAAGTCGGTTCATAGCTATTCGTTTTTCATACTGTTTCTGACGTATTTACTAATAAGTGTTGGACTGATTTTCTTGTTTGATGGAAGTATTTTCAGAGCGGTTGAGAATCATGACAAATATTTCTTTATTAAAAAACAGCTACAGTGGATTGGTATTGGGAGTATTGCACTTTTTGTATTTTCCAAAATAAATTACAAGGTGTATCTTGGAAAAAATTCGATTGTAATATTAGCTGGGGTTGTTCTATCATTAATATCTCTGCTCGTTTTGCCCAAAATTCTCCCTGAGGGATTAAGAGATTATTTCTTTCCTATTAGAGGTGGAGCTGTAAGATGGATTACGATTGGTGGCGAGAGTGGTATAACAATCCAACCTTCAGAGTTTGCTAAGATTGGTATGATCTTATATTTATCAAGTTGGCTTGCAGAGCAGAAATATACATACAAAAGTGTAAAAGAGGCAATTAAATTTCACTTCATGTATGGCTTGGTTGGATTCATTCTTATTGTTGGTTTGGTTGGGGTATTGATACTTCTTCAACCAGACATGGGGACCACGATTGTGATTGTTGTCATAGCCTTCATAATATACTTTGTATCTGGAAATGATGTCGTTCATTTAGGGGGTAGTGTAGCGTTGGTTATTGTCTTTGTCGTACTCATGGTTGTTGCTGGTGTGGTTGCTCCCTACAGGTTTAAACGGATAATGGTTTTCAAGGATGTATTTCTTACTGGACATGTCGCATACGAAGATCGTTTTGAGGATGGACAACAAATGGAACACATTTTAACAGGTATTGGTAGTGGGTCCTGGTTTGGTAAAGGGCTTGGGAACTCAATTCAGCAACATGGTTACCTTGTGGAAAATACTGCATTTACAGATTCAATTATTGCAGTATATTTTGAGGAGACTGGATTTGTAGGTGCAATAGTGATTATACTTGTCTACATTTTCTATATGTATTTGTGTTTTCTTGTTGCTCAAAAGACGGAGGATAAGGCTGGGAAACTAATTGCAATTGGGATTGGTTCGCTAATATCAATACAGGCCTTTTTGCATATAGCGACTAATACTGCGGTAATACCTTTAACAGGGCTACCGTTACCTTTTTTCACATACGGAGGATCTTCAACATTATCGACAATGATTGGAGTTGGTATTCTTCTAAATATTGACAAACGGGGCTAAATGTTACTCCTTAATTTCCATTCGATTACCAATCGAAACATACTTGCTTTCGTCAGCGTTTACTTCGAGCACATATTTATATGCACTCGTTGGTGTGTATTTTTGACATTCAGAGTTTTCTGCACATGGTTGCATATTGGGAGCAATATCAACAATTACATTATTTTCATCTATAAATACCATATCCAAAGTTATAAGTGTATCTTTCATCCAAAATGGGTCGGTCATGGCTGAATCAAAAACGAAGAGCATACCATGTCCTTGGGTCAGGGTGTCGCGTCCAGAGAGTCCTTGTTCTCTTGTTTCAGGGGTGTCTGCAATTTCAACAATGTAATTATGCGTGATTTTATTGTCAGCGTCAACAAAAAGTGCACTTGTTGCTGATAAGACTGGTTGTTGATTTAACATTTCGTCCTGATTTTCATAAAACTCTCGATATTGTAGAAGCATGGAGTCTTCCTTTGCTAGATGCCTTATATATAAAACCGCTAGTACTATACAAAAAATCATTACAATGGAAAGAATAAGCGTTGGGCTTATTCTTAGTTTGAATTTTGGACTATATCCTTTTTTCGATTTTTTCTTTATAAGTAATTTTGATAGAAATTTGGGTGGAGTAAATGTGATTTTCATTTTCCTGCTACTTAATTAATATATTTCCAGTCATATCTTCGGGTATGCTGAGACCCATTAATGATAACATAGTTGGGGCAATGTCCGAAAGGGAACCGATTGGTAAAAATCTTGAGGGATACTTTTTCGATACCAGTATAAATGGTACGAGGTTTGTTGAGTGTTCTGTATCTATTTGATCAGTTTCGAGATTAATTAATTCCTCGATATTCCCGTGATCCGAGGTGATGATAAGTTGTCCATCTACCGATAGTACTTTTCTTACTATTTTGTTGACACAGCGATCGATTACTTCCATGGCCTTTATACTTGCCTGTAAGTTTCCAGTGTGAGCTACCATGTCGGGATTTGCATAATTCACCACCATAAATTGATATCGTTGCGAATCAATCTTTTCAAGTATTTTGTTGGTAAGTTGTACTGCATTCATTTCTGGTTTTTGATCGTATGTGGCTATGTTTTTCGGTGAAGGTATTTCTATCCTGTCCTCCAAATCGTATATGAGATTTTGTCCACCATTAAAAAAATATGTTACATGGGGATATTTTTCGGATTCTGAAATACGTAATTGGCTAAGACCGTTTTCACTTATGACTCTTCCAAGTGGAAGAGCAATTGTATTTCTTGGAAATATCAAATGTGAATGCTCCTTTAGCTTTTTTGAAAAGAGCATCATTGTAGTAAAGAACAAGTTTTCGGGGATTTTTTGTCTTATAAAACCCGTAAAATTAGGATTTATGAACGCTTCGGTTAGCTGACAAGCTCTGTCGGAGCGGAAGTTTAAAAAAATAACACTATCATTATTTGTCACAATTCCGTTTGGATTTATTGCGATGGGTTTAATAAACTCATCGGTAACTCCAGCTTGATAGCTTTTGTTGATTGCATTTTTCCAATCTGCGGTTTGCTCTCCCTTAAACTGAGTCATCAAATCATATGCCAGTTGTGTTCTGTCCCATCTTTGATCTCTATCCATTGCGTAATAACGTCCAATAAGTGTGGCAAGAAAAATACTAGAATACGATTTTGTAAACTCCAGAAGTTGGTCAATATATTTCTTGGAACTGTCAACTGGTACATCTCTCCCATCGGTAATAACATGAATGTAGATTGTGACTGTTTTATTTATTGTTTTAATTGTTTTGATTATCTCGAGTAAGTGGTCTATATGTGAGTGAACACCGCCATCGCTAAGGAGGCATAGTAAGTGGATCCGACTTTTGTTATCTGTAGCAAATTTAACTGTTTTAATAATGGTTTGGTTTGTTGCTAGTGCGTTTTTCTGTATACTCCTATTAATTCTTAGAAGTGATTGGTAAACAACTTTGCCAGCCCCAATATTAGTATGTCCTACTTCGCTGTTGCCGTTTACCCCTTTTGGTAAACCTACTTGTTCTTCTGCGGCATGAAGATATGTATGTGGAAAAGATGACCATAGTTTTTCAAGTGTTTGTGTGTTAGCAAGTGCAACGGCGTTCCCCTTGTTTAATTTTGTAACTCCTACGCCGTCAAGAATCATCAACAAGCTTAAATTAGGACTCATAACAGTAACATTGGTTTAAATATAGTTATATAATGTAAATATACACTATATTCTATTACTAATCAAAGTTATGTTATTTCTTGACTTTCTGTAGACTGTATGCTAGCATTATCCATTCTGAAATAGTGTAATTAAATGAGTATAAATATATAATGGACCAAAAAGATGTAGCCATAGGCTCGAAGATAAAAGTTGGAGACAAGATAGATGTTGGAATAAAGATTAAGGAAGGTGACAAGGAGAGGACTCAGTCGTATAAAGGACTAGTTATTGCGATTAATGGAAAAGGGGATAGTAAAACTGTTACTGTGAGGAAGATTAGTTACGGAATAGGTGTTGAAAAAATCTTCCCGTTTAATTCGCCGAAGGTTAACTATATGAAAGTAATCAGTAGGGGGAAAGTAAGAAGATCGAAGATTTACTATATGAGGGACAGGATTGGGAAGAAAGCAATGAAAATAAAGAATGAGATAAAGGTAAGAAATGCTTAAAAGTATTACTCGTAAAATCTTTGACAAATTACTTGCTATGGGGTATTGTCCGTATTGTATTACTAAATTACGGATTACTGACGAGCAAAATGATGAAAGAAATCAGAAATGTATGTGCAAATGTTCAAGGATTTTTGAGTATGATAAAGAAACTCAAAGGTTTAGTCTTAAACACGAGCAATAGCCTTCCCCAAGCCGCTATAGTCTAACGGTTAGGACAGCGGATTTTCAATCCGTCAATCGGGGTTCGATTCCCCGTAGCGGTACTTTTCGGTCTTTTTGGGAAGGTTTGAACATTTTCAAAGACAAATTGGTGATAGTTTGTAATTTAATGTTTGTCTTTTTTCTTGCAAGCATTTATAATGCTTACTACATATTTAATAACATAGATATACGATGTCGGAGTTTGAAATAATTGAGCAGGATCCAGGTGATTCAAAACAGAATAAGGATAAATATAGAAAAGTTCTAGATGGGTTTTTAGCTTTAGTGGAACCGCTTATAATTAGTGGCTTGCTTGCGATTTTTGCTTGGCTCTTTATTGCTACGCCACATGAAGTAGACGGTAGCTCTATGGAACCAAACTTTCATGATACAAGTTTTGTCGTTGCTTTGAAACTGGCTTATAAATTTAAAACTCCACAAAGAGGTGATGTGATAATCTTTAAAAGATCGGAAACACGTGACTTTATAAAAAGAGTGATAGGGTTGCCAGGTGAAACAATTTCCATTAAGGAGTGTGGGGTATATATAAATGGTACTAAACTTGATGAAAGTGATTACTTGGCATCAGATGTATGTACGTACACTGGGATCTTTCAGTATTTACTTGACGATGGGCAAGAATACATAATTCCTGAAGATTCATATATTGTTTTGGGAGATAATAGACAAGGAAGTACTGATTCTCGTGATTTTGGGGCAATAGAGATTAGTCGCATTAAAGGAAGAGCTTTCTTTGTAATTTCTAGTGGGGAAGGTAAGAAAATGTTTATTGTGCCAAGGGAAGAATATTAAATCAAGCCTTATGAAGATATTTGTTGTTGCTAATCAAAAAGGTGGTGTCGGCAAAACCACGACCTCAATAAATATTGCGGCTAATCTTGCATTGAAAGGGAAAAAGGTATTGCTAATTGATTTGGATCCTCAAGCAAATTCTACTTCTGGAATTGGATATAAAAAAGTTTCTGTGTTGGCAAGGGAAAATAAAAGTCCAAGTATATATGATGTACTTATAGGTAATAAAAGATTGTCGGATGTTTTTGTTACAACTATAGTGAAAAACTTATTTCTTGTTCCGTCGGGTTTAGATCTTGCCGGTGCCGAAGTTGAGCTTATCAATATGTTGTCGAGAGAAACATTACTGAGAAAGGCAATCAAAGCATTTAATCAACCTGTAGACTATGTTATTGTTGATTCGCCACCTTCACTTGGTTTATTAACAATTAATGCACTCGTTGCTGCAGATTATGTTCTCATTCCAGTTCAGTGTGAATACTTTGCACTTGAGGGACTTGGACAATTGTTGGAAACTGTACAAATGGTAAAGGGTATTAACGAAGATATTAAAATTGGTGGAGTGGTATTGACTATGTATGATTCAAGAACCAAGTTATCAGAACAAGTTGCCAAAGATATAAAGAAACATCTCTCAGACAAAGTCTTTGATACGATAATACCAAGAAACATAAGATTATCTGAAGCTCCATCTTATGGTAAGCCTATTGAGCTTTATGATCCAAAGTCGAAAGGTGCGAAAAGTTATAAAAAACTAACAGATGAGATAGTAAAAAGATTTAAGTAAATTAAAATGTAGGTATTATATGGCTACTAAAGCTAATGTTTCAAATAGTAATAACTTGAACGATAGGTTAGGTAGGGGTCTAAACGCATTGATGACCCAAAGAAACAAGGACTTGCTAAGTGAATCCAATGTGGTGAAACTTGTAAGTCTCAGGAGACTAAAACAAAATCCATACCAACCAAGAGTCTTCTTTGATGATGAAAAGTTACTGGAATTAGCCGACTCCATAAGAGCAAAGGGAATTTTACAACCAATAATAGTAAAAAAAGATGGGGAACGATATATAATTGTTATTGGTGAGAGAAGATTTAGAGCGGCAAAATTAGCTGGAATTAGAAAAATTCCAGTTATTGAAAAAGATGTTAATGATCAGGACATGGTGGAGCTTGCAGTTTTAGAAAATATTCAAAGGGAGGACTTATCTCCAATTGAAGAGGCCAATGCATATTCGCAACTTGTCAATGATTTCAAAATGAAATTACAAGATATTGCCCAAAAGATAGGGAGATCAGTATCATACATTTCTAACAAAATAAGGTTGTTGAAGCTTTCAGATGAAGTAATACGGGCGGTAAGTGAAAAGAGGATAACCGAGGGACATGCGCGGGCTATTTTAATACTTGAATCCAAATCGTTACAACTACACATATTAAGAATTATCGAAAAAAACGAACTGAGTGTGAGGGAGGCTGAAAAATTAGCGGGTAGACTAAAAATTGCACAGGCTAAGGGGGCTGGTCAAACTAGAAAGATAATAAGGAAAGTACTCACCAGTAATGCTAAACTCACACAAAATGAGTTAAAGGGTTATTTTAGTCTACCAGCAAGAATTATTCCACTTAAGTCTGGGGGTAAAATAGTGATAAGGTACAGAAACGACGATGATCTTGCCAGGGTGTGCAAATTAATAAGAAAAAGGAAAAAATAAGGTGGATTATCGATATATATAAATATGCCACTTGCGGGTTATCCACACGTGTGGTAAACTTGAATTGTATTGACTTCAAACAAGGTGAACAGATTATTTACAAATACCAGTTAAACATATGGACGGTTCTGCACAAATTTGGGGTAGAGTACTTCACAAAATATCCACACACATATCTTCTGCCACTTTGAACACATGGTTTAAAAGAGTTCAATTAAATAAGGTGAATAATGGTGTGGCTGTAATAAGCTGTGCGGATGCATTTGTAAGGGAATGGATAGAAACTAAACATAAGGTACTTTTAACAGAGGCAGTGACAGAGGTAGTTGGTGAAAAGGTCTCAGTTACGTTTATTATTGACGAGAGCTTTGATACATTAAAAGCCGAAAATAGTCCATTATTCATGGGGAGCAAAAATACTGACCAGTCTATAAAAGTTATTCAGCAGGCAAATTTAAATAGCAAATATGTTTTTGAAGCGTTTGTGGTTGGTCCTTCTAACAGATTGGCACATGCAGCTGCAGAGGCCATTTCTAATAAAATCGGGTCTTTGTATAATCCTTTTTTTGTTTATGGTGGGGTGGGTCTTGGGAAAACACATTTAATGCAAGCGATTGGTAATAGGATTCTACAGATTGATCCCAAGAAAAGAATTTTTTATTGTGCAAGTGAAAGATTTTTAAATGAAATGGTTGATGCCATAAGAAGTGGTAAAACGTTTGAATTTAGAGATAAATATCGAAAACTGGACTTGTTAATTATTGATGATATTCAGTTTATATCAAATTGGCAGGAAACCCAAAGCGAGCTTTTTCACACCTTCAATGAGTTACATCTTGCAAACAAACAAATTATTTTTGCTTCGGATAGGCCGCCAGCAGAAATCCCTAACCTAATGGATAGGTTAAGATCGAGATTTGAGGGTGGCATGGTTGCCGATATTTCCAAACCAACATTTGAAATGAGGGTTGCCATTTTAAAGAAGAAGGCAGAGGAAAATATGATTCATTTGCCAGAGGAAATAATTATAACTATTGCGTCATGTGTAGAAAGTAATATTAGAGAATTAGAGGGGGCGTTAAACAGGGTGTACAATCAGAAAAATGTTACGGGTGTAATTCCTTGTGAAAAAGATGTGAAGGCAATGCTAAGGAAGATTGATGACGAAAGACGAAAAAGCATTAGTCCACAAAAAGTCATAAAAGAAGTTGCTGAAGAGTTTGAAGTAAAAATTTCAGAAATAAAAAGTTCTAGTCGTAAAGCTAGATTATCGCTTCCCAGGCAGGTCGCCATGTATATTATTAGGGAAGATCTTCATTATAAACTTGAAGACACTGCTAAATATCTTAAAAGAAAAGATCATACGACGGTTCTGAATGCAATAAAGAAACTTGATAGTATGATGGGTGAAGATCAGGTGTTTAGGGAAAAAGTTGAAAATCTTCGTGATCGGGTCAGAAGGTTTATTGTTTAATTGTTCGAATAATTATATATTGTTTTGTTAAGTAAATTTAAGGGATATCACTATGATTCTTGGTATAAATGAAGTAAGAAAGAAAATTATAAGTGCAAACCTAATAACGAATTTAGCGAAAAGGGAACTAAATAATCCTGAGGGAACAATAATTGATCTCAGGCTGGATAAGTTATACGAATTAAAAGGAGACGGTTACTTGGGTATAAAAGAGCGGAAAACACCTAAAACCATTGAAGTTGCTACGTATGATCCTGATAATTTAACCAAATATATAGTTAAGCCTGGAGAATATTTATTATCAAAAACTGTTGAGGAAGTAAATTTGCCACACAACGTTGGTGCAATTTTCAAACCAAGATCTACACTTTTTAGGTCAGGAGTATTCTTTAGATCAGGATTTGCAAATCCTGGGTATAAAGGTGCTTTGTATTTTGGGATCTATAATGCAGGTGGTAATAACTTTACGTTTGAAATGGGGGCAAGGTATTGTAGTATTATTTTTCTGGAAATCAAAGGGAAAATTGAGAATCTATATAGGGGGCAATGGCAGGGTGGAAGAGCATATGCAGAAAAACTTGAAAAACAGATTTAATTAGTAATAAAATTGTGATACACTTTTGAAATATGTAATTTAAGTGCAGTAAATAATGTCGTCTAAGCTAACATTAAAAGTTGTCGCCGTAATGTCTTTTATAGGTATGGTTTTTTCTGGAGTTTTATCTTATAAGGAACTTTATAAAAGTACGTGTAATGTAGACGAAATTTCTTGTAATGACGCAGGAATTTTAGAAATGCCAGCTTGTGTATATGGTTGTATTATGTATACAATTATTTTTATGTTAGTTACCATTTGTTTATTAAAAAACAGTAAACAAACGGATGCTTAAGTATATTTAGTTGGTTGTATACATATTATGCTTGTTAAGAGCAACAGCTATGATATTATTGTTGTTGGAGCTGGCTTTTCTGGTTTGTCATTCACTAGAAGTATAGGTAAAGAATACAAGGTGTTATTACTAGACAGAAAGGATAGCTTGCAAAGGCCGTATGAATCGACAGGTTTGATAACAAAGGGCACTAGAAATTTATTGGAAACTCTTTTCCCGGAAATTACTGATTACATTGTTAATAAAATTACCACTCTTGGACTAGTATCTCCAGATTTGACCAGAAAATTCTATTCTTCAACAGTTAAACCGTGGATTTATTCAACTTCAACGTCGGACTTGATAAGTCGAATGAGTAAAAACCTTACTTTGAATATTGAAACAAGGTTGGGTAGTACGGTCTCTAGCATAAGACGAACAAACAGGGATTTGAGGTGATAATTAATACTGGTGCCAGAAAGAAAACTGTACATACTCGCTTTATAATTGGAGCGGATGGTTCATTATCTAGTATTGCAAAATTTGACAAAAAACTATCAAGAAATACAAAGTTTCTTGTCGGTTATGAAAAAGTATTTTTGGGGCGAATAAGATCTGAGAGGGTGCCCTTGCAAACGATGTATCATTTCTGGCTTGGGGAGTTTAGTCTTGGATATGGTGGGTGGATATCACCATATAAAACAAACGGTGAGACAGGATTTAGAATTGGTTATGCAACTCAACCGAAATTATCCCAAAGTATTCAAAGACTTAACAAATTCATAGATATGGCCCAAAAGAGTGGTTATATTCAGGTTAAGGAATTGGTAAGTCAATATTCTGGACATATACCAATAGGTGGTTTGATAAAAAGATATTATCACGATGACATCCTGCTTATAGGGGATGCCATGGGAGCCTGTGGAAGTCTTGCTGGAGATGGAATAAAGGGGGCGGTAGCAACAGGAATTACGGCTGCTAAATTAGTGAATAAATATTTCCAAACGGGAGCTGGGAGAGTCTTTAATAGGTTCTACAAAGAGTTAAATAAATTTGACAATTTAAGAACCTACTTATTGAAGCAAAGACTTTATAGGGTTGTTTGGGATATGATGAAAAGTAATAGGACATACGAATGCTTATTTAGTATGCTTGAGAAACAAAAGAGTCATTTTGTAAAAGAATTTTCTGGGGCAAAGAGTAAGGGAAAGGGAATGCATAAGCTTATCCTAAGATTTGACAATACGTTATATATATGTCGATTTGTTCTATACCTCGCAATAGATATGTTTAAAAGAAAACAATAAGTCACAATTGTACTGTGTGAAAGTAGACGTCATTTTGGTAAACTGAAGTATGTTTAGTATGATTGGAGTTATGGGTGAAGACATTGCTAGTAAATATATTCAGAACAAGGGGTATATTATTTTGAGACGAAATTTGTATAGTAGGTTTGGAGAAATTGATATAGTTGCGACTAAATCCCAAAAAATATTTTTGTTTGAAGTTAAAACTACCAAAAGTAGCTATAACATAATATCCAATGTAAATAAATATAAGATAGAAAAAATTAAGAAAACCTTCTTTAAAAAATATGCTGTTTCTTGCGAAGCCAAATATGGAATACGAATTCTTATTATTAATTTATCAAATGACATAAAAATTATGAATTACGGTTTGTAATTTATGCTTGTTATCTTTCAGTTTGTTTTGTATAATCTGGACTGTTTTGTGGACGCATAGCTCAGCTGGTTAGAGCACAGTCCTGATAAGACTGGGGTCCTTGGTTCGAGTCCAAGTGCGTCCACCATTTGTTGGAGTTTGACTTATGGTTACATGAGGATATTTTTACTATTAGTTGTTTGATCAAGTGTTTTGAAAACTAAAACGGCCAAGGTTATTACCAACATATTTAATCCGTTTTTTTTGCTGTGTGTATCACAGGTGTTGGAATTTGTTTTAGTGAATAATACTAGTTTTTTCAAATTGGTACTAAATATATTTTTTTTCTCACTTGTTCCGTTTATTGTTTTATATATATTTATGAGATTGCATGTAGTCTCTGATTTAGAGATAACGGATATGAAAGAGCGTACTTTATATTTTAGTTTAGTTGTTTTGTATTATGTCTTGGTAAGTTATTTATATCGGGGCGAATTATTCATGTTTACTTGTGCAGTATCAATTGTAATAAGTATGTTGTGTATGACACTAATAAATACTAAATGGAAAATCAGTGGGCATCTTACTCTCGATACGCTTATATTTTTCTCTCTTGCAAGTATCAGCAAATTATTCCTGCTATTAATGTTATTACTACCTCTTGTTGCCTATACTCGAATCAAACTAAAGAAACATACACTTCTACAAACGGTCTTTGGTGTAATTTTGGGATGTGTAACTTTTTGGGTTACTAATCTAATAATCGAGAACAATCTTTAAAATTTAGTAGGACCATTTTACATCTGGCATTTCATCACGATAGCCAACGAACGTTAATGCTATGGACCCAAGAGGTGTCTGTAGGGCTTCTGCTTCTCCAGGAGGGTTACCAATTAATGCGTAGTTGCTAGTGTGGGGGTTATTTGATTCTTGAAAATGACGGCCTGTTATAAACATATATTGATGACTAGGGTTAGCAGAAAACCCTATAATTATGCGTCCATACTTGTCAGTATCAAAGGAGCTTAAGTTGTTATATTGGTCCTCGAATACTGGATTTCTTCCAGGAGTAGGAGTAAAGTTGTCCCATTTAATAATGCCTGATGTCTCACTATTACCATAAAGTGATCTGACCAGGTCCGTTACCTTTAGTTTTGATTCGTCCACGAAAGGGAAATCGAATGAATCATTATTTATTGTCATATCAAATAGCCAAAGCGAAACATAATTTCCTATATGCAACACTTTATTTTTTTCTTCTGATACGATATTTAGACCAACTGGAGTTTCCTCGTATCCAGTAAAGTATTTTTGGTACATATAATTTGGATTTAAAATTTATTGTTTGAAGACATGTTGTATTATATCACTATGACAAAATATTTGCAAATAAGTTGAAATACAGGTTGTAATCCAGCCGTATTTGTGATATAATACGGTTGGGTAATATTACTAAAAAAGGGATGACAGCTGAAGTTTTGATGGGATCAAAATATGACGAAGCAATGAATCGGCTTGTTACTATGGAGAAAGAAAGGAAAGCTAATATTTTAACGATAATAAGTGGACATGGACAAAGCATATGCTCCGACTAGCTACTGAATGGACATTTAGCTGAGCAATTCAATCCAACAGCTGTATTAGCAGTAATTTCAACGTTATTAGGGTATAATATTCAATTTTATTGTTTTGGTGAAGAGCCTAAAGGTCTTCACGAGTATTGGAATGAAGTTTCTGCGTTAAGACTTCCTGCTAGTCTAGTAACTAGAGAAAGAAGATACTATGCTGGCTTACCTGTACTTGACAAGCAAATTCTCGAAATCTTTTTCGGTCCGTATGTTTTTTGATAATGTATATTTTTTTTTCATTGCTTGTTTTTAGTAAATTGCAATAAAGAACAATTATTTCACATACTTAGTTGCTTGATGTTGTATGTTTTTATCAACTTTCTTTAAAATTTCATCTTCTAAGTTGATATTCTAAATTACGACATCAGCTAATTCTTTCTCTAAATTTAGATGTATCTTTATTTCCGATTTGTCTGTTAACTTTTTCTCTATTCCATAGAAGACAATTTAAATTTTCGATTATCTACTCTATAACTAGCTACATTCTATTTTCATGAAATTCGTTTATATCTAGGCTCGTTTTATATATCTCGTCAAAACTCGTTTTTACTTTATCATCGAAATTATTGCCATCGTAAAAATAATAATAATCTTTCTTTTTAATCAAAACAACATAATGAGCACCTGGACCACCTTGCTCTTTTCTAACTTTGAAGGCGTCCACATTTATTATTACAGGTCTTTTTTGATATCCATCTCGCTTAATAATCTGTCTTCAAACTTGCCTTTCCCCCTGTACTTGTCTAAGGTTTCTAAAAAAAGATTATTCGTTGATGTAAACTTTTCGCAATTAGAGATCAATTTAGTTTTCATCCCAGTGTTCTCAAAATATATGCCGATCTCAATTAACCAATTACCAAATTCATGCTGAGGTAATTTTGATTTTATCTTTGCAAACGTGAAATACTTATAAAAAAAGATAACGTATGTTGTATGGCAATAATATTACACGAGCTTTTTATTGTTTGCTTAAAAAATTTCATGGCACTAAATAGGGAAAATTTTAAAATTCTTGTAAAATATTATCCATACTATTCTTTGTTGTTGGACTTTTATCATTATTTGATTTTATATTTTTTGGGTTCGTAAAGTTCGTAAAGAAAGAGGTTAGTGGTGAATTCCCTTTTTTAAAACTTATCATTTTACTCTCACTTGTTTCACTTTTGGGCTCATTGTGGATACTAAAGCATCTACAAAATTTATAAATCTTTGATCTTTTTTTTTTGAAAATAATGTATCTTTCCTTTTTAGTGTTTTAGATAATCTAAAAACATATCCAATAAAATCAGAAAGCTGTAATAATTCTGAAAATGACGAATTTCCGGAAAATCCATGATCGATTATTCTACACATTCCTTTTTTGTTTTTGCCACTATTAATAACATTTCTTTGTTCTAAAATAAATTTGTTTATAGTGTTTTCAAATTCATCTTTTCGGTCAAAAATAATAAGTAGTTGTTTTCCTGTGGATTTCTTTTTCCCAATAAAGGAAATAGCCTTTTTCAAAATACCTTCTAATGAACTCATGTAATCGTTTTTTTTAAGTTTTGATTCTTTATAACAAAACCAAGCAAGTGTTAAACGATTATTTTTTGATACTAGCTCTGAAAAGTCCTTGCAAATTTTTCTTCTTTGATCATCTGTAAACTTTTTCTTCCATCTTCCTGATCCTGAAAAAACCTCAAAAGCATGTATTTCCCATTCATCTGGAATATTATTATCTTTCTTGATTCTCCAAAACTCTTCGATTAAATTTGTAATATATCTTGATGTAATCAATAAACCAGACAAACCAAATACACTTAAAGTATCAGTAGTTTTTCGATCTTGATTTGAATTTTCAGATTCATCTAAATACAATAAATACATAAATTATTTACAAAAAATTATAAATTGGAAGAATAAGGCAAGGATTTAATATAATTTTCCATAAATTTAAAATCAGGCTCCCCCTTTTTATTGACTGGTAAAAATAATTTTTCTTGTCTTATTCTTGTTTGAGATCTTTTTCTTCCAAAACCATATCTAAATACTTGTAAATTTAATATAGATGTAAAAAATAAAGCCGTATATTTATTTAATTCAAAATTAATAGGTTCTATTACTTCAACATGATCTGATCCAACAAATTTTGATTCTTGATAGAATGCTTTCCCGTCTGTGGCACTATCAATTGTTATTACATTTCCATTTTCTGTAAATATATTGGAGGTACAAGTAACTCCATTGTTTTTATTACTCGTAGTTACATATAAATATTCCCCATAAGAAATCTCATTTTTAGTAAAACTTTTTTTAGATCCTCTAACAGTAAATAATTTTGATAAATTAAATTCTTTAAAATTTGTTTTATTTAGTTTTAATTGATTATTGCTTACAGCTTCACTATTTAAGTAAGCACTTGTAAAAATGTCTAACAATTCTACTTCATCAAGATTCTTTTCTAATAAATCCAACTTTAGTTTTACCAAAAAAATAGAATATGCTTTTATTGTTTTTTCAAATGATTTTTCTGTTAAAAATTCATAATTAGTTTTTGAATGAGCTTGTATTATCCATTCATCATTATCTTTAATCTCTTTATAAACTAATTTAATTAAATCTTCATTTTTTTGTGGGTTATTAATTTTTTTTAATAAATCTTTCTTAATGTTATTCCATTTATTTAAAACATCAGTTCTACCTTTTGTTTTAGATAAAATTAACCCATCATCTTCTAAATCGTATAAAACGACTTTACCATTATTATGAGGTTTATTTGTTTCAAAAACTGCAATTGCTGTATGCGTAGAAGCGTTTGGTTGAAATAATTCACTCGGCATATTTATTACATATTTCAATGTATGTTTTGATAAAATTCTATTTCTATCGTTATCATCTTTAAAATATGTAGACAATGGGGCGATAATAACACCATATCTACTACAATTATCTAACATTTTTTCTAAAAATTGAATTTCTTTTTTTGTGGGATTTGATTTATTATCTTTTCCCCCATATGGTGGATTTATAAATCCAATTGTTGGGTTGTTTGGTAAATTATTTAAAATTTCATCTGTTTTACTTGAGAAAAAATCTTCATTAAAAATTTGTGATTTTCCGTCGCCTCTAAACAACATATTTGATATTGCTAAAGAATACATTGTACTACTTTTTTCAAATCCAACAAGTTGCCTTGCTTTAATACTTTTAATTCTTTCTTTTTTATCAGATATATTGGAGCTTTCTATTGCATGAATTAATTTATTCATGCCTGCGATTAGAAATGCACCAGTTCCACATGCTGGATCAAAAATTACATCGTTTGTTTTAATATCAATTAAATCTGTAAACAACGAAGTTATATGATTTGGGGTTAAAACAATTCCTTTTTTTACATTTGTTATTCCTGCATATCTTAAAAATTCTTCATAAAATTTTCCAATAATATCGTAATTTGTTTTTTTCTTAAAAAGTGGAATAACATTGTTTTCTAATTCTACTAATATATTTTTTAAAACAGATGTATCATTTAAGTCTTTATCCGTTTTTATAAAAGCTAATTCATTTGTTAAAATATTTATTTTTTCTTGGGCTATGTTTTCACTACTAAGAATTTTTTTTATTGTCGTTGGAATATTTGTAATAATATCTTGAGCATCGAAATTCAAATAACTTCCTTTAAAAGAATTTTTAAGATCATCTCTTTCAAATAAGCAGATCATTAATGCACTAAGCAAGACAGGTCTTTTTTGTGAATCTAAATTTCTTAATAATCTATTTGTTTCACTTGAAGATTTTGAAATATTATTTGATATTTTTTCTAAATCAATATTTTCAAAAAAAGATAAATAATCCTCTTCGTCTAAAATTTCATTTTTGCTAATATTCTGAATTTTATCTTTTTCAATAATAAATGTATCTAATCTATGATTATATTCATCATTAATATTTCCAGAAAACGCTATACCAACAATTTTCCAATGTTCTAAATACTTTTTGATTGTTTCTTTTTCTTGAGATAATTTTTCTTCTGTAAAAAAAGAAAGATAATGCTTAATTCCGTCTACTGCAAAATCAACTGGCTTATCTTCACTTTTAGAAACATGATTTTTAACTGAATCTTTATTTTCAATTAAAATCAATAATTTTTTAGTTTCATTTACATAAATTAAATCAGGATAACCTTTATTCCCCGTACCTTTTTTACTTGTCTTATCTAAAATTTCTTGGATATACTTATTGCTTTGTTTTTGAACAGTCCATTTTTTAGAATAAACTCTGTTATCTTTTATATAATTAAAAAGATCAATATCAGTTTTTGCCTCGTTTTTTCTTTTATTTGTCATAAAAATACCTTTATTGATTTAAAATATATAAATTTACTGATTTTAGTATATAATTATTTTAACTTTTTTACTAATGTCTTCAATATAAAATAACTGTTTTCTTCCCCTAAATATAACAACCATTTTTTGCGGAAGTATGGAGCAAAAAATATCCTTATTTCCCCTCTTTTAAAGTTAAAAAAAATCAAAAATTCCTTATTCTTTAAAGCCCAACAACAAAAATCTTTAAATACAAATCCTTTAAAATTATTTCGCCTAATGTGTGCATGCATGCGATGTTTTTTTGCCTGACTCCTTATCATTTTATCAGAGGAAAAGGGTAAAAGATATAGAGAGGTGTGCGGGGGTCAGGACATGGTATACAGTATATGGATCGAGACTATAGCCAACGAAAAAATCTCTAGGTTATGAATATGTTCAATATCGATTATTTTTGAGTCAATATCATCTTTTCGGTCACTCGGTTGGGTTCGAGTGTAAATTTGACCAGGCTGGGTAGTACTTATGGGTGTAATATTGTGAATATGAGGTGCTTAAAGACATGGCTATAGATTTTTACGAGTAAAGAAATGTTGGGTTTTGTATTAAGTAAGGAAAGAATGGTGGTAGAGATGGGTCTAGTCCACATTTACTTGTTGCTTTTCTCGGTAACTATCCTTATATACTTTAAATATTTTTCTAGTATATCTTTTATTTTGATATCAGTTATCTTTTCTATTTTATCTCTCAAATCGTTTAGATTAGTTAAGTTTGAAATGTTCTTAAGGATTTTGAAGTCACTATTAGGTAATACTTCCTTGTTTCCAATTACTTTGGCTATCTCTATTCCCTCTTTAATGTACTCAGTGAGGGCTGTTGTAGCATTGTGTTTTTCGTATTTATAAAGACCTTGTAAACCAGGTAAAGGTATCTTTTTTGTGTCTTTTTTTGAGAACAGGGTATTCAGAAAAATTTCTACACCATATCGAGTTTTTGAAATTTCTTCTAGATATGGCATTAAATCCTTTTTGTAATATGTACGTTGTCCTGTTATAGCAGGGAAGGCGGCAATTCTCGATTTCCCAACTAAATAACCCATTACTGCTTTATGTGTATTTTCAAAAAGTGGTTGAAGAAGAGACTGTATGTGCCTTTCAGAGAGTGTTGTAAGGTCTGCATCTAAAAACATTACAATATCTCCTTTTGCTTTTTTAATCCCTTGAGCTAATGCATGCCCTTTCCCTTGATTCTTTTTCAGGTTAATTACGAGAACACTATTTTTATACTGTTTTAGTACGTCTTCAGTGCTATCTGTAGAGCCATCATTCACACAGATAATTTCATTAAGAAGAGAAGACTTTTGAAGAGTTTCTATTACTCCCTTTATGGTTTTTTCCTCATTAAATGCTGGTACTATCACGGATACAGTTTTCTTAATCTTGTGAATACGTAAATATACTTTTTGTTTTCCTTTTGGGGCTTTGGTTCTGTAGATGAGAAAGTTGGGTTCAATTACAACATTTGCACCTTTGTGTTCCTCTGGCGATACTGTTTGGGCAGTTCCCTGTAGTTGAAGCGTTCCTTCGCGATTTTGACTATCTACTACTAAACAGACGATAGGGTTCTCTTTAAGATTTTTGCATTTCATTGATTTTGGATTTGATGATATGTAGATATTAAAATTGTCATCAACATGATAATTGACCGTTGCCGCCCATGGTTTATCTTTCGTTGAAGTTGAAATGACACAATATTTATGACTTTTCAACCATCCTAGTATGAAATTTTTATTTTTTGAGAGTTTATTCATTTATAGAGGAATTATACCATAATCCAATGAATTTCTGTTTGCTGGAGTTTGTTGTGGATAAAGCGTAGGTTTAAAAGAAAAGATGGGGTGAAACGGGCACCTTTCTCGCTAGCATATGGCTAACTGCGAGCATGCTTTTTTTATTGAGAATACTGGCTGGGAGATCGTGTTACCTGCTGTCTCATTTGACATACTTTGGTAAATTTTGTGTATCAAAGATTAGTATCATTTTCCTTGCTAATTGACACTAATGAAAACAATTAATACAAGACCAAAACGAATACTCAGACTTATTGAGACTAAATCTGTGATTAATTTCAAAGATTTGGAGAAAAGGATTAGGGGATTTCTAAAATAACCCTAAAAAGAGATTTACTTTTTTTACAAAAGGAATGTTTGATAATTAAGTCTGGTTCTACTCGTGATGCAACCTACTCCCTCAACCTAAAGTTTCTACTTTTTAAACAGTATGACCGAAAAAAGTGTTACAATAATCCTGTCCCTCAACAAAACACCTATTGATTTTAATTTTGAAATATTTGATATTCTCAAAAATGATCTTTTTACAAATAAAGAGATAAAATATTTAGAAAAACTGAATAATCAATATCTTTTCAACGTATCTAA
>Ga0190315_1000298_pt1 | contig 28083 bp, 26 predicted proteins | sample 48701101_MG_FD_161673 | JGI IMG/M metagenome (GOLD analysis project Ga0190315, IMG submission 161673) | Hydrothermal vent sediment bacterial communities from Southern Trench, Guaymas Basin, Mexico - 4870-11-0-1_MG | ecosystem: Environmental > Aquatic > Marine > Hydrothermal vents > Sediment ...
GCGTGCATGGTGAACCGCGATGTCCCCACCAACGATCGCTCGCAATGGCGGTTTCCCCACTGGTTGTGGGATCTCCCTCCCCTCCTTTCCGGCAGCTTGCAACCAGAGCTCTATCGCAGTCATAATCTCCTTTAACGCCGCCTCCTCGGTATTTCCGAAGCTTGAGCAACCTGCCAACTCCGGAACTATTGCAACGTAGCCTTCATCCTCCTCACTATAGAATATCTCTATTGCGTACTTATGCATCTTCTTCCTCCAGCAACTTATGGGTCTCAACGATCACGAAACAACGCGAGTCCCAAAGTGCGCGGTTCGCATCACCCGGCGTCGGCGTCGGTACCTGCGCCAGTACCAGCATCGCGATCGCGCAGACGCGGAACGATCACATCCCGAAACACTGACGAAACGTCCTCTCCGGGCTCAAGCGCCATCAGCCCGTCGAGCACCTCACACGCAACCTCGTGCTCGTGGATGATCGTGCACCCGACGCAACTCCAGACCGTCTTGCCGGTCGAGCTTTCAACGTACCTGCCGCCGGTTCGCGTATCACCGCACGGATAGAACGGGCAGAAACAGAACGTACAGTCCTGCCCCTCAAAATGGCACGGATAATATTCGCAATCCCGTCTCCCCACGCAGATCCCATCCTTCATCACAGCCTCGATGTTCCTTCGGGCAAGGTCCTGCCCCCAGTCGGATATCGCGCTGCTGAGAACATCGATCAGCTCCCGGTTAACAGATTTGGAATCGATCCTGATGCAATCGCCGCCACGGTCACTGCCACTGCCACCGTCGCACTCATGCACAACGATTCCGTCTTCTCTGAGGCGGCGGATCAGCTCCCGCGAATCCATTCCGAAGTCCCGGACATCTACGAGTATACTCTGCTCGTCGCTCTCGATGACCCTGAATCCTCGTATCTTCCTCAACTTTCCGATCAAATCGTCTTCCATCACAACCTCATGGTGAATCCGGGCGATCCGGCGGGTCCGGCATATCCGGACAGTTCTTCCGCCGTAATCTCCCCCCGCTCCTCGATCTTCAAATCCGCGACCACTGCCGTGAGAGGACCCTCTCGCAAGAGTCCGATCATCTCATCGATCGCCTCATCCTGCCCATGGATCAGAGTCTCGACGCTGCCGTCGGGCAGGTTCCTGACCCAGCCGCGGATGCCGAGACTCTTTGCGCGAGCGATCGTGAAGTAGCGGAATCCTACGCCCTGCACCCTGCCGGTTACGATGATGTGGATGGTTTTCATGTTGTTCATGTTGTTCATGTTGTTCATGTTGTTCATATCGTTCGTGTCGCTCATGTATGGGCACAATCCGGTGTGCTGATGTGGAGGCAACCAATTTCGCTGTTCGACAGTTCAAACGTCTTTATTGAATATCAGTGTTACTGACACACTGCCGACCTGATCGGATCGTCGATACCATCATCGACCGCGTCCCCGCCCGGCGCACCACCCCCGCCGCCCGCGATTCAACGAGACCTGGTATGAAACAGGAGTTGAGCTTGGGAATCGCAACAGGTCTATTGTTCCAAAGACGGGTTTTTTCGGTATTTCCGAAGAGGGGTGGTGCCATGACAATTCAAGTACCAATCCAAAGACAGAACCACGCATCAGCAGAATGACCAGAGCTTACCCAAACATTCACACCCCGCCCTTGCAGAGCACCCCTGACTCCATATCCTCTTCAAAACACTCTCTCTCCGATTTTAGCCCGAGAGCCATCTTCAATCTCCGCGACGTGTACTTCGGGATCAGTTCGAGCGTCCGCTTCAGGTACCATTTCGGGTACCGTCTGATGATGTTGTTTGAGAGATACCATTTCAGACCATAATAATCGACATTCATCTTCCAGACGATGTATTGCAGTTCATCTGTACTCAGGTGCTTTGTTTTTACGTTTGCGTAGATTCCATCGTATCTCGTGACATCATCGGGATTTGTGACGAGCCCCATCTCGATTAACTCCTTGCGAAGTACCGTCTTCGGATACGGAGTCATGATGTAGAAGATCGGGACATCGAGCTTCAGTTTCTTTGCGAGTTCGTAGTTCCTGCGCACGTCCTCCGCGGTGTCCTCCGGGTTCCCACTGATGATCCCGCCGGAGACGATGATTCTGTGCTCGTGCAGGTACGAAACAGCCCTCTCCGAATCGGTCGCCATCCCGGTCTTTCCGAAGAACTCAATGTTTCTCGGGAGCGCATTCTCGATTCCGAGAAAGACCCCGTCAAATCCGGCTTTTGCCATCAGGTCCACGACCTCCTTGCTTTTTGCAATCCCGCTCGTACTCGCCTGCGTCTGGTAGTAGATGTCATCGAGCCCCGCGTCGATTATCGCCTCGCAGAGACGCTTCATCCTTTTTGTGTTGAGCGTTATGTTGTCGTCAACAAAGAAGATGTTCTGCGCGCCGTGCGCCTTCGCGTCAGCGATGTCCTCAATCACGCGCTCGATTGTGTACGTTCTGAAGCTGCGCCCGTACATGCGGTCGATGCTGCAGAACTTGCAGCCCTGCGTGCAGCCCCTGCTCGTCTCAACGACGTCTACCGTGTGGCAAAATCCGTAGAACCCTTTCTTGAGCAGTCTTGCACCCCGATCCGGTAGTCTGATCTCGGATAGGTCAAGAAGCGGGCGTGGCGGGTTGTGCTTCATGGTCATTGTGCCATCGCCATCTTTGTTTTCCCGGTAGGACAAGCCAAGAACACCGTCGTACTGCGGATCCGGGAGACTCATGGTCGCAACAAGCTCCCGAAACGTCGCTTCCCCCTCGCCGCGCATGATAAAATCGATGTACGCAAGGTCCGGACTCCCAGCAATCTCCTTGTACTCGAGTGTTGGATGATACCCGCCGAAGACGACTTTGACATTGTCGTACTCCGCAACGATCTTTGCGATCTCAAGCATTCCCGCGTACTGGAAACTCATGCAACTGAGCCCAACGAGATCGACGTGGTACTTTTCGATTGTTCTGCGCACGAATTCGTGGGGGTCGTCCGCAACGTTCAGGTCAGCTACCTTCACATCGCAGAGATCGTTTATGTTCCCGGCAATCGACGTGATTCCGAGATTCGGAATTCTCGCGACGAAATCGAAGTCGCGCTGGACATCCGGTGAGGCGAGCAAGAGGACGCTTGTCAATGGTAACACCTTTCTTTCTGTTGGACTCTGGTTTTGGGGGACTGGATATTAACCTGTTGGGACTGGTTTTAGGTCTTTTGGTTGGCAGTGATCTGGACTCTCTGATATCGCGGGTGGCACCACATGAGCCACATCAGGTTGACCATCCATTCAGGCACACTGGTATCGGTTTTGCAGAGTTCTTCAGGTCAGTAAAAAACTCATCCAAAAAAAGAGAGGGATTACCGTTTAAAACGGCAATATTCCCGATTCTGTCATTTCACGCGCTACAGAACCATCAGCACCTTGAAGAAGACAATCGCGGAGAAGACAAGGAGCAGCGGAGCGTTGTGCATCTCAAGCGTGCTCGATGCCCACCTGTTCCACCACTTCGACTCAACCATGATCTCGGCAACAGAGAGCGATGCGATCAGGGAGATCGTGGCTAACATGCCACCTATCGCGATCTGTTCGATTGCAAGGATGTGCTGCACGTTTGCGAGGGTGGTTACTGTCAACATGTGGTTATCTTCGTCTCCCGAGTGCGATTGCGCCGATCAGTCCGATTGCTGTGAGGATGATGGTCGGAAGTTCCGGGACTGGTGCTAGGAATCCACCACCGCCGCTGACGCCGACGGAGTCGAGACCGTCAATACTGTCGTTATATGTTAAGAAGGGTAATATGCCAAATGCATTTACAACGATGTCATACGTCTTTTGGTTGCCATGCGGAATGCTGCCCCAGATCAGGATCGGGGATTCACTACAACCACTGCTGTTAGTTACGAAGAAGTCCACTTTTGTCCATGGGCGCTCATGCCACCACGCTTCGGAAGGATCCTCACTGATATTAAAAAGATCACCATCACCCACCAGATGGTCCTGTATAATAACATAATGCCACCCATTACTCCTGAGGCCCGTAGCCGTTATATATACAGACTCTCCCGCGACGAACTCTTCTTTCGGAGTGCCGTCCGCATCGCACGAAATCACATTTGGAGGTGAGCAGCACGTAACTTCTGACGACGCGCTCGACGGCAATACTGATAAAACAACCGCCACAACGATCGAAATGATCAGTCGATTGAGTCTCATCGCGGCACCGCCCCTACAAACTTCAAAACTCTTGCCAGACTCCAGTTTATCAGTATATCCGTTCGGTTCATAATTACCTCCATACCGGGTCACGTTCACCCAATACCAACAGTGGTCAACCGAATCCTTTATAAACCTTTTGAATTATCGCGCCACACATGCATGACCTGTCTATCTGCCATTACCACAAAAAATAAAAAAGTGGTGGCGAAGGCGTCTGCCTTCACCTCTTCCGTCTTCCAAGCGCAACCAGGCCGACAAGCCCGATGCCGACAAGCGCGATGGTGGGAAGCTCCGGAGCCGGATTTGCCGATGCAGTGATCTGAGCATGCACGCTGCTATCGGTTCCATCATCGCTTACTACAATAGAACAATCCGTGCCCTGTTCTATATCCTCGTCCGGTGTGACCTCCAGCGTAAACGTGTACCACTCGCCTGCGTCCTCTGGCTTCCACGCGATTGAAGCGGTTGGTGCACACGACGTGGTTTTGGGCATTGGTGCAACACCCATCGGCTCAGCGTCCGCGGTCATCTTCGCAAGCAATTTGCCATTCTGCGTATTGAACCAGATGGAATGCCATTCTCCAATTGCACTCGTTCTCACAGAAACCGTATAAACACCAGTTGTTCCAGGGACTATCGTCTGTTCCATAGGGTCTATGCGTATCTCGCTCGAACTGGCTGGCGCAACCATCGCGCTGGCACCACCAGCCACCAGTATCATCAAAAGCGATAACACTGTCATCTGTCGATATATTTCCATCTTTCTTTCCTCCCTACCCTCACCGAGACCAGCAGTGATCTCGATATAAACTAATCCACTCAATCGTTCATAAGCATTTCGGTTCGTCCGCCCGCAGGCACTTCGCAAATCCACCATACCCCATCCGCGTGGCGCACGGCGCATGGCGGCGCGGGTTTCTCGAGACCTAACTCAGATGATGCCGGATTGGCAGAGGATGCCAGATCGACAGATGCAGCGATCCCAACGCCCTTAAGTATCTTCAGTTGCAGCTATATGTTGAGGGATCGTAATTGAAGAATCGCAGGAAGATGTCGTCGGTAATCGCTATGGATCACCTGCGCAAACTCAATCTCGACTACATTGAACACTGGGTTCCGTACAGCATCCTGATCGGTCTGGCTTCCGGTGGGTGCGCTGCGATCTTCTACGCGCTGCTATGCATTGTGTCGCACTGGGTACTCGGAGGCATCGGGCATTACTACTGCACCCCAACCGGTTGCGAGCATTCGCTACTGCCGATATCCATAGTCGCACCGCCCGGCGCGCTTGCGGACCCACACACGTGGTTTCTCGTAGGACTGCCAGCCATAGGTGGGATTGTTGTTGGTATCATCACGTATCTGTATGCGCCGGAGGCGGTGGGCGAGGGAACCGATGCGGCGATCGATTCATATCATCAGAATAAAGGAGTAATCCAAAGCAGGATTCCGATCGTCAAGACGATTGCCTCCACGATCACCATCAGCACCGGCGGGAGCGCGGGGAGAGAAGGACCGATCACGCAGATCGGCGCCGGTTTCGGGTCATATCTTGCAGATAAACTGAAACTCGACGACAAGGGTCGCAGGATGATGCTGGTATGTGGTGCGGCAGGAGGGATCGGTAGCATCTTTCGTGCACCGTTCGGAGGTGCTCTATTCGCAATCAGTGTGCTGTATAAACGTGATTCGGAGTTTGAATCGCTTGTTCCTGCGTTCATATCATCGATAATCGCGTACACGGTATTCTCCTCAATCTTTGGCTGGGGTTCTCTCTTCATAACTCCTGAGTACACCTTCACCCACCCATCCGAACTGATCTTCGATGCATTGCTCGGCATCCTCTGCGGTCTCGTCGGAATCGTGTATATCAAGACGTTTCACGGAATGCGCGACTTCTTCAGAGCACTCAGGATACCGAATTACGTTAAGCCGATGATCGGCGGTCTCCTGCTTGGGCTGCTCGTCCTGTTCATGCAGCAGACCTGCGGATCCGGCTACGAGATCTTTGGAGGGGGCTATGAGTCGATACAATCCGCAATCGATGGAACACTGACGTTGGAAGTTCTGGTACTGCTTGTCATAGCCAAGATGCTTGCCACGTCGTTCACACTTGGTTCCGGTGGCAGTGGTGGTGTCTTCGCACCATCGCTCGCGATCGGTGGCACACTCGGTGGCGCGTTCGGGATACTGGCGCACGCGCTCTTCCCCGGGATAATCGGCGAGTTGCAGGCGACATCGTTCGTCTTGATCGGGATGGCAGCGATGCTTGCTGGTGTTGCGCACGTTCCGATCGCTGCGATTGTCATGGTCTCAGAACTCACAGGAAATTACAATCTGCTGCCGCCCTTGATGTTCGCCTCGACCCTTGCGTATCTTGTTTCAAGCAACTGGACGATCTACGAGAAACAGGTACCAGCGAGGGTGGATTCGCCGGCGCACCGCGAGGAACTGACGATTGACATTTTGGAGGGTGCAACTGTTCACGATGCAATGCATGTTGACGTCATGTCCGTGCACCCGTTAAACAGCGTTCAGACGGTGCTCAACCTGATCGACAAGTACGGGCACATCGGGTACCCCGTGATCGACGAAGGTTGCCTCGTCGGAGTTGTCACGTTCAAGGATGTGGAGCAGGTGCCGCCCGAGGATCGCGAGGTTGTGCGCGTGGAAGAGGTCATGGCGACGACGGTGCTTGTGACGTATCCGGATGAGTCGCTTGAGGACGCGCTGCGCAAACTGGTTCTAAACGACATCGGAAGGCTTCCGGTGGTCGATTCCAGTGATCCCAGGAAGGTGGTCGGGATTCTCACGAAATCCGACATCATACGGCTCCATGCGCAGTTGAGTTGACAGCTCTATCATGGCATCTGCATCCGCACACACCCCCATAGCCACATCCACATCCGCATGACCACAACGTATTTCAACACCCAATAGGAGTGAAAATCGCGAATAATGCAATACCTATCCGAACTTACGAGGTGCAATCTCTGCGAATGGCGATGCGGGACAAACCGGCTCGAAGGCGAGCATGGCGTGTGTAGGGCAGGCATGCCACATATCGCATACACGATGCTCTCAAAGACGCTTCATAGTTACGCAGTCACCATGCTCGGATGCTCTTTCCGGTGCATCTACTGCAATGCATACCGAATATCGCAGTATCCTGATGCGAACTGGTTCTACCGGGGCTATGTGGCGCCGGATGCGCTCGCGGCGGAGGCGATGTCCAAAATGTTGCCGGACACCGACAAGATCAGTTTCACGGGAGGCGAGCCGACGATCAATATGCCCTACATCGAGGAGGTGGTTCGGGAGATGCGAGAACGTTATCCGGATATCGGCGTCGGAATCGCAACCAATGGTTTCTGTACACCTAAGACGCTCCGGCGGGTGGCTGATATATCAACGTCGATCTCTTATGAGATCAAGGCGTATGACGACGACGTACACCGGATGCTGACAGGCGCGCCATCTGTGCCCGTTCTCAGGAATGCGAGGAGCCTTGCAGAAGTTGCAAGAGATGAGATCCGCGTATTCAGAACAGTGGTGATACCGGGCATAACCGAGCACCAGATCACGAAGATCGCATCATTCATCGCAGACCTTGATCCGTCGATACCGTATCGATTGATCGGGTTCAGACCGAATTTCATACTATACTACCATCCCGGACCGGGGCAGGATATGATGGAGGATCTGACTGAGCAGTGCAGGGGTATCGGGCTCACCGATGTTGCGTGGTCAGGCTATTATCCGCAGGGAGTGCCAGCCTCAACCAGCAGCAGTGGCGGCGGTGGCGGCGACGACGAGGGCAGCGACGGTGAAGCGGAAGTCGCTGCGCAGTATCTCAGGCGTGCTGGCTGCTCCAAAGACCCGAGATCATGCGGGGACTGCGAACTTGTGGATCGATGTCCGGCGTGCCTGCTCGAGCCGTGGGGTCAAAGATAGATCGCCAGGACGAGGAATGATACTGAGAAATGGGATGCGCTTAATACCATTCGGTCAAAAAGGTGCTTTCGTGGATGTCCGGAAATGAACTTGATATAAAGACCCTGGAAACATGGCTCTGGGAGGCTGCATGGAGGAGTTGTAAGCGTGAAACCGGATTCCGATGAGATAAAATCTTTAATCGGCCAGAGGGAAGGGCATAATCTAGGGCGGTTCTATTGTGAAAACCTTGTGGGGGATGATATTCCGTCCGAAATTCTCTGATCGGGTGAATACGTAAATGAACGAACGCACAAAAAACTTCCTGCGAGAGAAATTCAAGGAATATTACCTCGAATATCCGATTCAGCTACCGCCAGACTTCGAGCACCGGGAATGGGGCTTCATCCTCTTTGATGCGCTGCCGAAGATCGTGATGCGCAGGCATACATCGTTCCACTCACGTCCGGAAGCACTTGAATACCTGCGGAGCATGGCTCCAGCGCACGCGTTCTCATCGGTCGCGTATTACGAGCACCCCGGGGCTGGCACGATGGTAGACAAAAACTGGCTTGGAGCAGACCTGATCTTTGATCTGGACGCAGACCACCTCCCGGATGCGCCGGAGTCGTATCCTGCGATGCTTGCGCGGGTCAAGAGTGAGACCATGAGACTGCTCGATTTTCTGACAGATGACTTCGGGTTTTCAGAGGAAACGATGGATATTGTCTTCTCCGGAGGGCGCGGGTATCATGTTCATGTGCGCGATCCGATGGTGCGGACGCTCGAGAGCGCGGAACGGCGGGAGATCGTGGATTATGTGAGCGGGGCAGGGCTTGCAATTAAGCCCACGTCCATTGCTTCGTCGATTTCGGAGATTCCGAAAGAAACACGGCGCGGATGGAGCCGCAAGATCAATCGGTGGATTGTTGGATATTTGCAGGCTCTCAAGGATCCTGAAACCGCGGTGAACAAACTACAGGAACTGGACGGCATTGGAGCAGTGACAGCAAAGAAACTGGTCGACGGTGGGCTTCTCGATTCTGTGAGCGATGCGAACATCGGACGCATCAGGAACGGAGAGATCAAATTTCTTGCAGGGGTTCAAAAATCATTCTGGAACCGGCTGATACTGAAAGCCATGCAGGAGATCAGGGCAAGTGTCGATGAACCGGTCACAGGCGACATAAAGCGGTTGATCCGGCTTCCCACATCCCTGCACGGCGGATCAAGCCTGCGGGTCGTCCCGCTGACGCTTGCGACGATTGAGCGGTTCGATCCGCTGACAGACGCCGTCGTCTTCTCCGATCGGGAGATTGTGGTCACGGCTGATAAGCCAGCAGCATGCGACCTTCGCGGAAGCCATTTCGAGATTGCGGAGGGCGCAAACACGGTTCCCGAGTGCGTGGGCGTGCATCTGATGTGTCGGGGCGCGGTGGAGTACGTTAAAGTGCTATGAAAGCAGCCCCAATTTCATTAATCTCGACTTGATGCCGCGCCCCTTTGCCGCCCGAATAGTTCCATAAGCTCTTCGATGGTTTTGCCAGCTTTGTAGTCAGCGGTTAACATTTCATCTTCGTCCTCTGTCCACGGCTCATACGCTCGCGGATGGTTTTCTTGAATATCCTTTACCGAGTATGCTCCAGATTTATCATGCTCCGGATTTATCAGAATACGCCTCTTCTTCGATGGGAAAAGGTGGCGCATGTTCGCGTTTCTCACAATAACTAATTATTTCATTTAAAAACAATTCCCCATATTTCTCCAACTTGCTTTCACCGACACCTACAATCGTCCGAAAGTCTGATTGACTTCGCGGGAAATATGTCGCCATCTCTATCAAACTTGAGTCATGGAAAATGATGTACGGCGGCATACTGGCATCATCGGCAAGTTTCTTTCTCAAACTCCTTAAAATTTCAAATAAATCATGATCGAAACTCCCATCAACATCCTTTTGTATTATCTTAACTTCTTCTTCCGGTTTTGTCAACAAAACCCCTTTAGCCCCGGATAAAATATCACAACCATCTTGGGTCAGTTTTATGATCGGGTACCTGTCACCTTCCGACTTCAGGTAACCAAGTCGAACGAGTTCCTTTGTAAAAGCCTGCCACTGCTTCTTTGAGTATTCCTTCCCATCGCCATGAGCGGCTACAATATTGTGCCGGTTGCGGATTATCTTTTGAATCCTCGAACCGCACAAAATATCAGCTATATAATTTATTCCAAATCTTTCGCCTATCTGTGAAACACACGACACGATCTTTTGAGCGATGATTGTTCCATCGATCGTCTCTTTTGGATCCAGGCAGTTATCACAATTGCCGCAATTCACTTCATCATACATTTCGCCGAAATATTCCAACAAAACTTTCCTGCGGCAGGTTCCAGTCTCACAGAAAGAAACCATATCACGTAATTTCTTATACGCGATCTGTTTTTCTGTTTCATCCTCTTTTTGCTCGATAAAATACGATATTTTTCCCATATCGGAACGACTGAAGAAGATGATGCAATCACTGTCTTCTCCGTCTCTTCCAGCCCTTCCAGTCTCCTGATAATACGTTTCAAGGTTCTTCGGCAGATCGTAATGGATCACGAAACGGACATTGGATTTGTCTATCCCCATCCCAAACGCTACTGTCGCCACAATTATCTCAACATCGTCTTTAATGAATTTATCCTGCGTTTCAGCCCTTAAATCGGATTTTAACCCTGCGTGATAAGGCAAAGCACGATGACCCTCTTTTTTAAGTTTGTTTGCCAGATCATCGGCAGATTTACGACTGAAACAATAAATGATCCCCGAATCATTTTTACGACCCTTTAGATACTGAAGTAACTGATCGTATGCATTGTCTTTTGGTTTAACCTGATAAAATAGATTTTTTCGGTTAAAACTCGCCTTATATGTCTTTGGATCGGACAGTTTTAGCTGTGTTGTGATATCCTCCTGCACTCGTGATGTGGCGGTTGCGGTCAGCGCAACCAGAGGAACTTTTGGAAAATGTTCTTTGAGCACTTCCAACTGACGGTATCCGGGTCTGAAATCATGCCCCCATTCTGATATGCAGTGGGCTTCGTCAATAGCGATCAAACTGACATTCAAACGCTTCAAAGCCGATAAGAAGTCAGGTATCATCAGTCTTTCCGGAGCCACGTACAGAATACTGATCATATTCTCTGCAAGGTCCAATTTTACATTTTGCATCTCATCATAACTAAGAGAGCTATTGATATGGGCTGCGGCGATCCCATTCGCCTTCAAAGCGTCAACCTGATCCTTCATCAAGGCGATGAGCGGAGACACAACAATCGTTACGCCATCGAGGAGAAGGGCTGGCAATTGATAACACAGAGATTTGCCGCCACCCGTTGGCATCAGGACAAAAACATCCTTTTTCAGCAGGATATCCTGGATAATATCCTTTTGGAGTGGTAGGAATGTGGTGTAACCGAAATATTTTTGTAGCGCATGATATGCAGGATCCATGTCGATCGTATTCTTTTCAAACTCGACGTTGCTTTGCCCGGCTGCGTATATGGTGTTGTGGTTTGATTCAGTTATCCACTGGCGCGCTATACGTCAAACCCCCTATCCCGAACGTCCCGACACTATAACCGACTCCCCTGTCATCTCCGCGGGTTTCGGGATCCCGAGCAGCTCAAGAATCGTTGGCGCAACATCAGCAAGTTTTCCGTCCCGGACGCCCACTCCCGCCCCCACACCATCCGAAACAAGTATCAGCGGAACCGGGTTCGTGGTGTGTGCGGTGTGAGGGGTCCCGTCTTCCTCTGCCATCACTTCAGCGTTGCCGTGATCCGCAATAATGATCACAGACCCGTGAATCTTCCGGACTGCGTCCTCAACCCTGCCGACGCAACTGTCAACCGTCTCCACAGCGGTCACGGCAGCCTCGAATATGCCGGTGTGCCCGACCATGTCGCAGTTCGCATAATTCAGGATCACAACGTCGTACGACCCGATCCGTTCGAGAAGAGCATCGGTAACCTCGTAAGCACTCATCTCAGGCAACAGATCGTACGTTGCAACCTTCGGAGACGGTATCAGGCAGCGATCCTCGCCCGGGTTCGGTGCCTCGACGCCGCCATTGAAGAAGAACGTGACATGCGCATACTTCTCGGTCTCTGCGATGCGCAGTTGCCGCAAACCCGCTCTCGACAGAACCTCTCCGAGCGTGTTTTTGATCTTCTCATGCGGGTATGCAACATCCGCGTCGATCGTCGCGTCGTATTCGGTCATGCACGCAAAATAGAGGTTGGAGAGCTTCCTGCGCTTGAAATGATCGAAATCCGAATCCACGAACGCGCGTGTGATCTGGCGGGCGCGGTCGGGCCTGAAGTTGAAGAAGATGATCGAGTCGCGGTCAGCGATCGGAGCTGAGCCCTCGATTGCTGTTGGCAGCACGAACTCGTCGTCCTCGCCGCGCTCGTACGCCTTCAGAACGGCGTCCTCTGCGCTCACCGCGGATTCGCCTTCTCCTGCGACAAGGGCGCGATATGCCTTCTCCACCCGCTCCCAGCGGTTATCACGGTCCATTGCGTAGTATCTCCCGGAAACTGTGCCAATCCGGCATCCCTCGTATCCGTCGACCGCATTTATGTATTCGAGCGCGCTTCTCGGCGGCACATCCCTGCCGTCAAGAAACGCATGAACCTGCGCGCGAACGTTCTTCTCTGACGCGAGCCTCATTAAGGCGAGAAGGTGCGAGAGATGGCTGTGCACGCCGCCGTCCGAGACGAGACCCATCAGATGCAGGCACGAATCGTGCGTCTTCGCATGTTCGACCGCTTTCAGGATAACCGGATTCTCGAAGAACGTTTTGTCGGATATCGCCTTACTTATGCGGGTTAAATCCTGGTACACGACACGTCCGGCACCAATATTCAGGTGCCCCACTTCAGAGTTTCCCATCTGCCCATCGGGAAGCCCGACAGCCTCCCCTGACGCAGAGAGCGTGCATGTCGGATAACGTTCGCGCAGGCGGTCGAGGTTTGGTGTGTTTGCGTGTGCGATTGCATTGCCGCTGTCGGATTCGCTCAGCCCGAACCCGTCAAGAATTATGAGTATCAACATGTTGCATCTCCCCTTCCTGATTTCTGTCATCTCTCGTGCCCCTCACAGCTCCCATACCTCTCGTGTCTCTCGTCGAAACATAGATTCCGGTGAGCGCGATCACGATAGCGCCGCCGATCGACAATGCGAGGTGCTGGATGCCGTACCCGGTATACTCGCCAGTGGCTGCGAGAATGTACGCACTTGCACCCCACAGCAGAAGTCCGATGGCAACAACCGAGAACGGAAACGCCCACGCCCGCCCGATGACCCGTCTATCGAGGTGCAGATCAACGATCTTTCCGAAGCCGAGTGAGACTCCGGCAGCAACATACCACCAGACCGACGCCTGCACGAAGATCATCGATAGCAGGAGATATCCCGGGAAGATCTCGCTGGTGAGCCCTTCCCAGCAGGCGTTTGCGCCCTGGACTGTGGCGATGACCCCGATCAGGATCGCTGCGAGATACGTGACGAAGCCGATCTTGCCGCGGTACAGGGACTCGGTTGCGCTCTCGCGGTGCCGTTCTATCGACTCTCCTACTCCATAACCACTGTACAGCAGATATGCCCCGACTGAGCCAATTATGGCTGCGACCGCAAGTTCGGGTCTGCCCACAAGGGAGGACGCCGCATAAGCGATGCAAGCAAGCCCGATAGGGATGAATAGCGCACCCCGAACCTTCGGATCACTGAGAAACTCTTTCAGGAGATAGTACGTGCCCTCTATGCTCTCGCTCTGCTTGACTCGTATCCTTTTTACCGAGTTGACCGCGAGTCTGGACTGGACGATCGGAAGCACAGACTCGTCCTCTGCGCCATCCGATACAAGGGTCACGTTGTCGAACGCATACTCACTCATGAGGTCGTCCATCTGCGAAGCAATCTTGTTGTCAGACACAACACCAACGTCGCGGTCTCCTGCCATGCTCACAATCTCGGCGTCGATTCCCAGCCCTGTTAGCCGGTCATACTCCTCGATCCCGCCGAAGATCGTATTAACGTCCGAATCTGCAGGATCTGCTATCGCAAGCTTCGTTGCAGCTTCGATGTTTGCAGATCTACCGATGACCGGACTTGCGACGCCTGCCTTTCGCCCGAGATCGTCATCTCGATCCAGACACAGTATGAGTGTCTTCATGAGTTGTATTTCCCAACCCCGCTTTTTGGCGGGGCGGTAGTAGATTGCGGAAGTGCAGATGCATACTACATCTACATAAGGGGAAACCCGGACGTTGCAGGTTACGGGTTACAGGAGATCAGACCGCTGAAGTAACATCAGATCCTCTGTGCTGATCTTCTCTCCCTGCCTGAACTGTGTGTACACGACCTCTGCTTCCTTTCTGATCTTCAGCCGTTCTACTTTCCTCCGATCCTCCCTACCTCGCTTCGTGATGCTGTGAATCGTCTTATCCAGTTCTCTGATCTCCTTCTGGGTCTTGATGAACTGCTGGTGATAACGATCCGCTTCATCCTGAATCTTTACAAATTTTCTATGAACGCGATCCGACTTAATTCTGATGCTATCTCCTTCCTTGAAGACTTTGATCATCAGGTCATGGAATTCCTGCGCCTTATCTGCATATTCCGTAACTTTTTCATGACAGAGGGCTGCCTCATTGCGCAGATCTTCCAGCTCTTCATACGCCAATTTGAGTTCCACATTCCTCTCGATCTCTGCCATCTTTGCCTTGTATTCATTGATGAGCGAAGCAATCGTTGTTACGAGTTCTCTCTCTTTATCCGGGGACATCACATGAGTCTGCTGCCTGAATTCAAGGCTTTCGATCTCCTTTTTGAGTTCACTCACCGAGGGTCCGGACAGATTACAGCTCTTCTTGATCCTGTCGATCGTTGCATCGATCGCGTTGATTTTTTTGTTACACTTGTCCCTATTCGCCTTTGACTCGCTAACATTTCTGTTATGTTTATCTCGTTCCTGCTTGTAATACTGCGCCTTATCCAGAAGCGTCCGTGACATCCGGTTCAGTTCGTTCCGCTGCGCAGACCATTTGCTTGCTTCGGTATTCAGTTCATTGCGTTTCTTTCGAAATTCTTCAAGTTCATTCTTAAGTATCGCTTTTTTTTCCTGCAGTTCCTTCAACATTTACTTGGTATCCTCCTTTTCCAGCATGTTGCTGATCAACGGATACAGTGTTCGCCTGCGATTTTCGCATTCTGTCAATCTCTCATATACGCTCTAATGATTGGGATGATCGCTCTTAAGTCTTTTTGATCGACCGATGCATCTGCATATTCTTTCAGAACAGGCTTCGCGTTGAACGCAATTGAATACCCGGCGTTCTTGAAGAGGTAGATGTCGTTTGCGCCATCGCCTACTGCTATGCACTCCTGCGGATCGATTCCGCACCTGCGAGTGAGGTCTTCGAACATGTGGGCTTTCGAGTCGCACTCAGTGAGCTTGCCTGTGACCTCTCCGGTGAGCGTTCCATTATCCGTAGCAAGGTCGTTTGCGATCACATAGTCTATGCCAAGCAGGTCGCCGATGCGCCGTGCAGCGATCATGAAACCGCACGTAATCATGGCGGTTTGGCATCCCATGTGCTTTGCAGCGTCCACCAGCTCCTTTGCACCCGGCATCAGCGGGAGGCTATTCGCAGTCGCGTTTGCACGCTCGGTTGAGAGTCCTTTCAGGAGACTGGCACGCTCGCGGAGAGCCTCTCCATAGTCGAGTTCTCCATTCATGGCACGCTCTGTAATCTCAGAAACTCTCTCACCAACGCCAGCCGCTGCCGCGAGTTCGTCGATGGTCTCAGCGTCGATCAGCGTGCTATCCATGTCAAAAACAATCATCGTCATTGCGTTACAATCGGGTTGTCGGTAATGGTACTTAAATCTTGATGGGCGTGGATCAGCCTCCCGCAATCAAACGTCCTGATTCTGATTACTTCTGTGGTTTTTTAAAAGATGCCGAAGGGGGTAGTTTTGCGCGTCTTTGTACTTGTCTCGTCCTGGCGTTCCTCTTAACGCAAAGGCGCAAAGGCGCAGAGAGGTGCCCGCGATTTCTACATATATGAGGGCGACCGTTGGCGACCACAGAAAACGCCAGATACCTGCAAAATAACTACCCGAGGTACCTAAAACACGATCATGCGACTTCGCTATATCGGCACTGCTTGACCCGGAACATAACATGAGCCAAACAGGGAATTTAACCGCAGAGTACGCAGAGGGACGCGGAGGGGAAATAAACGTTAAATACTCTGCGTACCTCTGCGCCCTCCGCGGTCATTTTTCTTGCCAGAAAGTACAGAATCGCAATCGGGCGATCAATCAACATACCTGAATAGTTACCCTGCAAAAGTATTATGTGCGGTCGCACCGAATTATCTCTCTGTGAGGTGCCATAAGCAGAGGGGACTGGCCTATTCGACGCTGCTACTGTTCTTCATGTTGGCAGCATCAGCAGCAATTGGGGCAATTGGGGCAACTGCGCCACCACCGGGGGCGGACTATGGGATCTGCAAGGAATCGAGCATGAAGATCGACCCGCTTCTGATGGCTGCGATGGACGAGAACTGCGCCGGGAATATCCCGGTTCTGATCGAACTAAAAGATCGGCAGAGGATACCGTTTGACTCCACGAGCGCGAAGACATCGACGATTAAATCACAGGAGCGAGTGACAGCGTCTCTTGGCGCGATTCCGGCAGAATCGATAGAACAACACTGGATCATCAATGTGGTGTCTGCGAAGGTTCCCGCAGGTGCGATCGAGTGTCTTGCCAGCCATCCGGACGTGGAGAAGGTCTGGCTGGACCAGAAGATCGCGATCACAGAGCCAGCTGCAACTCCAGCATCGGAGGCGGACTATGGCGATGGTATCGTCAGCGCGCCCTCGCTCTGGGAGATCGGGTACAACGGGACCGGTGTGAACATCTCAATACTGGACACGGGAATCGATGACACTCACCCGGATCTCGATTGCGGCAGGATTGCTCTGGAACATGATTTCACAGACGATTCGACGACGGATGACCTGTACGGACACGGGACCCACTGCGCGGGGATTGCAGCCGGGGAGAGGAACACGACGACTGACGTATCCGGTGTTGCGAACAACGCAACTCTTTTCAATGCGAAGGTTATGAATCGGGATGGCGTCGGTTACGATTCATGGGTGATTTCAGGGATTGAATGGTCGGTCGAGCATCATGCGGACGTTCTCAGCATGAGTTTCGGTTCGTGGCAGCGGGATGGAACCGGCAGGGATCCGCTGGGGATGGCTGTCTCAAATGCGGTCGCTTCAGGGTGTGTTGCTGTTGTTGCCGCCGGAAACTCCGGACCCGGCGAGTGCACCATCGGAAGCCCTGCGGTTGCGTACGGCGCAATCGCGGTTGCGGCAACCGATAGCAGCGATGCGATAGCAGACTTCAGTTCAAGAGGACCCGCGGGCGACGGGAGAGTGGGGATTGACCTTGCCGCGCCCGGAGTCAGTATAACCTCCGCGAGTGCGTCATGGGAAGGAGCAGGGAGCGACTACACATCGATGAGCGGCACATCGATGGCGTGCCCTCACGTGGCTGGTGCGGCTGCGCTGCTCCTTCAGGCGTACCCGAACCTGACGCCGGTAGAGGTCGAGATTGCGCTCATGAACTCCGCTGATTGGGTCGATTGCGATATTCTGGAGCGTGGCGCAGGTAGGCTCAACGTATCAGCCGCCTGCAACGCGCTTCGTAACGGCACGCTTGTGAACCGCTCGGAGTGGTTCGTCGGGAATGTGCATCAGGGAAACCACACAATGACGTTCACCGTATTCAATCGCAACGATAGCGATGTGACCGTCAACATAACCCGATCGAGCGGCGACGCCGGGGACTGGATCACAATCAGCGATGCGAGCCTCATCGTCCCTGCAAACGGGAACGCAACATTCGCTGCGACGATTTCTGTGACAACTGCCGTTCCGGGAGCCTGCAACGGAAGCATCACTGTTGGCGGCGGATCAGGAAACATAACGATTCCGGTTTCGGTTGACGTGGTGCGGATTGTGAACAGTTCTATGGTCGGATACACCGAAGGGACTGTTGACGAGGACAGTGGTGGGAATCCGCAGTACGACTTCCCGAAAGGCGATTGGGTCTACTACACACTCGACCTCAGTACCGGAATCGCTAACCTGAACCTGAGTTTGAACTGGACAAATCCGAGTAGTGACCTGGATATGTACCTCTTCAACCCGGACGGCGATCAGACTGAATCGTCCGCCGCGCAGGATCGTCCCGAAGTAGTCTCAGTTGACAACCCGCAATCCGGAAACTGGACGGTCGCAATCAACGCGTGGAGTCTTGCAACCGTTCCCGAGACGTACAACCTCACGATCGACGCGACCGGAGCAATCACTGTCACTGCAACTCCGGGTGCTGTCGAGCGGAACAGCAACATCACCTTCAGCATCAACTTCACGAATGCGAGAAGCGAGTCAACCGATGTGTATGGCACAGTTGCGATCTACAACGTGAGCGGAGGTGGAAGAACGCTTGCGGACGAACTGAATCTCTCCTCAAAATCCGCAGGTGTGGGTGGATCTGTCAACTGGACAGTGGACTGGACGGCATCACCAGCGCTCGGAAATTACGAAGCAATCGCTACGCTGCATTATAATGATACAGTCGCCGAAGAGGCGACGTCGTTTAACATCACTGACACGATAGCACCGACGATAACCTCTGCAACCGCAAACCCCGCAACGATTGCGGCAGACGGAACAGAGAACACGCTTCTGAATGTTACAGCTACCGATGCGAGCAGCGCGATTGCAAGCGTCGCAGTCAACCTGACAGCAATCGGAGGGTCACAGTCTCAGGCGATGACAAATAACAGCGGGGTGTGGCAGTTCACAACGAATACGACCACGATCGGTACGTTCAGCCTGCCAGTCAACGTAACCGACGCGGCTGGCAATTCCAACACATCGGCAGGAATCGATCTTGTGGCGGAGGACATAACACCGCCGGTGATAACCGAAATTCGCATCAACAAAACGATTCATTCCGCAACGATAACATGGGACACCGATGAATCGTGCGACAGCCTGATCAGGTACGGCACCACATCGGGATCAGGGACATACACCGATACTGCGCAGGACACAACAGACACAACCGACCACAGAATCAAACTCACCGGACTGCAATGGAACACGACCTACTACCTTGTCGTGAACAGCACGGATCAGGCTGGAAACTCGAATGAGAGCGAGGAACACAACTTCACAACGCCCAACAACGCCACCGCAACCGTTCAGGTGGGCGCCACCGCGAACGTCTCATTTTCAATCGATGCCATGAACGAGACCGACACTGTGATCAATCTCGTAACAAGCAGGAATGTTTCCGGCAGTATTGCAGTGACGGTGGCATCGAATGCGAGCGATCTTAATTCCGCACCAAATCCGCTGAATTCGTCGTACGGTCTGGGCACAGGCGAGCGCGCTCTCGGAAAGTACATCCGGATAAACGTGAGCGATGGCTTGAACACAACCAGCAACAACGTGACGTGGGCAGAGGTCCGGGTGTACTACACAGTCAATGATCTGGATGGAAATGGGGACGGTGATGTCATCGATGAAGAGATCGATCTGGATGAGTCCGAACTGTGCATGCACTGGTACAACAAGAGCGGCGAGAATGGAGACTGGATAAAACTCACAGCGGGGCTTAATCTGTCCCGATTTAACGGTCCGGTCGTCTACGATGTCGGTGTCAATACCACTGATGCGGATGAGTACGCAGGTTATGTCCGGGCGAATGTGTCAGGGTTCAGCATTTATGGGCTGAGCAGCAGTGTTATACCAAAATCAACCTCCCCGGGTAATTCGAATGGAAATAACGGCGGCGGGGGTGGAGGCGGAGGCGGAGGCGGCGGAGCATCCGGCGAAGCGTACGCAAACATCGCGCTCTCTGAAAACATCGAGCAGGAGATCATCAAAAACAGGACAGTCTCGTACGAATTTGTCAAATCCGGTAACGATATTCTCTTTCTGAATCTGACGCCAGTTGTGAACTACGGCACGGTCTTTGCAACAATTGAGATCCTGCGAAACACCTCCACACTCGTCGGGGCTGCCCCGCCGGGAATCGTGTACAGGAACGTGAACATCTGGGTCGGACCAACCGGATTTGCAGACAAGGTGCAAGACATCACAATTTCATTCGTGGTTGAGCGTTCCTGGATCAACGAAAATGGAATAGCCGCCTCAACGATCCAGCTCTACAGGTACGACCGAGCCAGCCAGGAATGGACATCGCTTCCCACGTCGGTAACAGGCAGGGATGATACGCATGTCTATTTCACGGCTGATGCCGCGGGTTTCGCGGGTTTCGCGATAACAGGACGCAATGAGCCGACTTCGGCACCGGTGATGCCAGAATCACCGTCGGTCGCGCCGACAACTGCTGCGACATCAGGTGCGACGACTGCTGCGGCATCGAGTGAGGTTGCGTCCGCGACACCGAAATCGGGACTGCCCGCGCCCGGTGCGCTCTCTGTCGCTGCGATCACTGGCTTTGCGGCTCTACTTCTGAAGCGCAGGCGGGGCTGACCGGTTTTGGGTTCGGCAGCCCCTTCCCTTTCTGCACAACCTCGATGCCTGCCTCCCGGAAGAACTCAAGCGCACGGGCGTCGGGATACGCCTGCTTAAAGACCACGCGGACGATACTCGCGTTTATTATCATCTTTGCGCAGAGCACGCATGGCTGGTGCGTGCAGTAGATCGTCGAGTCCCTGGTGCTGATACCGTGCAGCGCAGCCTGTATGATCGCGTTCTGCTCGGCATGAACCGCACGACACATCTCATGCCTTGTTCCGGAGTTGATCTTCTCCTGCTCCCGGATGCACCCGATGTCCAGACAGTGCTCGAGGTTTCTGGGCGCGCCGTTGTAGCCGGTTGATACGATGCGCTTGTCACGCACGATCACCGCACCGACCTGATTGCGCAGACAGGTCGATCTGGTTGCGACGACCTCTGCGATGTTCATGAAGTATTCGTCGATTGTTGGTCTCATGTTGATTTCCGGGTGAAGATTATGCAACCGCAAGAAGCCATGAGATTGCAAAGACGGGGGCAGCATCAAAGCCCGGAGCCTTCTTCATAGTAGATGGGGTTTTCACCGAGTTTCGGTCACGAATGATGTTGGTGTGGCTCTGATCGATCATTGGATAGTATCTCAGCACCCTGCCATGTTCAGGATAATGAACTTATTATTTTAGATTCTACTGGAATACGATCCAGTCCTATTTTAGTATCTTTTGGGAGGTAATTAAGAATTTCAAATCCAATTGCACTTCCATCTTCGGCTTTGGAGAGGATGATGTCCCTCCCACCATCGATTTCTGTGCAATATGCCTCTTTTTTATCACTGAACCGCATATAAAGCGTATTCCCGGTTTCATCGTATGTTATTTTTATTGGTTTCATATATCAATTCACCTTTTTTAATCTTATCTGCTAAATAAGCCGTGATTATGAACCCACCCTTATCAAAATGTTTGCAGACAACACACAGAGAATACTTTCTATATTTTGAATAGTACAAATATACGTTGGGGTCATTCTTACTCAACCTAACAATCTCAGGATTTATCAATGTTCTGCAACTTCATTTTCCATGTATTTTACAGACTCGTGTTTTGTGATTATAAAATCCCAATAATTTTTTGTGATTCTTATTCTCTTTCCGAGTTTAGAGACTACCCCGATGCAGTTCATAGTTTAAAAAAGAAGAGTGGAAGGGAGAATCTCTCCCTTCACAGACGGTCGTTCAGTCTCGCTGTCTCAGCACAAGATATGCGACTGCGAGCAGTCCTGAGATCGCAAAGAGAGCCTCAAAACCAGGAACCTTCTTCTTGGTTGCGGTCGGCTCCGCTTCTGTCTCGGTCGGCTCCGCTTCCGCTTCGGTTGTTGCTGTTGCGGTTGCTACGACTTCGCCTTCGCCTTCGCCTTCACCAACACCTTCACCCTCTTCACCGGGACCGGTCACGTTTTCGCCGACGGTTTCGGTCACTGTCGCAGTTGCGGTTGCAGCACCCTCGTCTTCTGTTACTTCGCCGATCTCGCCGATGGTGTACTCGACGTACGGATAGAACCTGAGCGCACCATCACCCGGAATATTATCTGCTGTCCTGAAGTACATGTTACCCATGATGTGCTCGATAGTATCTTCATCCAGATCAAGGGTGGTCTCATCGTTTCTAAGAACGATCTGAGTCTTGCTTGCGGTCATCACTTCCATGGCACCGTATGTTTCACTGGTCTCAATCTCCAGAACATCAGTATCCATCAGGAAGACGTACATCACCTGCACAATGTTGGTGTCGGTTCCTCTGAACACGGCATCCACGTAGCATGAGAAGACCGGAATATCGTCTTCATTGGCAATGTCCGCTGTGTATGTGTACACCGAATCGTTCTTGTCCGGAGCTGCTGCACCGGTTGAGACGACCTCACTATCCAGTTCCTTGCCATCCTTCTCCAGTGTCAGCCAGCACTTCTCTCCTTCAAGATCGATCTGTTGTGCAGTAAGAGTGAATCCACCGCCAAGATCCCATGCCTCACCCGTTGCCAGGGTCTTCTTGTCGTCATCCTCGAACTCAACCAGGAGTTTTGCGAGTTTGTCTGCATTATTGTTGACTGCCACATACTTCTCTGACAGCCAGCCTTCAAGGTAGTATCCGCTTGACAACAGTGCTGAGTCACCTTCCACAACCAAGCCTTCGTTCTCATAAAGCTCGTACTCCTGATATTCCGGGTGTGTCATATAGACCAAGGCGTTCTCGTCGATCTCCCGATCCTGACTACCAGCAGCACCACTTAGTGTAGGATTTCCTATATTCTCAAGGATCGTGAGGTTCTCGGTCATCAGGTTGTCATCTATGTCATACCAGAAAGCAGCGAAAGTGGTGCAATTCCATTCGATATCAGCAGCTTGTGTCGTCGACAGATTTACGACATTGCCGCGGATCTCGACCTTATCTATCACCGTATCAGCCGCACTCGCAGCACCGACCATAGCCAGTACCATAAGCGCGACAAGCGGTAACATTACGTTCTTATTCATATCTATTTACCTCCGTGTTGTTGTGTTGTATATTCCATGTTGTTGAACCGCATTACGCGGTTGTCTGTGGTGATTGTGACTTGCACAGCCATCACGCGTTCTTCGGCACGCCTCCATCGCGTGGCAACCACCGGCTGCCAGCCACATTGGCGTTTGTTCGCAAACATGCCGAAAATGCTTCATCACCCTCTGTATCCCGTCATAGTTGGATTACATGACTGCATTGGTCGTTCCTACTTAAATCTTTTGTGGTCGAAATCGCGGGGCGGCGGGGGCGGGGGTGCGGTGTGGAAAATTCCTGATTCTGATTACTTCTGTGGTTTTCAAAAGATGCCGGAAGAGACTCATTCATCCTTTGCGTCTTTGCGCCTTCGCATCTTGGCGTTTCTCTAATTTAACGAGAAAGTCGCAAAGGCGAGAGAGAGGTGCCAGCGATCTCCACACACAAAACCCTGAGCACCAAAAAAAATATTAAGAATGACAGAGTATAGGGTGGTTATGCATTACGGTGGGGATGGGGGTTTACTGAACCATAACATAACAGAAGGCATCGACTCACGGATCGCTACCGCAACAGAGTATCCGAACGTCGATACCTCCTGCAAACAGTCTAATGGTGTGGATACATGACTCGCCATATACTGATCGCGGACGACGAACCGGACATCCGCGAGTTGATGGCTATGTTCATTGGTGCATGCGACGATGACATCGAAACGCACATCGCAGAGAACGGAGAGATCGCTTTTGAGATGTACCGACAGCTTGCAGAAGGTGGCGCAAGACCTGATGTCGTTATTATGGATCTGCGGATGCCGGTTATGGACGGCATCGAGGCTACCGAAAAGATTATTGGAGACTGCCCTGATGCGAAGGTGTATGTGGTCACGGCTTACTCCGATCCGGGCTTGATCGAAGAAGCCATGAATGCGGGTGCGGAGGACGTGGTCAACAAGACAATCGGGTTCGGGGAGATCGCGGAGATGGTGCGTTGTGCGCTGGAGTCGTGAGATCGAGATCGAGATCTTCACTCATCGCAACCGCCCCGACCGCAGCATGGAATAGATGAGCCACATCCCAAGAATGCCTGCAATCACAAATCCGAGGATTCCGAGCACCGGAACCCCGCATACGGCTGGCGTCATGCCGGATTGTATGATCAACGCAGAGGAAAGAATGAGCGCGGAGATGATCATACTCGACGCGATGCGATTGCTCATCAGATCAAGTTCGGAGACGATGTGGTCAAGCCCGTGATGCTCAAACTCAAGGCGCAGCGTCCCTCTCTCGGCACGCAGAAGTATCTGGTCGATCCGGTGCGGAAACCCACGCACAAGCCTCCCGAATCCGGGAATCATCCGCACCCACTCCCGGACGATGCGCACCGGGCTCATGCGTTCCAGCGCTAGATTCCGTATGAACGGCTTCGCCAGATCTCTGAGGTTGTAATCAGAATCGAGTCGTGAACAGACCTCCTCTTCGATCATCAGTGCTTTTGAGAGGAGTATGAGGTTGGACGGGACATTTCCATGGTATTCTGTGACCATGTCGATCATTTCACGCATCATGACACCGGTGTTCACGTATCGAAGCGATTTTCCGTAGTATTTGTTGATCATGTTCGAGATCTCGAACCGGAACTGCGGGAGATCGATCTCATCGTAGCTGATCGCGCCGGTGTGCGCAAACACATCGATGACGGTGCCGGAATCGTTCTCGGAGACAGCAATGAAGAAGTCCACAAGATCATCTCTCGTCACCCGGTCGAGGTGCCCGATCATCCCGAAATCTATAAACGCCACGACATTGTCACTGTTCCTCATCGCAAGCACGTTCCCGGGATGCGGATCTCCGTGAAACGTGCCGTGCAAGAATATCTGTTTCAGAAACGAGGTCGCAAAATTGCGAGAGATTACTTTGCGATCCAAACCCGCCTCAACGATTGCCCCTATGTCAGATACCTTGATTCCGTCGATGAACTCCATTGTCAGAACCTGCCAGCGGGTATAATCCCAGTACACCTCCGGAATGTAGATAGTCGGGTCGCCAGCGAAGTTCTCACGAAATTCGTCAGCGTTTTGTGCTTCGAGCGTGTAATCAAGCTCTGCATGGATGATGCGTTCAAATTCCGATATTAATTTGACCGGATTGAACGCTTTCGCCTCCTCGATGTGCTGATCCGCAAAACGTGCGAGATCGCGGAGAATCTTAAGGTCTGCGTCGATTATCTCTCTTATTCCCGGGCGCTGCACCTTCACAACGACCCGTTCGCCAACTTGTTCGCAGCAATCGCCCCCACTCTCGCTTCCACCGTCGCCCTCACTGTCTCTGTCACTGTCGCTTCCGCAATGCAGCGTGGCAAGATGCACCTGACCGAGCGACGCCGACGCAAACGGCTGGCGCGAGAACGATGCAAAGAGCGTCTCGACAGGTGCGCCGAACTCCTCTGCAATGATCTCGCAGACCTCGTCGTAACCGAATGGCGGCACCGTGTCCTGCAACTTTTCGAGTTCTATGATGTACTCTTTCGGAAGGATATCGTACCGAGTGCTCATAATCTGCCCGAACTTGATGTAGGTCGGTCCGAGCTCCTCGAGCATCAGCCTGAGCCGTTCCGGGTCTGACAATTCAGGATATACGCTCTTCGCTCCAGCAACGCGATCCTTGAGCGACCGTACCGGGTGGAGATTGAACCGATCGACCAGATAACCAAAACCGTACTTGATCGCAACTTTCGTGAGCGTTCGGTACCGGTGAACCTGCTTTTTGCTGATTCTCCGCATCATTACAGGTTAATCTGTTGCGATGGTAGATATATGCGACGCGAGCTCCGGTCAGACAGAACATTAATTAGTGTTGATATGTAATATGAGTAATATAGATAACAGAACGATTACGGGGTGGAATATATGAGATATCTGTATCAGGATTCTGTTGAACTGTCGATGCAGCGTGATTTCGTCCAGGATATGAAAAATGTCCTTGAAGTGGTGAGAAAAGTGTGCCCGCGGGAGAGCGCGGTCATATCGACAAAGAAGAAGATCGAAGCGAGGAAAAACGATCGGGATCAGAGAATTTCCAGGGTGCAGCGGTTTGAAACCGATACACGGCTGCAATTGGACGCTATCGCTGCGAACGACGAGACCGACGACGTTAAAATCTGCAAGAAGTCTGTGATGGATGCGTGCACAGCCTGTGCGCGCCAGCAGGTTGAAAAAATTGGACATGATTGCGATAAGATTTTAAATAACATGTCAGAAGAGATCGATCGCGATTCAAAGCAGATTTACGAGATATTTGAGGCGTTCCTCGAGTTTGGAGTCTACAACGCTGCGTGCAAACACTCACTTGCAACAGATGAAAGGGGTGCGCTTCATGGCGAATTCACAGCGGAGTTGGGCGATCTGTCAGTTGTTTATGAGTTGTGGCTCAGGGAGCCTGTCACGATCAAGCGATTGGTCGGTTCGTTCACGGTGCCGCTGTGGGGGACGTCAGGAATACTCCACAAGGAAGATGTGGTTAAGATGCGCGACGTATCGAATTGCCGTGCGGTCAGTATCGAATACACGGATCAATACGTGAATGTGACCTTTGAAGACAAAAAAGGAGATGAGAGGATACGTATCGAGATGAAACGTGATACCAATGACTATACCATCCTGTACGGCACAGGCGATGCCGCTGACCTGACAAAGGATGAGACGATCGCAAAACAGATCGATGGCGCAAACACGATCAAGCTCATGAATGCCGTGATCGATTATGTCGAAGATGATAAAAACCGCGATGTGTCGAACCTGAAATCGATGACGTTTGATGAGCGGGATGTGATCAAGGATTCGGCGTCCTTCGATGCCCTGAAGACTGTTCTTGCGGAATATGGCAACGTTGCAAGGGAATGCATCGCACACGGGGCATCGAAGAGCGAACTTGTCATAAAATACGAGTCGCCTGACGGTGATCGAACCGAGCGGTACATGCCGATCTCTGAGATCGATGCATGTTTCGCCCAGCTGGGCGGGCACGGCAGGGAACTGGCAGATGCTTTCGGATTGAGCGCTCCTGCCGAATGAACCGGATGAACAAACCTGTGCGGGATAAAACGGGATTGCAATGGATTGATGTGAGCGAATGCGCTCTTCAAAACAGTTTAACCCATTCCGTAACTTTTTTGCCGGCATCAGTCGCATAATAGATCAAATGGTTCCCCTCCTGCCTTGAGCATATCAGACCGCCCTCTTTGAGAACAGAGAGGTGATATGACATCTTCGAGTATGCGTATCCGGTCATTGCAACGAGGAGGCAGACACACATCGGCTGGATGCGGAGTGCGAGAAGCACCCTGAGTCGCACAGGATCGGATAAAACACTCATAATTGATGCGATAGCTTCTATTTTGCTGGCATCCGGGAGCAGCTTGACGATTCCATCTATGCCGCCAATCTCTTCCAGTTCGCACCTGATTGAATCGGGTATCGTGATCCCTTCCATGACCTCTTCCACAATCTACACCAGAGTCGCTCAGTCGTCTGCTGCCGGATTTGAATTGCGCGAATCACACCGCGGGGAATCCGTAGGCATCGGTGTCATCGAAGCAGTAACAGACCTTCTGGTACCCACGTTTCAACTCGATGACGTCGCTTCTCACGCTTTCTGGTGATTCGCTGTCAAGCACGACCCGTTTGATCAGTTCAGCGATCGCATCCATCTCTGATGCACCCATCCCGATGCGGGTCAGTTCCTGGGTCCCGATCCTGATCCCGGACG
>Ga0190315_1000299_pt1 | contig 28045 bp, 19 predicted proteins | sample 48701101_MG_FD_161673 | JGI IMG/M metagenome (GOLD analysis project Ga0190315, IMG submission 161673) | Hydrothermal vent sediment bacterial communities from Southern Trench, Guaymas Basin, Mexico - 4870-11-0-1_MG | ecosystem: Environmental > Aquatic > Marine > Hydrothermal vents > Sediment ...
GACGGTGCATAGTTACACCAACGATCAAAGGATTTTAGACTTGCCTCATAAAGACTTACGGAGAGGGCGCGCGGCGGCGATGTCAATTATTCCCACAACAACCGGCGCGGCAAAAGCGGTTATTAAAACTATTCCGGAATTGGAAGGTAGATTAGACGGGATGGCAATGCGTGTTCCAACCCCGGCAGTTTCTATTGTTGATTTTGTGGCGACGGTTAAAAAATCCACTAGCGTAGATGAAGTAAATAGTTTATTCAAAAAAGCGGCGGAGAATAATCTGAAAAATATCCTAGCTGTTTCGGAGGAGCCGTTGGTTTCAATGGATTTCAAAGGCAATAAATTTTCTTCCATTGTTGATTTGCCGCTGACAATGGCCAATGAAAATCTGATCAAGGTCTGCGCGTGGTATGATAATGAATTTGGTTACGCTTGCCGGCTGGTTGAAATGGCGGAGGTGGTCTAGGTATTAGGTATCGCGTATTATGTATTAGGCGTTTATTGACAATATAACAATTTAATAATTTAACAATTTAATTTATGAAAATTCTTATTCTTGGATATAAAGGGATGCTAGGAGATGAATTAGTGAAGGTCTTTAAAAAAAATAATGAACTTACTCTTTGGGGGAGAGACGAGATAGATATTGCCGATCAAAAAAGCGTGGAAAGTAAAATCGGCGACCTGAAACCAGAGGTGGTTATCAATGCCGCCGCTTATACGGCGGTTGATTTGGCAGAGAAAGAAGGAAAGGAAATCGCTTATCAAGTTAATGGCGAGGCGGTAGGATTTTTGGCGGAAGCGTGCAAAAAAAATAATAGCGTCTTAATTCATTACAGCACTGATTATGTTTTTAATGGCAGGAATAAAAATGGATATCAGGAAGATGAAAAGCGAGATCCGCTTAACGAATATGGCCAGTCAAAAGCGCGAGGAGAGGAACTGCTTCAGAAAATCAATCCCAAATTTTATTTAATAAGATTGTCGTGGTTGTTTGGAATAAATGGGAAAAATTTTGTGGAGACAATGCTGCGGCTAGCGAAGGAAAATAAAGAACTTAGAGTGGTTAATGATCAATACGGCAAGCCGACCTACGCCAAAGATCTAGCCCAAAGAACCAGAGAACTTTTGGAATCCAAAAGACCTTTTGGAATTTATCACCTTACCAACGAAGGAGTTTGCACCTGGTATGAATTCGCAGTCAAGATTTTTGAATTGGCGGGAATAGAAGCAAAAGTTGTTCCGGTTGTTTCTTCCGAATTTCCCACTCCCGCCAAACGTCCTGCTTATTCCGCATTAGTTAATACGAAGCTGCCGTTATCAAGAAGCTGGCAAGGTGCGTTGGAGGAGTATTTGGAGGAGACGGGGAGAAATTAGGAAATTGAAAATTGGGAAATTAGAGTAGAAATTTTTACTTTAGTTAATTTAGGACTTACGCGTTTGATTAAATCTTATTTTAATCATCAGTGTTTATCTGCGCCCGAAGGGTCTGCGTTTATCTGTGTGCCATTTATAAATTAGACACTGACAAACACTGATTGAAACGCGTAAGCTTTATAGTTGTTTAATTTCCCAATTTCTAATTTCCATTCCTACTCTTGACGGTTTTTTTATTTATGCTATATTTAGAAAACGGAAGAGGGGAGTGGTTGTTTCTAGTCCCCTTTAAGAGATAAATAAATAGAGCTCTTTAACAATTGATTAAATTACCATAAAACCATAATTGTAATTTTGTGTAGTTGTCCTGACATTCAAACTTTTTATGACATTTTTGTATTTTTGTAGAGACGGCGATTTATCGCGTCTTTGCAATAATACATACATAATTTATTGAGAGTTTGATCCTGGCTCAGGATGAACGCTTGCGGTGTGGATAAGGCATGCAAGTCAAACGGTCCCGATTTATCGGGATAGTGGCAAACTGGTGAGTTATACGTAGATATCTGCCTTGAAGTCTGGAATAACTCCGAGAAATCGGAGCTAATACCGGATGGTCCCGAAAGGGTAAAGATTTATCGCTTCAAGATGAGTCTGCGCGCTATCAGCTTGTTGGCGGGGTAAAGGCCCACCAAGGCAATGACGGCTAGGAGGCCCGAGAGGGTGTTCTCCCACATTGGCACTGAGACACTGGCCAAACTCCTACGGGAGGCTGCAGTCGAGAATCTTCGGCAATGCGCGAAAGCGTGACCGAGCGACACCGCGTGAACGATGAAGGCCTTCGGGTTGTAAAGTTCTTTTGTTAGGGATAAATGGTAATTGCTTTTTGGCTGTTAGAATAAATATAAAAATAAATATAAACAAGAGGTGAAATGGATGAGATGCAGAAAATGCAACAGGGAAATCAAAGATGGCGAAGATGTTTTTGAAAGTGATCTTTGCGAGAGTTGTTTTTTGGGAGAATTAGTTCCAGAAAATGACGAATAGCGGAAACGGATTTGTAATCCGTTTCCAGTGTTTTGAAAAACAACAAAGCGACGAAAAAGCTTGTTGAGATTTCAAAACAAAAGGAACTGATTACAAACCAGTTTCCGCAATAAAGTAAAAGGGAGGCAAAGTATGAGTATAAAAGAAAGAATAGCAAGGAAAATAATAGCAATACTGACCGCAGCAGGAATTGGATTTATATGGTATAATACTGCTCTGGTATATCCAATTTCTTCTGGATCTATTGCAGTTGCGCTAATAATAACGCTATTAGTGTTTGGCCTTCCTGCGGCCTATCTTTTGGGACTCATGGAAACGGAAAGAAGAGTCTATTGATTTTACTCTTCTTTCCAAGTTTTTTTTAGAAATTCTAACATTCAAAAAGCAGTTACCAATTGATATTACCTAACGAATAAGAGGTTGCTAACTCTGTGCCAGCAGCAGCGGTAATACAGAGACCTCAAGCGTTATCCGGATTTATTGGGCGTAAAGCGTCTGTAGGCGGACCGAAAAGCCGGTCGTTAAATCCTGGGGCTCAACCCCAGGACTGCGGTCGGAACTGTCGGCCTAGAGATTGGTAGAGGCAAGTGGAACTTACGGTGTAGTAGTAAAATGCGTTGATATCGTAAGGAACACCAAAGGCGAAGGCATCTTGCTGGGCCAATTCTGACGCTGAGAGACGAAAGCGTGGGTAGCGAATGGGATTAGATACCCCAGTAGTCCACGCCGTAAACGATGGATATTAGGCATTAGGAGTGTCGACCCTTTTAGTGCCGAAGCTAACGCATTAAATATCCCGCCTGGGAAGTACGAGCGCAAGCTTAAAACTCAAAGGAATAGACGGGGACCTGCACAAGCGGTGGAGCACGTGGTTTAATTCGACGATAAGCGAGGAACCTTACCGAGGCTTGAAATCCTGGGAATCCCCGAGAAACCGGGGAGTGCCGCAAGGAACCCAGTGACAGGCGCTGCATGGTTGCCGTCAGCTCGTGTTGTGAAATGTTCGGTTAAGTCCAGGAACGAGCGCAACCCTTGCCCTAATTTAAATTTCTATTAGGGGACTGCCCGGGTCAACTGGGAGGAAGATGGGGACGACGTCAAATCAGCATGGCCCTTGACGCCTCGGGCTACACACATGCTACAATGGGAAGGACAAAGGGTTGCCAAGCCGCAAGGCGGAGCTAATCCCGCCAAACCTTCCCCCAGTTCGGATTGAGGGCTGCAACTCGCCCTCATGAAGTCGGAATCGCTAGTAATCGTGAATCAGCAATGTCACGGTGAATACGTTCTCAGGTCTTGTACTCACCGCCCGTCACACCAAGAGAGTCAGTAATGCCCGAAGTCCCTTATTTATTTAAGGGCCCACGGTAGGATTGGCAATCAGGGTGAAGTCGTAACAAGGCATCCGTAGCGGAAGCTGTGGATGGATCACCTCCTTTCTAGGGAGAAACAGGTGGGTAGAGACGCGATGAATCGCCGTCTCTACGACCAAATTAGGTTGACTTATATTATGGCTGTTGTTTGTCAGGCTTGTCCCGTTTGGTGGGGCATAAACAAAACAAACACTTTGTCCCGTTCCTAATTTTACGGGGAAGTATGGCGGATAAAAATAGTCCGAAGCAATTTAGGATGTTTGTTACCGCTAGACATTCTTGTAAAATTAGGAACGGGACGCTGTCAGGACAACCACACAGGATTGCAAATAAAATTGGTTTTTGAAAAATTTATAGAATGACTGTTTTTGATTGTTGGACCGAATGCAAAAAGAGATATCGTGCAAACTGCTATTATTTGGCGATTGGAAAGATATAGTGGTAATAGTTATTGTTCTCACATAGAAAATTAGTAGCAGGATTGATGAGAGAGCATGAGTTAGTATATTCCAAAGTTTTTCCAGTATCCAAGAAGCAATCACTAATAAGTTTTTAAAGATAAAAAAATTCACACTTGTCAGGAGTGTGAATTTTGGTATAATGGGGGTGTGGAATTTTGTAATTTTTAATTTTGTAATTTTTAAATAATTCTTTAATTTTTAGTGTTTAAAATTTAGTCATTAAAAATTAATTAAAAATTAAAAATTGGAAATTAAAAATTATTTCTTTGGGCGATTAGCTCAGCTGGTTAGAGCGTTTCTCTGATAAGGAAAAGGTCCCTGGTTCGAGTCCAGGATCGCCCACATTATAAAACATAAAACATGGAATATTGTAGAGGCTGGTTAATTCCGTCTCTACTTTTTTAGAACCCCTTTCTTAACAAGGAAAAGATAGAGAAGGTTAGATTGAAATAAAAAAATAACTGAAACTGGGTTTCAGTTAATCACTTAAGAAAGTCAACTTTCTTCTCGTCAACCTTAGATGTTAATTTGCATTCTTTGCATTTAATATGCCATTTTCCGCCATTATTATACGGAGGAGAGACATTCCTTGATCCGCACTCAGGACACGGAACTACTATTCCTTTCGGTCTTTCCTCTTTTTGCTTTCCTGGTTTGTTTGTTGATATACCAATTCCTCCAGCTTACTTTGTAAGCTATGTTTTGATAATACTACTTTTTAAAAATAAGTCAATGTTGCTGTGATTGCCAAAATGTTGGTATGTTTGGATGTTAAGACGCGCCCGTCTTGTTTTATTAGCGTTAAAATGGTAGAATTATAAAAAATAGAATTAGAGACAATTATGCCTCAAAATGGATATCTAAAAGTTTTAAATGTAAGAGTAAATAAAATAACCGCGGAAGAAATCATTAATAAAATTGAGAAATTTTTGCTGTCAGAGAAACAACATTATTTGGTTACATTTAATCCCGAAATGGCGGTTGAAGCGCGCAGAGATAATCATTTTCAAGGTATAATTAACCAAGCCGATCTTGTTATTCCCGATGGAGTGGGGATAATATTGGCGGGCAAAATTATTGACCGTAAAATCTCGCTGAAAAAAATTTCCGGAATTGATCTGATTTATAAAATTTGTGAAGCTGAATTTATAAAAGATAAAAAAATATATTTATTAGGAGCGGGAGAAAAGGTTGCCGAGAAAACGGCAAACATACTAAAACAAAAATACTCTCGCTTAAGTATTGTGGGGGCAGAGGAGGGAATTGAGATGTCAAATACCAGATATCAAGTTTCAAAATCTAACAATAAAAGTTTAAGTGAATTGAACAATAAATTAATTCAGCGAATAAATAAAGCGGAACCCGATATTTTATTTGTTGCTTTTGGTTCGCCAAGACAGGAAAAGTGGATTTTTGAGAATTTAAAAAAAATGCCGAGTGTGAAATTGGCAATGGGAGTAGGTGGATCGTTTGATTTTATCTCTGGAAAAATAAAGCGCGCGCCGCTTGTTTTTCGGAAATTAGGACTGGAGTGGTTTTGGCGGCTGATGTTGGAGCCGCGAAGAATTAAAAGGATTTATAATGCGACAGTAAAATTTAGTTGGCTAGTTTTGAAAAGTATGTTTTAATTATTAGTATTTATCAGCCCCCGAAGGATCTGCGTCTTTCCGCGCTCTATTAAATTAGGCGCGGGCAACTACAGATAAAAATTATATTGATTTGACTATGAAATCAACATACCAAAAGAAAGTTAAACTTCTCATTCTCGTTTTGGCTCTTGGAATTCTCACTACTGTTCCCGTTTTTAATTCGCGGGCAAGTTTAGTTGATGAATTAGAGCAGAAAATAAAAGATAAAAATAGTCGGATTGTTGAACTTCAGAACCAAGCAGAAGAATACAAAAATAGCATAAAAAACATTAGAATTAAAGGGCAAACTCTTCAGAACGAAATTGAAATTTTAGATGCCGAAACGGCTCAGCTGGAGCTGGAAATGAAGATGACCCAGACGGAAACAGAAAAGGTTGGTTTGGAAATTGATAATTTAGAAATTAAGATTCAAAAAAAAGAGAAAGAAATTAAACGCCAAAAAGAAGTCTTGGCGATTTTGATTCGCCAAATCAATGATTATGACCAAGAAACCACCCTTGAAATTCTGCTAAAAAACAGTCAGCTCTCAGATTTTTTAAACGAACTGGAATACATAGGAACGATGCAAGAAAATGTCCAAGAGACATTAGAAAAGTTGAAAGAGAGTAAAGCAGAACTGAAAAGTAAGAAAAAAGAAATGGAAAATAAAAAAGAAGAGCTGGAAAAACTTGAGCGGGAGTTGGAAACTAAAAAGGAGATGCTGTCAATTCAAAAAGAAGCCAAAAAGAGATTACTAGAAGAAACGAAAAACAAGGAATATAAATTTCAGAATTTGCTTTCTAATATTCATCAACAAAAATCTCAGATATTAGGCGAGATTTCCAATTTAAGAAAAGATCAAGAGGCAGAAATTGCCCGTTTATCAGCATTAGAACAAAAACCTGCTGATAGTTTAGCTTCTACGAGCTGGTATTTTTCCCAACAAGATCCTCGCTGGGCAAACAAAACAATCGGCTTCTCTAATTCTAGTATTAGAAAATATGGTTGCGCCGTCTCCTGTGTGGCGATGGTTTTCAAATATTATGGCATTGACATTGACCCGGGACGGCTGGCAAAACAACGAATTTTCTATCGTGATTTAATTTCATGGCCGTCGCACTGGAGATTTTTGGATTTACAAGATACTTGTCCCAGCGACTCTAAAAGAAAAACTTGTCATCAAGGAGTTAACTGGGGAGTGATTGATAAAGAAATTGCCGCTGGGCATCCGGTAATTGTTTTCATCAGAGCTAACGGTCGGGGGGCGGGGCATTATGTTGTTATTCACAGTAAGGACAGTCATGGGAAATATATTGTCCACGATCCTATTCGTTGGGCGGGCAAAAGCGGCGCCAATATTTATCTTGATTCAACTAGAAAATACATCGGTTCGGTTTATAAAACCACTACGACGATTGATCAAATGATTATTTATAAGTAGAAAATTCTCCCCTTGAAAGAGGGTTGGGAATGTGTTAAGAATTTTATAACCCACCCTTAACTCCTCCCGAAGGAGAGATTAAAAAATTATGAAAAAGTTTTCTGATAAAAGGTGTCATAAAAATAAAATCGCTTATCGGACGCCGAGCAGGATAAAAAGCGCTGGTAAAAGAAAAATATCAAGCAGAAATTCCAGGCCTTAATACTCGCGCGCTTTTGGTTTCGCGGATTTTATAAATTTTAGCTTAATTCTGGGCGGCTAGCTCAGCGGCAGAGCGTTCGGTTCACATCCGAAAGGTCGCAAGTTCAAATCTTGCGTCGCCCACCGCAAATCATTCATTTTTCGGGAGAAGCTGGACGGGTTCTAATCATTCCCCTCTCGGGAGAGATTAAGGGTAGGTTTTTTATCAACCTTTTTAGGAGACATTAACAAAGAGGTAAAAATTAGCAGTCCCAGAAAATCCATCGCTAAATCCCGTAGCTGATTCATTCTTGTTTCCATAAAAAGGTTGAGATAAAAACTGCTTTCCAATCCTGACATTTTTATCTCTATTATTTCCCAGCCGACAAAAATTATCAGTGCCAGTGGCAGCATTTCTTTAAACTTGCTTTTTGAGAAAAAATCAGCTATGATTGCCGCGAGAGCTATTCCAGCGACCAAATGGGTGGGGATATCAATCCATCTCCATGCGGTCATTCCGTAGTGATGAATAACGATGGTGGCGATTGATAAAACAACCCAAATGATAAAAAGATAAAAAGTCAGCTTTTTAATGTTTGAAAATATCTTCGGCATAAAGAATTTTTAGTAAATTGTTATTAATAGTATTCTAACAGATTATTTCAGAGAGGGCAAAAAAAATAAGGCAAATAGAAAAGCGGAGGTGATTTAGATCTATTATCTTTATCACTACTCCGCTTTGAGATGGGACTTTTCTGTCCCAATTGCTACATTGTCATTTTTACTCCTCCTGTTTGAAGGATGCTTGGATCCGATGGTCAGTGCCGCAATTTACAGAATTTTTGAAAATCCCGCCATTCCTCCTGTGTTGTTGGTTGGCATAGCGCCGAATAAGGGGTGTAGATTGTCGGATTTTGTGGGAAGAGTTTGTCTCCGCATGTCTTGCGACATCTTTGGTTGGCATAGCGCCGAATAATCGGAGTATCTTCCATCAAAACTCTCCTGACAATCTACGGTAGACCTTTCTTTAAGGGTAGAGGATATATGATATTCTCTATTACTGACGCCAGAATCCTGTAGGTGCGTAAGAGCTAATCCTCCTTTTCTTTCTGCGCATATCAATGATCTGAGCAGAATTCCGTTACAGGATGGGGAAAGGATTCTGAGCTTGGGCATAATATCCCCAAATCAACCTTCAATCACTCTATCCTCTGTGTAACATAATCTGCTTCGCAGAATAAACCCTTTGAAGGTCTACAAGTCAACCTACCATACAAAAAATAATCTGTCAATACTCCCTCAAAAAACCAAATTTTAGATTTTTTGGAGGTCAGGTTTTAACCTGTAAGTTTACAGATTAAAATCTGAACTCCAAATCCAAATTATCTGTCAATTATTTAATCGTCTAATATTTATCTTATGACAAAAAAAATCAAAAAAGCGATTCTGCCAGTGGCGGGATTTGGAACAAGATTTCTACCGGTAACAAAATCACAGCCCAAAGAAATGTTGCCAATTGTTGATAAGCCGATTATCCAATACCTAGTGGAAGAAGCAGTGGCAGCTGGAATAGAAGAGATATTTTTTGTAACTGGACGCGGCAAACGGGCAATTGAAGATCATTTTGATCACTCTTTTGAATTGGAATATAATCTAGTGGAAAAAGCTAAACATGATCGGCTGGCGGAAATTTACAAACTTCCGAAATTGGCAAAGTTTGCTTTTGTTCGCCAGTCAAAACCAATTGGAGACGGAGATGCGATTTTATGCGCTCGCCATTTAATCGGCGATGAGCCTTGCGCGGTTTTATTCGGCGACGATTTAATTGATTCAGAAACGCCTGGAATTGCTCAACTGATAAAAGTTTTTGAAAAATACGGCGACCCAGTTATCGCTTTAGAAAGAGTTCCCAAAAAAGATGTTTACCGATTTGGGGTAGTAGATTCAATTGAGATTAGTAAAAGAACCTACGAAATTAAAGATATTGTTGAAAAGCCACCAGTGGAGAAGGCCCCTTCCGACTTGACAATTGTTGGAAAATATATTATCACCCCTGATGTTTTTGAAGAATTAGAAAAAATAAAGCCGGGCAATGACGGAGAAGTACGCCTTGCCGACGCTCTTAAAAATCTTCTTTCTCGCAAGCCAATCTACGGCTATGAATTTGAGGGAACACGGCATGATTGCGGTAATAAACTGGGATTTCTTAAAGCAACCGTCCACTACGCCTTAAAGCGAAAAGAGTTTAACGGAGAATTTAAAAATTACTTGAAAGAGTTGGATTTTGATTACTATTCCAAAAAGAAAGAAAAATAAAAAAAATTAGGGCAGGTTGTAAAAATACATCTTAAGAATAATTTTTAATTTTTAGTGGTATTATTATTGATTGAAAATTTTAAAATTAAAAGTTTTATTGATGCCTCAAAAAGAACTTTTTTTAAAAATTGCTTTTAGAAGAATAATTATTTTTGCCAAACTTCTGTTAAGCGGTTTTAGAATTGTCTTTAAAAAGTCTTATTTTCAAAACAGAGTTATGAAAGATATTTTTATTTTGAGCATTTTGACTAATATCGGACTTTGGATTTATCTGTTTGCCAATAAAATAGACAGCCCTTATCCTATTATTTTACACTACAGCTTACTTTTTGGAGTTGATTATTTGGGAGAATACTACAAGATATTTTTTATTCCGTTAGTGGGATTGATTTTACTTTTGGGCAATAGTATTATGGGTTACTGGATTTACCTTCGGGAAAAATTAGCGGCCTACTTTTTAATGATTACCACTCTGGAAATCCAGATTTTTTTATTTATTGCGGGAATAGCGCTGATTAAAATTAACTCTTGATATTTTAGAAGCGCCAAATTCAAAGTTACAAATCCCAAATAAATCCAAAATCCAAAATCCAAAACTTTATCTTAGTTCATTTTATAATGCTATATTTTGTTTTGAGTTTTGAGTTTTGAATTCTGGTCATTGGTGCTTATTTGGGATTTGTAATTTTGAATTTGGAATTTTTAACATACTATGTTTCAATATCCTACTTTCCATTTTCCATCCTCTAAACCTAAAAATAAAAAAGATTATTATCTTCAAAGATTTTTTGAAATTGCGCCGGGAGTTATTTCTTTAAGCATTATTTTTAGCTGTTTTTATTTTTCCTATTCATGGCCGGTAGCAATAGCTATTTTTATTATCATTTTTGACTTATATTGGTTAGTGAGGACAGGTTATATTTCTGTCTTTGTTATCTTTGCTTATCGGAGAATAAAAATTTGGGAAAAGGAAGATTGGCTGAGAAAATATCACACGGCAAGATCTGTTTTTTCTTCAAAAGAAGAATTAAAAGAACGTAAAGAGGACTATAACTCTTCTTTAACTATTTCCTCCTCTAACGGAAAAACTGACAGCCAAGAAATCTATCATCTCGTTATTTTGCCGACATACAAAGAAGATATTGAAATTTTGAAAGCGAGTATTAATTCAATCCTTAATTCCGACTATCCGAAAAATAAAATAATTTTAGTTATGGCTTTTGAAGAAAGGGCAGGGGACGAGGCAATAGAAAAAGCCGAGATTTTAGAAAACCAGTTCAGCGATAAATTTTTTGCGTACCTAACCACAATTCATCCTGACGGACTCGCCGGTGAAGCAAGAGTAAAAGGAGCCAATCTAAATTGGGCGGCAAAAGAAGCCAGATTATTTTTGGACGAAAAAAATATTAAGTACGAGAATGTTTTAATTTCCGCTTTTGATTGCGACAGCTGTGTCCATCCCAAATATTTTTCCTGCCTGGCTTATAAATTCCTGACCGCCAAAAATCGTCGCCAATTAAGTTTTCAGCCTATTCCGTTTTACAATAACAATATCTGGCAAGCCAGCGCCTTTGTGCGAGTTTTAATGGCTAATTCCTCCTTTTGGCAAATGATCCAAAGCGTTAGAACCGGTAAAATGGTTACTTTTTCCAGCCACTCAATGAATTTTAAAACCTTGGTTGATGTTGGCTATTGGCCTGCGGATATTATCTCTGATGATTCAATTATTTTCTGGAAATGTTTTTCTTATTACAATGGGAACTATAAAACAATTCCGATTTATTTGCCGATTTCAATGGATGCTATTTCATCAGGAAATATTTTTAAAGATTTTGTTAACCAATACAAGCAATTGCGTCGCTGGGCGTGGGGAGTGGAAAATGTGCCGATTGTTTTTCGGATGTTTTTAGAAAATAAAAAAATTCCTCTGGCAAAAAAAATAACTCGCGGCTGGGAGGAGATTTCTGGAAGAATTTCCTGGGGCGTTGCGCCGATTATTATCACTACGCTCGGCTGGCTGCCAATTATTCTTGGCGGCGAAAAATTTCATCAAACTACTATAGCCTTGAACCTGCCAAGTATTTTAGGACATCTGATGACTTTGGCAATGGTCGGAGTGTTAATTTCAATACTTGTTTTTTTGCTTCTTCTTCCTCCTATGCCAAAAGAAACAAATAAATCAAGATATTTTATTATGGTAGGTCAATGGGTTCTAGTGCCAATTATTGCCATTCCTCTGGGAGCAATGCCTATGCTTGACGCTCAAATAAGATTAATGCTGGGAAAATATTTGGAGTTTTGGGTAACGGAGAAAAAAAGAAATTAGAAAATAGGAAATTAGAAATTGGAGAATTAAATTTTAGTTTCTTGAATTTTTTGAACTATGAAATAAACTTTAGTTGTTGTCCTGAAATAAGTTCAGAACGGCAATTTTAGTATGTTTTGCGATTCAAAACAATATCCAATTTCCAATACCTTTATATGTATTATTTATACCTCAAACCCTTCTTTATTTCTCTTCTTTTTAGTTTAATTCTTGTTCCTATTGTCATTAAATTGGGCGAGAAATTTCAGTTTTTTGATGAGTTAAACTCCCGCAAGATACATAAAAAAAATATTGTTAGATTAGGCGGAACGGTAATAATCATTTCTTTTTTAGCGGGAGTTTTTTTAAGCAAGGAGCTAGTTTTTGATAATTTAAAATGGGGAATTGTTATTAGCTCTTTGATAATACTATTTTTCGGCGTTTGGGACGATATAAAAAATCTATCCTGGAAAAAACAGCTCATTGGACAAATAATTATCGTTCTGATAATGATATACGCCGGTCTAAATGTTGATTATATTGCTAATCCGTTTGGGGCGAACGAAATAAGACTGGACCAATTTCACTATTCACTATTTAATTTTCAATTTTCAATTTTCGGTTCTCTGTTTATTCTAATTTGGATTATTAGTTTTATGAATGTGATGAACTGGCTTGACGGGATTGATGGATTAGCGGGAGGAGTAGGATTTATCGGCGTTATAACTTTATTTTTTTTAAGCATTTCTACTTTGGTTAATCAGCCGCCTTTGGGAATAATATCCATTGCTTTGGCAGGATCAATTTTAGGATTTCTGATTTATAATTTTTATCCCGCTAAAATTTTTATGGGTACCAGCGGATCAATGTTTTTGGGATTTATGCTGGCAGTTATAGCTATTTTTTCCGGCGGAAAAACAGCAACTGCCTTGTTGGTGATGGGATTTCCAATTCTGGACGCCGGATGGGTAATTATTCAAAGAATTAAAAACAAACAATCTGTTTTTTTGTCCGATAATCGGCATTTTCATTATCGGCTTTTAGAACAAGGATGGTCGCAAAGGAAAATAGTTTTGTTTATTTATGTTATTTGTCTTATTTTTGGAATGTCCGCCTTGGCATTTCAAACAATGGGAAAAGTTTTGGCGCTTTCTGCTTTGGGACTGTTAATGATTTTAATAATAAAAATTAGAAATTAGGAAATCAGGATATTTTGTTTCCTTTTTGTAAAAAAGCCAAGAGAATTTCTGGAGCAACAGATTTAGTTCAAAGATTAAAACGGTGGAGATAAACCTTATTCCCAAACTAAATCCGTACCCTGAATTAATTTTCTAGTTTCCGATTTTCCAAACTTCTTTATTTTTCATTTGTTTTATCTTAAAATTTCTGATAAAATAGAGTTATTATCTCGCGTCGCGTTTTTGTATCGTTATGTTAATCAAAAAAAAACCAAAAAAGAAATTTAAATGGCTCGCTTCCGGATTATTTATTACCGTCGGTTTGGCGGTGGTGGTTTTCATCGGGGTGGCATTAGGAAAGGAAACATACCGCAAATACCAGATTCAAAAAGAGATAGACTCGCTTCAGCAAGAAGCGGAAAAAGTGAGTGAAAAAAATCAGGAATTAAGGCAACTAATTGAATACTACCAAACCGATGCTTACAAGGAACTGGAAGCTAGAAAAAAATTAGGGCTTCAGAAAAAAGGAGAGAAAGTGGTAATTATTAAATCCAGTCCAGAAAATTATCTTAATAAAACCGGCAATCTTGAATCTGCGGAAAGTAAAAATGCTAGTAATCTTGAAAAGTGGTGGAGATATTTTTTTAGGGAGTGATTACTTATTAAAGGATTAACGCATTGTTTTTTAAGTCCGTTAATCTGCTAATCCGTTAATGCGTTAATAAATAATTCTTTATTTTTTTATAAACCGCGGGTATAGTATATTGGCATTACATAACCTTCCCAAGGTTAAAAAACGGGTTCGATTCCCGTTACCCGCTCCAAATAACGAGTTATAAAATATGAAATATGAAATAATAAAAATTATCAAGTATGTAAAATTTAAGAAAGAATTGCTTTTGGGCGTGGCTTGTTTAAGCTTTTTTTTGATATCTTTCAGTACCGCCAGCGCCAGCGAAATAGGCGATAGCCAAACATTTTTTGTTGACAGCAGTTATGACTATTCAGCGCGGCCCTCTGTTGAAGCGACATTAAAAAATTTGAGTTCCCATGGATACTTTTATGTGGAGGATGATTATTTCAATGGGCTTTCCAAAGCGGAACAAAATATTTTTTTAGATCATTTATCAAGTTTAGCCAATGACTTTGACAACACCATTTACTACACCGATAGAAATATTTTTGGAGTGGAGTGGTCTCCGGGCATAGATAATGACAATCATATCACGATTTTGTTGTCTCAACTTGCCAAGCACGCAGGGGGATATTTCAATCCTAATAATGAATATCAAAAGGAAATGATAAACGGTGGAGCAAGCAATGAGCGGGAAATGATTTATTTAAACTCTGAATTTATTAGCGATCCGCGGATGAGCAGTTTTCTAGCTCACGAGTTCCAGCATCTTATCACTTGGTACCATAAAACCAAACTTCACGGAGTCGTAGACGATATCTGGCTTAATGAAGGGCGTTCGGAATACGCACCAACGGCTAATGGTTTTGACAATCAATATGACGACAGCAATTTGAAAGCGAGGGTGGAGCAATTTAAAAACAGTCCCGATGATTCTTTGACTGAATGGAGGGGTAGAATTGAAGATTATCCGCCGGTTAATCTTTTTATCCAATATCTAGTTGATCATTTTGGAAAAAACATTTTAAAAAAGATAGTTGAGAACAATAAAGTAGGAATTGCCAGTGTTAATGAGGCGCTAAAAGATACCGGCAACTCAGAAAATTTTTATGATGTTTTTACTGATTGGACAGTGGCAAATTATCTCAACGATTCCACGGTTGGCAACAACAAAAAATTTGGCTATCTTAACTCTAACCTCTCTTATCAAAATTTTCATCTTGAGCCAAGTTCAACAACTTTTATCGGTAACGATACTGTTATTAATTTTAGCGCTTCAATTAAAGACTGGAGCAGCCGCCGTTATGAAATTAAGCCGACTGATTTAATTAATGATAAAAAAAATACTTTAGAATTTAGCTTTAACGGCGGTAATTCAAAAAAATTCAGAGTGCCATATGTTCTTTTTTACCGCGATGGCGAAAAGAAAGTTAGTTATCTGGACTTGGATGAAAATCAAGATGGAAAAATTTTGATCAATAATTTTGGTAGTTCAGTTTCCAGATTAACCGTTATTCCTAGCAGTCAAGTAAAAGTTTCAGGATTTGGCAATTCAGAACCATTAAGCGCTTTTTCTTATTCGGCAAAACTAATTAAATCAACAGCGGCGGTAGTCCAGAAATATCCCGACGGTTCTCTTTTACGAGCAAAAGGAGGCGAAAAAGTTTACTTAATTGAAAATAATAAAAAAAGATGGATTACCACCGCAGAAGTTTTTTCCAGTCGATATAACTGGAGTGATATTCAAGATGTCTTTAGCGGAGATTTGGATGACATTGAAACAGGAAAGAATATTAATAAATTAGGCGACGGATCTTTAGTGAAAGGAACTTCAGAAAAAGTTTATTTGATTGAAGACGGAAAGAAAAAATGGATCGTTGACGCTTTTACTTTTAATCATCGGAAATACCAGTGGGAAAATATTTATCAAATTTCCGATGAAGATTTAAATAACTACCCTGAGGGAGAAAATATCTTAGACACATCACCTTATCCTGATGGAACTTTAGTTAGGGGCTCCTGTTATAAAGTTTATCTGATTGAAAATGGTCAGAAAAAATGGATTTCTTCTGAGGAAGTTTTCAACGCGCGAGGTTATAAATGGGATAAGGTTATTGTTGTTTCGGATAGCGATTTGGGAGATTACCCGGAAGGAGAAAGAATTGAATAGAGCATTGCGTATCATATATGTTTTTTAAAATTTGACGGGATGAAATTTTCGGGCTAGGATGAAAATATGAAAGCAAGAATTTTGTTTCCCGATAGACTTGGAATTTACAGAAAGGAAAGATTTCCTTTGCTAAACGATTTGCTTTTTATAGCAAAAGGAATAATAAGGAGTGCCTTAAGGAGGGATTAAGGTTATGAGAAATGAAGGAGTTTCGTTGTTGGTGAACATACTATATGTTCTAAAACAAGCGGCAAAGCGAGCGATATTTAAGTAAGGGACTAATAAGCCCCTTTTTTATTTAGGGGAAATGAGTTATAATTAAAACTGGAACGAGAAGTTTAATTTAAAAATGAAATCAGACAGCTCGGCGCGAATTTAAACTAAAGCTCCCGCTCCAATTTCCAATTTCCAATTTCTTTCTAATATGTTTAAAAAAAAACAAAAAATACGAAGGAATGTTCTTTTAGAAAGAAGGAAAAGGCAAATATGGGATAAGATTTTAAAAATCTTATTTGCCATTTCAGGAATATTGCTGCTTTGCTTTGTTTTGTTTTCGCCGTTTCTGAAAATTAAAAAGATTGATGTTTTGGGAAATAATTCAATCCCGTCGGAAAAAATAGAAGAAGAAGTGAAACTGACTTTGAAAGAAAATATTTTGTTTTTAATCCCTGGCGATAACATTATTTTCGTTTCTGCGAAAAATAGCGAAAAGAAAATCAAGGAAAAATTTCCCGAAGTGAAAGGAGTTAAAATAAAGAAAAATTGGCTGGACATTAAAAATCCGGGCAAGTTTAAATTAGAAGTTAAAATTTCAGAAAAAGAAAAAAAAGTAGTTTGGTGCCAAGAATGTCCTTTTGGTAAAAACAATGACAATGTTTGTTTTTATCTTGATAAAGAAGGAAGAGCGTTCAGCCCAGCAGAGAATAACCCAAATAAAATAGAAGCGATTATTATTTTTGAAAAACCGCAACAGAAAGTTTTTAATAAAAATGACGAATCGTCATCAGAAAATAAAAATAACAAAGAATTTCAGCAATGGAAAATTGATTGCGGAAAGTGTGGAGAAAATAATTGTTTTAAAGAGAAAAAGACAATAGATGGCAAGGAAAATATCACTTGCTATTTGTTGCCAGAAATTTGCCTAAATCCGATTTCTATCAACGATCAGGTAGCGGACAGGCAGTTTATCAGTTTTGTTCTAGATTTGGATGAAAAATTAAAACAAGACAGCCATTTTAAAATAGTAAAATATCAAACTGGCGGAGTGAAAACGCGGGAAATAATCGCTTATACCAACAGAGGATTAAAACTTTATTTTAACACCCTTGAAAGCGCCGACAGTCAAATAGAATATTTAAAAGATTTTTTAAAGAAAGGAATTGACAAAAGAGGGTTGGATAGCTTAGAATATATTTATTTGGAAGCGGGGGATAGGATTTTTTACAAGTAATAAATAAAATTATTCGCAATTTGCTAATCTAAATTAAAATTATGAAACAAAAAAAAATCATTGCTATAGGGCATAAAAATCCGGATACCGATTCGGCGCTGTCAGCGATTTTGATTTCTCGGTTTGGAAAAAAAATATTTGGCGCTGATGTCAAAGCTGCGATCGCCGGCGGTATAAACAACGAAACGAAATATATTCTAGACTTTCTTAAAATTAAAAAACCAGAAGTATTAAAAAAAATAAAAAACAAAAAGGTAATTTTAGTTGATACAACTGAACCAAATCAAATAATAAAGGGACTCACCGAAGATAATTTGCTGGCGATTATTGACCATCACAATCTCGGTGGATTAAAATCGTCTATACCTATTTACGCCAGAACTGAGCCGCTTGGCTGTACCGGTTCTGTAATTTACAAAATTCTGCGCGAAAAAAATATTAAAATAAATAAAATTTCAGCCACACTTATAATTGCCTGTATTATTTCAGATACTCTAAATTTCAATTCTCCCACAGCTACTAGTGAAGATAAAAAGATATTAAGAGAACTGAATAAAATCGCTAAATTGGACCTTAAAAAATTTGCCAAGGATTTATTTGCGGCTAAGTCAAGCTTAAAAGGGATCTCCGTGAAGGATATTATCAGCAAGGACTACAAACAATTTGAAATGGGAAAAAATAAAGTTGGCATTGGAGTTTGGGAAACAACTAATCCAGAAAGCGTAAACTTACAAAAAGATAAAATTATCAAAGCGCTTATCACTAAAAAAAATAAGGAGAAATTAGATTATTTATTTTTTGCCGCGGTGGATATTCTTAAAAATAATTCTTATTTGTATGTAATTAGTGAGAAAGAAAATATTGTTGCGGAAGATATTTTTGGCGGTAAAAATAGGGATAGTATAATGTTTTTAAAAGGAGTGGTTTCTCGAAAAAAACAGGTAGTTCCGCAGTTGAGGAAAAAATTGAGTTAATAATTTGATACGGATAAACGCAGACTAAAGACATATATGACGCAGCATTGTCATTCTGCGCTTGACACGGAATCCCGAGCCTGTCCCGATGAAAATTGGGATGTAAACGCTTTGAGCGTTAAGTTTAAAAAACTGTTATGAAAAGACAATGAGTGTTTTTTCTTCGCTAGAGCTGGTTTATAATCAGTTCCAATATTTCTGAGTTTCAAAAACGAAAAGAACGGGTTACAAACCCGTTCTCGCGTCAGAAATTTATTTGTATAAGTGACACTTAATACTTAATACTAAATACAACTATGAAAACAATTATTAAAGACCTGCCAAAATCTCAAAAAGAAATTGAGGTGGAAGTTTCCGTTGAGGAAATGAGAAGTTATGTTGAGCAAACAGTTAAGAAAATCTCTCGGGAAATAAAAATTGATGGATTTCGCCCCGGAAAAATTCCGGCAGAAGTGATAGAACAGCGAATAGGAAAAGCGGAAATTTATCAGGAAGCTGGAGAATTGGCAATCAATGAAACCTATTCTGAAATAATTAAAAAAAATAAACTAGAAGTAATTGGACAACCAAAGATTGATGTCATTAAGATTGCCTCTGGAAATCCTTTGGAGTATAAAATTGTCTTAACTGTTTTACCTCAAGTAAAATTAGGCGATTATACTAAAATTAAAGGAAAGCTGAAAAAAGAAGAAATTAAGGATGAAAGAGTAGAGAGCGAACTGAAAAAAATACAGAAAAGCCGGGCAAAATTTATCACCACAAAAGAGCCATCAGTAAAAGGAGATCGGGTAGAAATAGATTTTGAGTCACGGCTGGGAGAAGTAAAAATTGAGGGTGGAGAAAGTAAAAATCATCCTCTGATAATAGGCGAAAATAAATTCGTTCCAGGCTTTGAAGAAAATTTAATTGGGCTTAAAGAAAATGAAGAAAAAAAATTCAATGTTGTTTTTCCAAATGATTATTACAAAAAAGAATTAGCCGGAAAAAATATTGATTTCAAGGTTAAAATGAAGCTGGTCCAAAAAGTTGAATTGCCGAAGCTAGACGACAAATTTGCCCAAAAACTGGGTAATTTTAGTAGTTTGGAAAATTTAAGAGCAAGTATTAAAGAAGGGCTGGAAATAGAGGAAGAAAATAAAGCTCGAGACGAGCTGCGGGAAAAAATTGTTGATCAAATTCTCGCCAACAGCGAAATGGAAGTTCCTGATTTATTGGTGGAACATGAGCTTGATTCAATGGTTGGCGAAATGGAAAATAATGTAGTCAGAACGGGAATTGGGTTTGAAAAATATTTGGAGAATTTAAAAATCACTAGAGATTCCTTGCGGCAAGGATGGCGGGAAAAGGCCAAAAGGAAAGTTAAATTAAACCTAGTGATGCGGGAAATAAATAAAAAAGAGAAGATCAAAATTGATGAGGAGAAAATAAAAGAGAGAATTGATTTAATGTTAAAATCATATTCTAATCAAGAAGAGTTAAAGAAAATTGATCCACGAAGATTTCGTGAATATGTTGAGGAAATTATGATTAAAGAAAGGATTTTTAAAATGCTGGAGAGGATCGCGGCGAAGAACTAATTTTAATTCACGCCAATTCGCCTAATTTGTAGATGTTTCTCTTTTTGTCATTCCAGAAAATTTCGGAGCGGTAGCGGAGAAATTTGTCTGGAATCCACTGTTTTAGTGTGTCTTTATAGAAATAATGAGTAAGTGGTAAAATAGCAATGTTAATTGTAGTAGTGGATCCCAGACATTTTTTCTTTCTTCGCCTGCTGGCGAATTCAGAAAAAATTCTGGGATGACAATATTCAGGCGTATAATTTTCAAGCAAACAATGAACAAAGAAATAAAAAAAATTATCGGCAAAACAACAAAGGATTTGTATAAAATAAAATCTTTTGATTTTACGGTGGAGTATCCAAAACAGAAAGAACACGGCGATTACGCGTGCAATGTTGCGATGATTTTGGCAAAAGAATTAGGCAAAAACCCAATAGAAATCGCGAAGGAAATAGCAAGTGAAATTAGTAAAGAGAATAGAAATAAAGAACTATTTGGAGAAATAAAAATTGCCAAGCCGGGGTTTATTAATTTTACCCTTTCGGAAAAATTTTTATTCCAACAGCTGGAGAAGATAATAAAGTTAAAAAACGATTACGGTAAGTCTGAAATCGGAAAAAATAAAATTATTGTTATTGATTATTCTCATCCTAATATTGCCAAACCGATGCATGTCGGACATATGAGAAGCACTATCATCGGACAGGCGATTTGTAATATTTATAGATTTTTGGGATATCAAGTGATCGCCGACAATCATCTTGGCGACTGGGGAACGCATTTTGGAAAATTGATTGTCGCTTACCGAAAGTGGGGAAACAAAAAAAACATTTACCAGAATCCTATTACCGAGATCACTAAGCTTTATGTTCGGTTTAATAAAGAGGCAAAAGATAATCCGACTCTGGAAGACAAAGCAAGATTGGAAATTAAAAAACTGCAAAATGGCGATAAAGAAAATTTAAAATTATGGAAATTTTTTGTTGAGGAGAGCTTGAGAGAGTTTGAAAAAATTTATCAGATTTTTAGGACAAAGTTTGATTATGTTTTAGGCGAGAGTTTCTATCAGCCGGTGCTGGCAAAAATAGTGAAAGACGCCTTAGATAAAAAAGTCGCTGTTAAAAGCAAGGGAGCAATAGTAATTCCGTTAAAAAAATCTAAAACGCCTTTTATTATCCAAAAATCAGACAGAGCCTATTTGTACGGAACGACCGATTTAGCGGCAATTAAATACCGCAAGGAAAAGTTTAAAGCTGACAAGATATTTTATGTTGTCAGCAACGAGCAGACATTTTATTTCTCTCAGCTTTTTGAGTCGGCGGAATTGTTGGAATTAGCTAAAAAAGAAAATTTAATTCATATCAAATACGGTTTAGTCCTGGGAGAAAATGGCAAAAAATTAAGCACTAGAAAAGGCGAAGCGGTGAGCTTAATGGAATTAATAAACAAAGCTATTGGTTTGTCGCGAGAAATAGTTGAGAAAAAAAATCCAAGTTTGAGCGAAGACGAGAAAAACAAAATTGCCCAAACAGTGGGAGTTGGAGCTTTGAAGTATAATGATTTATCGCAGAATAGACTAACAGACATTATTTTTAACTGGAATAAAATGCTTTCTTTGACCGGTAACAGCGCGCCGTATCTCCAATACACTTACGCGCGGATTGAGAGTATTTTCAGGAAAGCGGAAGAAGAGAAGTATAAAACTGATGTGACTTATGGAAGTTATAGAAAAATAAATTTTGGTTTGTTGACCGAAGATATTGAAAAAAGTATTATCAGAGATTTGATTAAATTCCCTGAAATAGTTGAAAAGTCAGCGGAAGAATATCAGCCCAATATCATTGCCGATTATTTATTCCAATTAGCTTCTGGCTTTAATTTGTTCTATCAAAAATTGCCAATTCTCAAAGCAGGATCTAACGAACTTCGCCAAGCGCGGCTGGAATTAATTTCTGCCATAAGCGCCACTTTAAAAAATGGTCTGTCGCTGTTAGGGATTGAAGTTTTAGAAAGAATGTGATACATTGGATTTTGATAAGTAAAAAATAGAATGAAAGCAGCTTATCGTGAAAACACAAAAAATAGCCAATCGCAAAAACGCGAAGAACTCGCGCGGGTTTTTTTGTTGTATAATTTTTTCAAGCTTTCTAAAAGTAAAAAAGAAAAGTATTTTGATAAGCAAATGCCGAAAGTAATTCTGCGAACAATGAAACTTGAAGGCGAAGAGATAACCGCCAGTGATATTAAAAAAATATTGAAATCAAAATAAATTAGACCCGCGGCGCATTTTACAGATTAAAACCTGAACTTCAGATTTGGAGTTCACTCCTTAGAGTGTAAATCAGAGTGTAAATTGAAATTCCTTAGCAATAAATTATAGCGAAAAAAAGATTCTACGAAACCAAAAGGAAAAGATGGTTTTAAGAAGACAAAAATTTGGAATTATTCTCCCGCTCTAAATTAGTAAAGCTGGAAACCGAAGGGATAAGAAGAGGATTGAATTTTTACGAAACGCCGACTTTAACAAAACAGTTTTGCGATAATTTAAATGAGCGTTTGAAACACAAAACTCAATTTAGACTTTATAATGTAAACAACACTGGCAATTCTTATACCTAAATAATCAAGAAGAGTGAACTATAAAAGAACGCAGACAAATAATAAATCAAATCCTTTCCACTTTTAAATTTATAGAAAAATAATCACCACTAATTATGCGGCGAATTAATACTGAAAAAATTACTGAATTGTCCGGCCAGAAAGTGAAACTGGCGGGGTGGGTGAATTCAAGGAGAGACCACGGAGGGGTTATTTTTGTTGATCTGCGGGACAGAACAGGATTAGCGCAGATTGTTTTTTCGCCGGAAATTTCGCGGGAAGTTTATAGTGTGGGGGATAAGTTAAGATCTGAATATGTAATTGAGGTGGTTGGTAAAGTGAGAAAAAGAGAAGAGGGATTGATAAATCCAAAAATTAAAACCGGCGCGGTGGAAGTAATGGCAGAAGAAATTATTGTCCATAGTAAAGCCAAAACTTTACCTTTTGAAGTGGAAGAAATTGAGGGAGTGGATAAATCAAAAAATGTCAAAGAGGAGTTACGGTTAAAATATCGTTATCTTGATTTAAGAAGAAAAAAAATGCGGGATAATTTGATCTTTCGGCATCGGGCGATTAAGTTTATCCGCGATTATTTGGATAATAAAAATTTTCTAGAAATTGAAACACCGATGTTGACCAAAAGCACGCCCGAAGGAGCGCGGGATTTTCTAGTTCCCTCGCGACTTCATCCAGAAACTTTTTATTCTTTGCCGCAATCGCCACAGCAATACAAACAATTGTTAATGGTTGCTGGAGCAGAAAAATATTTTCAGATTGCCCGCTGTTTCCGAGACGAAGATCAGCGAGGCAACCGTCAGTTGGAATTCACTCAATTAGATTTAGAGATGTCTTTCATTAACCGCGACGAAATTCTGAAACTAATGGAAGATTTATTTACTCGGCTAACGAGAAAATTAACGGATAAAAAAATAATATTTGAGCCATGGCCGCGGTTAGATTATCAGGAAGTGATGTTAAAATATGGCACCGATAAGCCAGATTTAAGATATGGTCTGGAAATTAAAGATATTTCCGGGATAGTGAAAGGCTGCGGGTTTAAAGTTTTCAGCGAAGCGATTAAAAATAAAGGAGTAGTGCGAGCGATCAATGCGACTGGCGCAGCTAAGTTTTCCCGTTCAGAGATTGACCGCTTAACTAATCTTGCTAAAGATTATGGCGCTAAAGGGTTGGCATATATCGTGATAGGATCAAGAATCAAGAATCAAGAATCAAGGATATTTAATCTGCAATCTCCCATAATTAAGTTTTTAGGAGAAGAGTTAAGCAGTGAAATTGTTAAAGAAATGAATGGGCAGCCGGGTGACATTATTTTCTTTGGTGCGGATGAAGAAAAAATAGTTAGAGAAGTTTTGGGAAATGTTAGAATAGAACTTGCTAAAAAATTAAACTTAATTGATAACAATAAACTTGCTTTTGCTTTTATAATAGATTTTCCGCTTTTTTCAGAAGAACTTGAGGAAGGACATTTTGCGCCGGAGCATCATATGTTCACTATGCCGAAGGAGAGCGACTTAGAATTATTAGACACCGATCCATTCAAAGTAAAATCATGGCAATACGATATGGTGCTAAACGGACACGAGGTTGCTGGCGGAAGTATTAGAATCCACCGATTGGAAATTCAGAGAAAAATTTTCAAGCTTATTGGTTTTTCAGAGGAAAAAATAAAAGAGTTTAATCATTTATTAGAAGCGTTTGAATATGGTGCTCCACCGCACGGCGGTATCGCTTTGGGCTTGGAAAGAATGTTGATGACCCTGCGCGACGAGATAGATATTCGGGAAGTAATGGCCTTTCCAAAATCGGGTGACGGAAAAGACCTAATGATCGGCGCGCCTTGCAAGGTGAATAAAAAACAGTTGGATGAATTATTTATAAAAATTAAAGAATTATAAATTAACGAATTAGCAGAGAAAGCGATTGACAGGATTGAGATTTTGTGATAGGGTGTCCCGTCAGACACAAATAATTTATTTCACTTGACTTGGGAATGCTATTGATTTAGTGTTTCTTAGCCAACTGAGATAATTGGTTGGAAAAACAAAGGAGGGAAATAAAACAATGAATAGAAATGATGGCAAAGTAAGACAGAGAATAGAGAACTTAGCGAGTAAAGAAAAGCGAGACATTATCATTATCACAACCCAAGAGGATTGTGTAATGTGTAAAGTTGGAAGAATGACAACCGACCTTAAGAAATTCTTGAGATCGGTTCGGCAGGGATTTATCCCCGTTGAATTGAAAGTCATTGAGACAAGAAGGGGTCTTGTGGACTTGTACGGAACGCATATGATTCCAGTAAGGGATGTGATAAAAATAAAGGCAGTATAGAGCAAAAGGTTTTGCTCTTTTTTTTATTTTAACTTCTATTTTAATTGTTTCAAAAGTGTGGTATACTCAAAAAAGAAATTAGGAAATTAGAAATTAGAAAATTATTTCCAATATCCTAATTTCCATTATCCTAATTTCCATTATGAATAAACCAACAAACATTCTTATAATTCTTGATGGCTGGGGAGTGGCGCCAAAATCAAAGGGTAACGCCATTGAGTTGGCAAGAAAACCGTTTTTTGATTCCCTAAAAGAAAAATATCCTTATACCACTCTCAATGCTACCGGACTAGCGGCGGGTCTTTCCGAAAACGAGCGAAGCGGATCGGAAGCGGGACATCTTAATATTGGCGCCGGACGAATTATTAAGCAAGATTCTCAAATTATTAACGAGAGCATTGAATCAGGCGACTTTTTTAAAAATCCCCGACTGAGGAGAACAATCAATTACGCTAAGATACATCGCTCTTCCCTTCATTTAATGGGATTACTCTCAAACTCTGACAGTCCCCACAGCGATCCAAAACATCTGAGCGCCCTTTTAAAAATGGCAAAGAATAATAAAGTGAAAAATGTTTTTCTCCATCTTTTTACTGACGGTCGCGATGCCTTTCCCCACCAGTCGCTGGAATTTTTAGAAAAACTTAATAAAGAAATTGAAAAAGTCGGTCTAGGAAAAATTGCCAGCATTACCGGGCGATACTACGCTATGGACAGGGTTAAGCATTGGAAACGGTTGGAAAAGGCGTATGAGGCAATTGTCTTAGGCAAGGGAGAGAAAGCGCGTTCGGCGCGAGAAGCGATTCAAAAATCACATCGAAAAAAAATATCAGACGAATTTATTTTGCCAACAGTAATTGTTGATAAAAATAATCAGCCAATTGGACAGGTAAAAGATCACGACGCTTTAATATTTTTTAATTTGAGAGGAGATCGAGGCAGACAGTTAACAAAATTATTCACATTAGATAATATTATCGGCTACGAAGACAGAGAGAGAGAATTGAAAAAGATTTTTATGGCTACCCTGACTGACTTTGGCCCTGATTTGCCGGTTCAGGTCGCTTATCCATCACGGGAGATAGAAAACACTCTTCCTTATGTAATGCGGGATTTTAAACAGCTTTACATTTCGGAGGCGGAAAAATACCCCCACATTACTTATTTTTTTAACGGCGGATACAAAGATCCAATTGGCGGGGAGGATAGAATTAGAATTTCTTCTCCTGAAGTTTCCTCATACGATCAAAAACCGGAAATGTCAGCTAGCGAGGTAACTAAGGTAATTACTGATAACATAGAACATCAGATTTATGACTTTATCGCTGTTAATTACGCTAACACCGATATGGTAGGGCACACAGGCAATCTCAAGGCAGCAATTTCAGCCGTTGAAACCATTGATAAATGCCTTAAACAAGTAGTAACCAAGATATTAAATAATAACGGTCTGGCTATTATTACTGCCGACCATGGTAACGCTGACGAAATGATTGATCCTAAAACGGGGCAGGTTTCTACTATGCACAGTAAAAATCCAGTGCCGTTTATGATTATTAAAAACGGACTGAATAAAATAAATTGCCCATTAAGAGATGGTGGAATTTTAGGTGATGTCGCGCCAACTTTGCTAGACCTAATTGGCGTTTCCAAGCCAAAAGAAATGACCGAGAGAAGTTTGATAGAGAAGTAAAATTGTGGTATAATACAAATAAGTGGGAATTGCTGATTTTTTCATAATTTCTTTCTTGGGAGAAGTTAGCAGTTAAGGGTTAAGGTTGGTATGGAATCAGAGATTGATTTTACAATTTTTTATTTTATAAATGCCTTTTATTGTTAAATTGTCAAATTGTCAAATTGTTTGATTTTACTGACAATTTAGCAATCTAACAATTTGACAGTGAGAGATGTTTAAGTTCTAAAAAGCAATGAAAGTTTAAAATTTAGGCTCTGATTTCATACTAACCTTAACCGTTAAGGATGCATGTTCAACGCGTTGTTAAATTGTCAAATTGTTAAAAGCTTTTTGCTGTTTGCCACTCAATAATTTAACAATATAACAATTTAACAATTCTTGCTTCAAATCCACCTCCCTAACTTCTCCCGAGAGAGAAATAATCGGTAAAATTAGCGGAGTCCAATTATTTTATAATTAAAAACATGAACAACAAAACAAAACCCGTTTTAAGAAAAATTAGAAAGACAAAAACTAAAACTAAAACTAGAACTAAAAAACAAAATCAAGATTATTTGACGGTGGATAAAATCTGTCTTTTTTTGTGCCTGCTGGTGGCAGGAATGTGTATTTTTGTCGCGGTGCTGATTTCTTTAAAATATGTTTATCAAAACGCCGAGTGGAATCGGTCGGCGCAGTCTGAAAAAAACAACAGTTTTCAAATTACCAAGTCGGAACTGCCAAAGTTTAATTCCTGCCAAGCGCTGGCGAATAAATTAAAAGAAAGTTATAAAGTTCGAGAAAAAAACGGAACATATTTAGAGGGTTGGGGAATAAGTAAAATGGCTCCTTTAGCTGGCGGAATGAGAGACGGCGAAACAGCTGATTATTCCACGACCAATATTCAAGTAGCGGGAGTAGATGAAGCAGATATTGTTAAAACGGATGGGAAATATATTTATACCGTTTCTAAAAATAACATTACCATTTCCCAAGCCTATCCGTCTGAAAAGGCAAGATTGTTGTCCAAAATAAAAATTAGTGGCAGTCCGAGAGAAATTTTTATTGACGGAAATAATCTTTTGATTTTTGGAGCAAGAAACACAACGATACCGCTTAGGCGTTTGGAAAAATCTTCCAGCAAAAAAATAACCCCAGAAATTTATCCTGATTATTCTTATCCTGATTTAACTTTTGTGGAAATTTACAATTTATCAAATCGCCGCAATCCGGTTTTAAAAAGAAAATTGGAATTTGAAGGAAACTATTATTCCTCGCGCAAGATTGGTAATTATGTTTATTTTGTTTTAAATAATTATCCTAATTATCA
>Ga0190315_1000300_pt1 | contig 27990 bp, 27 predicted proteins | sample 48701101_MG_FD_161673 | JGI IMG/M metagenome (GOLD analysis project Ga0190315, IMG submission 161673) | Hydrothermal vent sediment bacterial communities from Southern Trench, Guaymas Basin, Mexico - 4870-11-0-1_MG | ecosystem: Environmental > Aquatic > Marine > Hydrothermal vents > Sediment ...
CTGGCCAGTGGATTTGGTAGATATCGATATAGTCAGTCCGGAGCCTGCGAAGAGAGTCCCCGATCTCAGCAAGTATCCGTTGCCGGGAAGAATTTCTGACAACTCTCCCCTTATCATCCCATTCCAGTCCCGCCTTTGTGGCAATTATTACCTGGTCCCTATTTCCGTATTCAGCCAGGGCTCTGCCTACGAGCTCTTCTGATTTCCCGAATCCATAGACCGGTGCCGTGTCGATAAGATTGATACCCAGGTCCAGGGCAGTACGAATGGTGTTCACAGCCTGCTGTTCCTCAGTACCTCCCCACATCCAGCCTCCTATAGCCCATGTACCGAGAGCAATGCGTGAGGTCTCGATCTCAGTTCTGCTGATACGCACAAAATCCATAATTACTTTCTCCCCAACCGCAAACAAGAGGCGAGAGCATGTTGGAAAAAGAGGCACCCTGTGATCGGTTACCTCAATAAGTCCGAGGGTGAGGAGGGAAACAGGAAACCGGATTTTCAGAAGACCATGGCAAGACTTTGCTGGGCAACGTTAGCCACTTGTGCCAGCCCTTCTGGTAATATCCCAAAATACATGATTCCAAGGGCAGCGGCAATCAATGCTATCATTGAAGTAAAGCCAACCCTGCCGGCCACGACCTCCCTGGACGGCTCCATCATATACAGCATCCATATCACCCGCAGGTAGTAATAGGCCCCGATAACACAGGTCATTATACCCAGCGCGGCAAGGAGCAGGTATCCTTCTTTTATGGCCGCTGCAAACAAATAGAACTTACCGATAAAACCGGCAGTGGGAGGAAGCCCGGCCATGGAAACCAGGAAAAGGGACATCAGAAAGCTGAGAGCGGGATACTTAAATCCCAACCCCTGGTAATCTTCCAGGGTCTGGGCCTTACCCTCCTGACCATCCAGCAGATAAAGCACGCCAAAGGCCCCCATATTCATCAGCGTATACGCAAAGAGATAAAACAGCACGCCCATACGGCCTTCATCATTGGCTGCAAGGATCCCCAAGACCATGTATCCGGCATGTGCTATGGAGGAATAGGCCAGCATGCGTTTCACATTCCGCTGGGATACTGCAACCAGGTTGCCAATAAACATGGTAATGAGGGCCAGCCACCACAACAGGGGTTTCCAGTAGACTGCCAAAGCCGCCAGGTTGACAGTGGATTGGAACTCGGGTTGCCCGCTGTGTACAAGAATCGGGGTAAAGGTAACGCTCAAGAGCTTGATAAATATCCCAAAGGCCCCGGCCTTCACCGCCGTGGCCATAAATCCGGTTATAACCGCAGGACTGCCCTCATAGACATCCGGGGTCCACATATGGAATGGTACAAGGGCCATTTTGAAAAACAGTCCTGACATGAGCAACGCCATGGCAACAAGTACCCCGGGATGCTCAAAAAGAGAACCTGCGGCAAGCACCTGAGCGATCTTTGTGATATTGACAGTGCCGGTCAGGCCGAACATCAGTGCAACCCCGAACAGGAAGAACGCGGAACCAAAACTCCCGAGAAGGAAATACTTCAGGGCCCCTTCCTGTGACCTCCTGTCGTTCTTCAGGAACGCAGCCAGGACATATACCGAAAGGGACATGACCTCAAGGGCAATAAACATCATGAGCAGGTCAACCGACTGGACCATGGCTATGGCGCCATAAACTGCAAATAAAAGGAGGATGAAATATTCTGATCTGACCAGTTGATTGTTCCGCAAATAGCCTATACTCATCAGGCTCGCAAATATGCCGGACATCAATATTACACACGACACGAATACGGAAAACTTCTCTGTGGAGAAGACCCCGATCAACACTATTTCGTTTAGTGTCCACTCATGGCCGGTCATATACCACAAAGCGACCAAAAAGCTTAAAACAGTGAGCCAACCCATTGTCATTACATGGTCTGACCCTTTATTATTTCTTGATAGCCAAAGATCAACAAAAATAAGCACAAGGCCGGCAATAATAAGGATTATCTGTCCCCCAGCTACCTGCCATAGCTGGCTCAGGCTAAAGGAAAATCCAAGGTCGCTCATATTTATCACTCCTTAGCCGCACTCACATATAAAGGCGTCTTGTCACCAGAGGCATGATGCCCTGCAGCCGAACCAGGGAGCTCAGGTGCAGATATCTTGACCCGACTGATAAAGTGATCCGCGGAACTGTGCATCTTGTTCAGGAAGAAATTGGGATACAGGCCTATCCAGAATACCAGTGCAACCAGTGGAAGGAGATAGGCCAATTCCCTGAGGTTCAAGTCCTTAAGGTTTTCGTTCTTCGGGTTTGAGATCCTGCCGTAAAAGACCCTCTGATACATCCAGAACATATAAACTGCACCAAGTATTACACCGGTAGCTGCCAGCACGGCAGCAACCTTGTTCACTTCAAAGACCCCTAACAGGATAAGAAACTCGCCAATAAACCCGTTAGTAGTAGGAAACCCTACACTTGACAGGGTTATAAGGAAAAAGATAGAGGCATAAACAGGCATCTGCCTGCAAATTCCTCCATATTCCGCAATCAAACGGGTATGGCGTCTTTCATAGATTACGCCCACAAGAAGGAACAGGGCGCCGGTTGAAATGCCGTGGTTGATCATCTGGAGGACCGAGCCCTCAACACCATGACGGTTCAAGACATAAAGCCCGATCATGCAGTAACCAAGATGGGATACGGAAGAATACGCCACCAGTTTCTTTATATCCGGCTGCACCATGGCCACCATCGCCCCGTAAATAATGCCTATTATCGCAAGGGCTATAATGAGCGGGGCAAAAAAAGCCGACCCCTCAGGGAAAAGCGGCATTGCAAACCGGAAAAACCCATAGGTACCCATCTTCAGGAGGATGCCAGCCAGGATCACTGAACCGGCAGTCGGTGCCTCAACATGGGCATCCGGCAACCATGTATGGAATGGAAACATCGGGACCTTGATTGCAAATGCCAGAGCAAAGGCGCCGAAGAATAGTATTTCATACGTCCTTGCCAGATTCGTATTGTATAAAGAGAGCAGGTTGAAGGTCAGCTCACCGGTTTCCTGGCGGTGGAAATAAACAAGGCCGATGATGCACACCAACATGAGGAACGATCCAACTGCCGTAAACAGGAAGAATTTGATTGCGGCGTAAATCCTTCGTTCCCCGCCCCAAACACCTATGATGAGGTACATCGGAATGAGCATGAGCTCCCAAAACACATAGAAAAGAAAGAGATCCAGAGATACAAAGGTCCCCAGCATTGCTGTCTCGAGGACCAGCATTGATACCTGGAACTCCTTCACCCTTTTTGTAATGGCCGTCCAGGTTGAAAGGATCGTAATCGGAGTAAGAAAGGTAGTCAAAAGCACAAGCCAGAATGCAAGACCATCCAGACCCATAAAATATGTGATTCCATAGCTGGGGATCCATGTATATTTCTCTATGAACTGGAACCCTGCTATGTCCGGGTCAAAACCAAAGTACAATCTCAGCGAAACAATAAACACCAATGTGGATATTACCATTGATACCCAGCGAATGGCATTCTTCCCTGATTCACTCTGCTGCGGGATAAAGAGAACAGCCAGCACTCCCAACAGAGGTAAGAAGGTTACATAGGTTAATATGGGAGCATTCATAATTTACCCTTCGATCCTTTTATTTTGTTGCACTCCATAACCGCTCTTTCCAGACCCTGTCCCATATATGCAAATCCAGCCGATTTTACACAATGAAAAACCAGAGCATTACAACAAGCCCAAGAAGCATAAATGCACCGTAGGTCTGCACATAACCATTTTGGACCAGCCTTACAGCACCTGATCCCCTCTGTACCCACCATGCCTGTCCATTTACTCCTACGCCGTCGATACAGAACGCATCCACGACCTTCCATAAGAACATTGAGAGATAATAAAACGGAAGGACAGCCATGTAGTAGTATATTTCGTCAACATAGTACTTGTTATAGACAAGCCTGTGATACAGGGAATAGGTCTCGCCAAGCCTGTCGGGAAGTACGTCAGCACGACGAATATAGATATGATAAGCCAGGGAAATACCGCCAATGGCTATGGCCACCGAAACGGCCATAAGCATCCACTCTACAGAGCTGGAATAGTGCTGTACGCCTGCATAAGCAGCGATTATTTTATGTGAGTGTTCAAATACCGGCTCAAAGAAGTTTTCGAGCACATTGGGGACATGGCCGAAGTAGCTGCCTATCAGATGCGGTATTCCCAGCCAGCCTCCGAATACCGACCCAAAAGCAAGAACCATGAGAGGACCTGTCATGCTTAATGGCGATTCATGTAAATGACGGGCCTGCTCCTCAGTGCCGCGGAACTTGCCGTGGAAGGTCATGAAAATGAGCCTGAACATATAGAATGCCGTTATTCCGGCAGCAAGAACGCCGATAAACCAGACGATCTTACCTACAAGGGGATAATACGGGAACGTGAAAGCCTTCCACAAGATCTCATCCTTACTGAAGAACCCCGCAAAAGGAGGAACACCTGCAATAGCTATGGTGGCAAAAAGCATGGTGACATATGTGATAGGCACCTTCTTCCAAAGGCCTCCCATACTCCTCATATCCTGGTCCCCGCCCATGGCATGAATGACCGAGCCGGAGCAAAGGAACAGGCAGGCCTTGAAAAAGGCATGGGTCATGAGATGAAATATACCTGCCCCGTATGCGGCCACACTCACACCTATGAACATATACCCAAGCTGGCTCACCGTAGAGTATGCAAGGACCCTCTTGATATCGTTCTGCAGGATACCGATCGTTGCAGCTATAAAGGCAGTGGCCGCTGACATCAATACCAATACCAGTAACGCGGTAGGTGCCAGCGTATAGAGAATGTTGGTTCTTGCCACCATATAGACACCGGCGGTCACCATGGTGGCAGCATGGATGAGTGCCGAAACCGGGGTCGGACCTGCCATGGCATCCGGAAGCCAGACAAACAAGGGGATCTGTGCCGATTTTCCGGTTGCCCCCAGGAAAAGCAGGAGGCATATGGCTATCACGACCGGTGAGTTCATGGCCAGCATCCCATGCTCATACATGTGAACTGCCTTTGGAAACACATCAAAATAAGACAGAGAGCCAAAGGTAATGAACATCAGGAACATTCCCAGGAGAAAGCCGAAATCCCCGATCCTGTTTACAATAAAGGCCTTCTTGCCCGCATCCGCATTGACGTTCTCTTTGTACCAGAAACCGATCAGGAGATATGAAGCAAGGCCTACACCTTCCCAGCCGACAAACATCACTATATAGCTGGAACCCAGGACCAGCATTATCATGAAAAAGACGAACATATTCAGGTACGCAAAAAACCTCCAATATGACTCGTCATGTGCCATGTAGCCCATACTATATATATGAATGACAAAGCTCACGCCGGTGACTACCAGAATCATTACAGCGGAAAGCGGATCAATCATCAAGGAAATATCAATATTAAGATTGCCTATGCTCATCCAATTCCATAAAACCTGTACCAGCAACCTGTCTTCAGCCGGGCTGCATGCCATTTCGTATACGGCCAGAATGGAAAACAGAAAGGCCAGACCTATACTGGAACAGCCAATACAGTAAACACCGGCTCTCCCGATCCTTTGCCCCAACAGGCCATTAATCAGAAATCCTGTAAAAGGTATAAGTGGTATGAGAAACAGATAACCTTCCATGAATAGCTCTCCCTACATAGACAGGCTGTTTGCGCAGCAAAAGACAGAAGTAGGTGAATACAGATTCTTTACCATTTCAAGACATTAAACTTAGTTATGTCCACCTCCCGCACATGCCGGAAGAGGCCTATTAGTATCGCAAGGCCCACAGCAACCTCAGCCGCAGCTACCGCAAAGATAAAAAGCACCATAACCTGTCCTGCCATATCGGCCCTAAAATTGGAAAAGGCCACCAGCATCAGATTTACTGCATTGAGCATAAGCTCAATAGACATAAACAGGATCAAGGCATTTCTCCTGGTACAAAAGCCAATGGCCCCCAAGCCAAAGAGTATTGATGACAAAACTATATAGTGTGTGAGCGTTGCCATTCAGCCCTCTCTTAAAGTTTCTTCTTACACAGATAGATCCCGCCAATCATTGCTACAAGCAGGAGTACGGATACAACCTCGAAATGAAGCAAAAAGTCATGGAAAAACAGATCGCCAAAAATAGATGGATTCCCGAATCCTTCAAAAATTCCCTTCATAGCCATTATGTCGGACACGCCCTTTGTCCCGACTGCCATCAAACCAATCAGGCACAACCCAAGTATTGCACCGAAGATCCTGTATGAGACATTGGCCTGGATAGTTGCAAACCTTTCACCAGGGGTCATGAGGAGCATTATGACAAATACTATCAGGACCAGAATGGCCCCGGCATAAATGGCTACCTGGAAAATAGCAAGCAGGGGGGCATGAAGATGGAGATACAGGCTTGCAAGAGAAATAAAGACCGTAAGCAGCCCCATGGCACTGGGCAATGCATCCCTTGCTGCTATGGTAAACAGCCCCGCAATCACTGCAATAGCAGCAAATATCCAGAAATATAGATCCATATCAATCCCCCCGATTCCTCTGATAAACAAGGTGCACAACCTTCTTTCAGCACCTGATTTATTCCGCCTTCTCAGCGCCTTCAGGCTTCTCGGCGGCCTTCTTCTTTGCAATCGGCTTCTTCTTGGCCTTGCCTGCGACCGCAGCCTTGCCTTTCTTGGCCTCGGCACCCCCGGCCTTTTTATCCTTCTCCGGCTTAGGCGGAGCAGGAACAACTGGAACAGGCTTCCTTGGCGGCCTGAGCCTGCCCTCTTCCTTGGCCTTTCGATAATTTGCGAGCAGTCTGCGTTTATCCAGAATACATTCCTCTCTGGTATACCTGGCAAGCTCGAAATTCTGGCCCAAGACAATGGCCTGCTTGGGGCATACCTCCTGGCAAAAACCGCAGAAGATGCACCGCAGGAGGTCTACTTCAAAGGATGCAGGATATGTCTTGGCGGCATACTTATCTTCCTCGCCCTCCTCTCGCTTGCCCTTCTTTATGGTGATGCACTTGGCCGGACAGATCTTTGCGCACATCCCGCACGCAATGCACTTCTCCCTGCCCTTATCGTCCCGCTGCAGCATATGTTCGCCGCGGAAGACAGGAGATATCTCTCTGGTGCGATCCTCCGGGTACTGCCAGCACGTTGGAATCGTATGGGGCCCAGGCCTGAACGAGGCCCTTACATTAAACACAAAGTGTCTCCACGTCAGCCTCAAACCCTTAAGGATCTCCCACAGATAGATCCGTTCACCCAGGGTATATTCCTTTTTGACAACCGGTTTGGCCATAATGTGCTCCGACTAGACCGTAAGCTGAATAAACAGCGCGGTAATAAAGATATTGAACAAAGCAAGAGGAATCAACGCCTTCCACCCCAGACCCATAACCTGATCATACCTGAACCGAGGCAATGTCCACCTGACCCACACAAACAGCCACAGGAAGAACGATACCTTCAGGAAAAATATGCAAAAAGAGACTATCCCCCAGAGCACGGGCCCGAGATATGCGCCTAAGTTAATATACGGTAAATGCCAGGAGCCAAAATACAGGGCGACAATCACGCCGGATATCGTTACCAGGTTTACATACTCCCCGAACAGATAAAGCCCCAGTCGCATTGAGCCATATTCCGTATGGTAGCCTGCGACAATTTCACTTTCCGCCTCCGGCAAGTCAAACGGCACCCGGTTGGCCTCCGCATAGGCAGCCACAATAAACAGAATAAATCCCAGAGGCTGCTTGAATATCCCCCAGTTTGGGAGAAATCCCAAAAAAGTGCCCTGCTGGGCAAGAGAGATCTCCCTGAGGCTGAAGGTACCGTATACGAACACCACAGCCAGCAGAGACAGCCCCAGGGGTACTTCATATGAAATCATCTGGGCAGTAGATCTCAGACCTCCAAGGATCGAATATTTGTTGGTAGAGCCCCAGCCGCCCAGTATTATACCGTAGACCGCCATGGAACCAATGGCCAATATGAAAAGAAATCCGATATTTACATCTGAGACCTGGAGTATTATCTCCTTGCCTCCAAGAATGATCTTGTCTCCAAAAGGCACAACCGCATAAGCCGAAAAGGCCGGAAGAGAAAAAAGCAAAGGACCCAGGATATAGAGGAGCTTCTGGGATCTTGCAGGTATTATTTCTTCCTTGGTGAAGAGCTTGATTCCGTCCGCTATGGGCTGGAACAATCCGAAAGGACCGGCGCGGTTGGGACCCGGCCTGTCCTGTATCATAGCTGCACCACGCCTTTCCACCCAGGTCATGACCACGGCTATGAGCAATACCCATACCCAGATGCAAACTACCTTAATAATCGCAATCAGCCAGTCATCCATGGGCATCAGCCTCCTTACCGGTCCAACTCGCCGGCAATAACGTTAAGACTACTGAGACAGGCAACCAGGTCGGCTATCAGCTCCCCCTTAACCAACTCAGGAAAGGCCTGATAGATCATATAGCATGGAGGCCTTATCCTGATTCTATAAGGATTGGCGGAACCATCGCTTTTTACAAAGAAACCCAACTCCCCGTTGGGAGACTCAAGAGCACTATATACTTCGCCTGCCGGGGGCTTGATGGTCTTGGGCACCCTTGCCATAAGAGGGGCGTCTGCAGGCATCTCCTTATATAGCTTGTAAGCCTGGTCAATAATCCTGATCGATTGCTCCATCTCGATCATACGTACCTTATAACGATCAAATACATCGCCGTTCTTTCCTACTGGCACTTCAAAGTCAAATTTGTCATACATGCAGTATGGCTCGTCCTTCCGAAGGTCTCTCTTGACGCCGCACGCCCTGAGACAAGGGCCTGTAAAGCCCCAGTTCAGAGCGTCTTCTGCAGAAAAAGCACTGACTCCTATCGTACGATCCATCCAGATGCGGTTGTGGGTGAGGAGCTTTTCAGTTTCTTCGTTGGCCTTTCGCACATTGGGCTTGAGCTCTTCCCACCTCTCCTCGAAGTCATCAGGCAGATCGGCATCCACTCCGCCTATGCGGCCAAAGGTATTGGTCAGCCTTGCCCCATTGAACCACTCGAATATCTCGTAGATCTCCTCACGCTGGATGATGAGATAGAAGAAGGGCGTAAAGGCCCCTAAATCCACGCCAAGGATCCCCACGCAGACCTGGTGATCTGCGATCCTGGCCAGTTCCATCATGATTACCCGGATAAGCTGAGCCTTCTCAGGCACCTCGATCCCCATCAACTTCTCAACGGCCATCTCGTATGAGACATTGTTGGGAATGGCGGAACAGTAATTGAGTCTGTCAGTAATAGGAATGAATTGATGATAGGTGAGGTTTTCGCCCAGCTTCTCCACGCCACGGTGTAGATATCCTATCTCTGGGTCGGCCTTAATTATGTACTCTCCGTCTGTCAGAGTAATTACACGGAGAGTACCGTGCATGGCCGGATGAGAAGGGCCGATATTAACAGTTACATAGTCACCTGTTTCGTGACCGGTCTGAGGAGTAGGATTCTGATTCACCTTCATTTCTCCTAATCTTCGTATATCAGGTGACGCTCTTCCCCCTGCCCTTCCAAGGGATAGTCCTTGCGAAGCGGGTGGGCCGGAAAATCGTCCCACATCAGGAGTCTCTTGAGATTGGGATGACCTTTAAAGCGTACGCCATACATGTCAAACGCCTCCCGTTCGGGCCAGGTTGCGGCCTTCCACATGGAAGTCAGGCTGTCCACCTCCATATCATCCTCTGACACGCGCACCTTCACCTGCAGACGCTCATTTCGTTCAAGGCAAAGCAACAGGTAAACCACTTCAAAGCGGGGCGGGAGCGGCCCTTTCTCTTTCGGTTCTTCTGCCTCAGCACCCTCGCCTTCTTCTGCCTTCTTGGGCTTTTTCTTGGGCTTATTCAGGTCGAGGTTATCCACCCCGAACACGTCACTAAGGAAATCAAAACCTAGATCCGGAGTGTCCCGCAAAAGGCGCATTGCTTCGAGCAGTCTCCTCTTGGGGACCTCTACGCTCACATCGCCTTGACATTCGGTCATGGCCACAACAAGGCTTTCAGGCCCGAGACACTGTTCCACTCTCTTCTTGAGATCCATGATTATGTACCCACCAACAAGTCAGAGTACTTCTTATGTATGATCGGATGGCTCTTCTCAGTCTTTTTAATAAACATCAACAAGGCCTGCAACAGGGCCTCAGGCCTGGGAGGACACCCCGGAATGTAAATATCCACAGGTACGAGCTTGTCTATGCCCTGAAGCGTGGAATAGGTCCTGAAAACACCCCCACTGCAGGCACAGGCACCCATGGAAATAACACATTTAGGCTCAGCCATCTGGTCATATATCTTCTTGAAAACAGGGGCCATCTTCATGGTTATGGTCCCTGCCTGTATCAGCACATCTGCCTGACGGGGTGAAAAGCTGGGTCGCTCCGCCCCGAATCTCGCCATATCGTAACCTGCGGCCAGGGCGCACATCATCTCAATGCCACAACAGGCAGTACCATACGGAAGAGGCCATGGTGATCTTTTCCGTCCCCAGTTGATCAGCCACTCCAATTTGGTGGCTATCCATCCGCCGCCGTTGTATGCCTCGGTTGCCATACTCAGTATCCCCCTAATCCCACTCTATGGCGCCTTTCTTAATGGCATATATAAGACCGGCCAACAAGACCCCTACAAAGATGAATACCTCAAAAAAAATGCCCCAGCCGGCTTGAGCTAAGGTATGATATCTGACAGCCAAAGGATAGATCAGCACTGTTTCCAGATCGAATACCAAAAAGAGTATTGCAACAAGGAAATATTTGACATCGTATCGTGTACGACTGGGGTCCAAAAGCGGCACACCGCATTCGTAAGTACTCTGCTTGCTGGCACTGGGACGAGAAGGCCCGAGAACGTAAGCCCCGGCAAGCATGAGAATAATTACCAGCAGCGACATGCCAAGATACATGACGATGGTTTCAAAACCGCTCATCATGTCAAAAGCCCTCCTCTCAAAACAAATCCCAACCTGATCGTTCAAACAACACTGAATCCCAATTCAGTATTTATACCACGATCAGGTAATAACTAAAATATGGTGCAGCCAATATTTTTTCTTTGGTATACAGTCATAGCCAGTGTATAGGCCTTTCCAAATATATTGTCAAGGGTAATGCTTTTACACTGTGTCCATGTCTAATATCAAAGACTTTGGTGGATTCACCTATCACAAGAGAACTCGGCTGTCAAGACAAAAAATGAATCCTCACTCATTAAGCCTGGTCGACATTTCAGGACCGCATCCGCTGAAATTCCTTGACATTTGAACCAATTGCCGGCATCGATTCTGCTCTACGGAGGTAAAAAACATGAAAAAACGCCCAACCCATATTCCGCTGGAAGAGAGAATAATCTTTGCCCTTGATGTGCCAACGCCGGAGGAGGCCGTGGCTTGGGTAAAGCGGCTGGGCAACAAAATCAGGTTCTATAAGGTCGGTCTTCAACTGTTCCTTTCATGTGGATTTGAAATTGTGGACTGGATTACACGCCAGGGATTCAAGCTGATGCTGGACCTTAAGTTCTTTGATGTTCCACAGACAATAGCGCTGGCAGTTGCACAGCTCAGAGGCCATAGAATTACCTTTGCGACTGTCCACGGGAACAGACCGATTTTGAAGGCGGCTAATGAAGCCAAAGGAGATATAAAGCTGCTGGCAGTTACGGTCCTCACGAGCATTGGTGACCGGGAGACCGGGGAGCCGGGACAGGAGAAAACCGTAAAAGAGCTGGTGCTCTTTCGGGGGAGAAATGCGCTGAAACTTGGCTGTGATGGAATAATCTGCTCAGGGCTTGAGGTCGCCGACCTCCGGAATGAGCTTGGAAAGGATTTCATCATTGTTACACCCGGCATAAGACCTTCCAAAAGCGGCAGGCTTCCGGAAGATGATCAGAAAAGAATAGCAACTGCAAGACAGGCAATTGCCAGCGGGGCTGACTATCTCGTAGTCGGCAGGCCCATAAGCCGATCAGATTCTCCTGAATTGGTGATAGAAGAGCTTCAAGAGGAGATAAGCGACGCCCTCAACGAACTGAAAGGATGATTCGAACACGGGATAGGCGTTCAAAGGTTCAGAAGCTCACCGTTCAAGGTTGCTTTTCTTTTGTTAACCTTAACTAACCTCGCACCTCAAACGTAACCGGTCACAGGGTGGGATCTTCTTTCAACATGCTCTCGCCCCTTGTTTTATAAGGCTTTTGCAGCGGGGGAGTCCTGCCCCCTCCCCGTTCTCCTCCGCTTCGCTCCGGAGCCGGGGTTTCCCCCGCTGCAAAAGCCGATAAAACTGCAGGGCTAACGCAAATCGTTTTCAGAAGATCCCACCCTGTGACCGGTTACCCTTAAACCCCTGAACCTGTCAACTATGGTTACCCGCCATGTCTTGATTTGGCAGATGCAACTGTTCGATATACAAGCTCGAAGACCTCTTCAAAGGAAGTGGGTGTGAGCTTCCCTATTTCTATAAATTTTACCACTATCTCCTTTGTGACCTTGAGTATCAGCTCCTCTTCACGGAGCTTGAAATCACGGTCCCGGTCTTTATCCCTGTTTTTGAAATCAGGCATTTCCCGCCGGTCTCCGGACCATAAACAATAAGGTCCCTGCTTCAGAAGAAGGCCGATTTCTCATTAGCAGGGACCTCCGCTTACTAAGAAAAACCCGGAAAGGGCCCTCCTTACAGTAATCTCTGGGCGTTCAAAGGTTCATAAGGTTCACTGTTCAAGGTTATCTTTCTTAAAATTCAACCTCCATTCAGAACTTATGAATCAACGGCTTAAATTTTCAGTGAACCCTGAACCTTTCAACCGTGAACGGCCATAGTAATTTTTCAAATTGGTGGAGCTGAGCGGGATCGAACCGCTGACCTCTTGAATGCCATTCAAGCGCTCTCCCAGCTGAGCTACAGCCCCACTGGCGAAAAACTATTAACATACTGGCCTGTTAGCGTCAAGAAAGGTAAGATAGGAAGGATTTAACTTAACACGTCCAACAATTTCATGTATATATTCCCCCAACCGGCCCCTTTGATCGGATTAAATTTAGGGATTGAGGAACTTAAACCATGGCATATTGCGATCTTCAGGATTTTATCAGGAAGCTTGAAAAACATGGAGAACTTGTCAGGATCAAAGAGCCTGTGAGTCCGGTCCTTGAGATAACAGAGATCACTGACAGGGTCTGCAAACTGCTCGGCCCGGCGCTCCTCTTTGAAAATGTCCAGGGATTCGATATGCCTGTACTTATGAATACATTTGGATCCTATAAACGAATGTCCATGGCCCTGGAAGTTCCCAATCTCGATTCCCTTGGCGATGAAATCCCGGACTTTTTCGAAGCAGAGGCACCTGACACCCTTTTAAAAAAACTGAAGGTAATACCCAAGCTCAAACGCCTGAAAAACGCCTTTCCCAAAACTGTCCATAAGGCCCCCTGTCAAAAAATAGTCTTCAAAGGTGAGGAAGTTGACCTGACTCGCCTTCCGGTGCTTCACTGCTGGCCGGAGGACGGAGGCCCTTTCATAACCCTGCCCCTGGTCTTTACCCGCCATCCGGAGACCGGGATCAGAAACGTCGGCATGTACCGCATGCAGGTCTTTGACAAAAAAACAACGGGCATGCACTGGCACACCCACAAAGGCGGGGCCCACCATTACAGGGTCGCCGAACGCATGGGACAGCGCCTGGAAGTCGCCGTCGCCATAGGGCCTGACCCGGCCATGACCTATGCGGCGACCGCTCCGCTTCCCGACGACATGGACGAATGCGTTTTCGCAGGATTTCTGAGAGAAGAGCCGGTCGAACTCGTAAAATGCCTGACAGTGGACCTGGAGATCCCTGCCTCATCCCAGATAGTTCTTGAGGGATATGTCGAACCTGAAGAACGGCGGACTGAAGGCCCTTTTGGTGACCATACCGGATATTACTCCCTGGCTGACCGATACCCGGTCTTTCATGTAACCTGCATGACCCTGAGAAAAGACGCCGTCTATCCGGCCACCATTGTCGGTCAACCTCCGCAGGAAGACTGCTACATGGCAAAGGCCACGGAACGCCTCTTTCTTCCTATGATTAAAAGGACATTGCCTGAAATTGTGGACATGAATCTCCCTCTTGAGGGCGTATTCCACAACCTGGCCTTTGTATCCATTGATAAGCGCTATCCCGGCCATGCCCGCAAGGTAATGCATGCCCTCTGGGGTTTAGGCCAGATGATGTTCTGCAAGATAATCTTTATCTTTGACAGCGAGGTGGACATACAGGACCTCTCCCAGGTACTATGGCGCCTGGGCAACAACATAGACCCCAGAAGGGACATAGTCTTTGCGGACGGGCCTGTAGATGCACTTGATCATGCAGCACCACTTCCTCTTTATGGAAGCAAGATGGGTATAGACTGCACCAGAAAGTGGGCGGAAGAGGGATTTACAAGACAGTGGCCGGATGTGATAGAAATGGATACTGAAATCAAAAAAAAGGTCGACAAGCTGTGGTCAAAGCTGGGGCTGGAGATATGACAAAGGATGAAAACCGGGATCCTATTCTTTTTGCAATCACCGGGGCCAGCGGGTCTATCTACAGCCTTAAATTCATTGAAATCTTAAGAGACCTGGGCCAGGAGGTCCATCTCATCGTATCCAGGACAGGGGAACAGGTGTCCAAAATTGAGATCAAGGAAGACGGCTTTCAGGCCCTGATCCGGATGGCTCATATAGTTTACAGCTCTGACAACCTGGCTGCTGCCCCTGCCAGTGGTTCGGGCAGATGGAAAGCTATGGTAATCCTGCCCTGTACTATGGGGACCATGGCTTCCATAGCTCACGGATTCAGCCGAAACCTGATCCACAGGGCGGCTGACTGTTTTCTAAAGGAACGAAGACCCCTTATCCTGGTCCCCAGAGAGACCCCTCTGAATAGAATCCACCTGCAAAATATGCTGCTTGCAGAAATGGCCGGGGCTGTAATATATCCTGCAATGCCCAGTTTCTATCACCAGCCCGGGAATATAGACGAAATGGCATCATTCTTTGCCGGCAGGTTGGCAGAATTCATAGGACTCAGGGTGGACGGCCTGAAGAGATGGCAAGGTAAATTTTGAATGTTGAATTATTCATGTTTGATAACAGGATAGTTGCGTGCAATCACCAAATTATCAAATCACCAAATCACCAATTTCATTATCATCAATTTCAAAGGTCAGGATACTGCTTGAAATGATAAAATTCGAGCACACTATCTTTGCCCTGCCCTTTGCATACCTTGGGGCCTTTTTGGCTGCTGAAGGACCACCTGATCTGTATACATCTCTGTGGATTCTTGCGGCTATGGTTGGGGCCAGGACGGCTGCGATGGGCTTCAACCGTATAGTTGACATCCCCTTTGATTCAAAAAATCCCCGTACAAAGGAGAGGGCCCTTCCCAGAGGGACTGTCAAGGCAAGGGATGCCTGGATCATGGTAATAGTTGCTTCGGGGATTTACTTCCTGTCAGCCTATGAACTGAATCGACTGGCATTTCTCCTCTCCCCGGCTTTCCTGGCTGTAGTGCTCAGCTACTCATATACAAAGAGATTCACCTCGCTGTGCCACCTCTTTCTGGGCCTGGCCCTGAGCCTGGCGCCTACGGCCGGATGGATCGCAGTAAAAGGAAGCATAGAAATACTTCCTTTGATCCTCAGCACAGGCGTACTTTTCTGGGTAGCGGGATTCGACGTGCTATACGGCTGCCTGGACTATGATTTTGACCGGAAACAAGGCCTGCATTCAATACCGGCAAAGTGGGGAATAAAGAAGGCCTTCCGGATTTCATGCCTCTTCCACCTGGTGGCCTTTATCGCCTTTATTTCAGTGGGCTTTCAGGCGCATCTCAACTGGATATATTATTCCGGCCTGCTGGCCACCTTTGCGCTCCTGGTAATGCAAAGACTGGTAGTGAACCCCAGTGACCTTTCCAGGATGAATATGGCCTTTTTCACCTTTAACGGGGCCATAAGCATAATTCTGTTTACTGCAACGGCCATTTCTCTTATCCGGTAAAGTCTGATGCCCAGGTTCGACATACCTGCCAGGATAATAGAACAGATACAGCTCGTTCACGGCATTTTCCTGCTTACGGTCAAGGCCCCTGCAATTCTGGAGTCAGCCGGCCCGGGACAGTTCTGCATGCTCGAGGTGAAATATCACAATAGCAGGGATCCTCTGCTTCGCCGTCCCCTTTCCATTTACAAAACCCTGGCAAACGGACGGATAAGCTTTCTTTACAAAGAAGTCGGCAAGGGTACCCGCCTGCTCTCAAAACGGTGCCCCGGAGAGATCGTCAGGATACTGGGGCCGCTGGGACAGGGCTTCAGGCTGGTCCGTGACCGTCCATGCATACTGGTAGGCGGAGGGCTCGGTATTGCCTCTCTGCTTCTTCTGGCAGAGAAGATTAAGCAATCCGGTAAACTCATCATCTTGCTCGGGGCCGGAAATGCTTCGGAAATCCCGACCATTGAAGACTTCTCAAGACTTACCCGAGATTTTCACATCGCAACCGAGGATGGAAGCCTTGGGCAAAAGGGAATGGTAACGGACCTGTTGGCTCAAACGCTCCAAAAAATCAAAGGAATGGCGCAGATCTATACCTGCGGCCCCTGGCCTATGATGAAGGCGGTCTATTATATGGCCCGCAATAAAAATATCCCCTGCCAGGTCTCACTGGAGGCCACTATGGCGTGCGGCATAGGGCTGTGCCTGGGCTGTGCCGTTCCGCGGTCCGATAGCCAGGGCTTTCTGCACGTATGCAGGGAAGGACCGGTATTTGATGCAGATCAAGTCAATTGGGAGTACAGCCAGTGATCAACAAATCACCGAATCTCTCAATCAAAATCGGTTCCCTGATACTCAAAAATCCGGTCTTACTCGCCTCAGGTACCTGTGGTTATGGAGCGGAATTAAGTGACCTTCTTGATTTGGACCGGTTAGGTGGAATTATAGTAAAAGGCATTTCCATCAGACCCCGTGCAGGGAACCCCCCTCCCCGCCTGATGGAGACGCCGTGCGGCCTTCTGAATTCCATAGGACTTGAAAACGTGGGAATAGACATCTTTCTCAGGGACAAGCTTCCATGGCTGAGGAATGTAAAGACCTCCCTGATTGTCAATATCCTTGGAAACTCAGTTGAAGAATATGCTGAAATAGCAAAAAAGCTCGACGGAGCAGAAGGCGTCAATGCCATTGAAGTAAACATCTCATGTCCGAACGTAAAGACAGGAGGTATTGCATTCGGTACAGACCCTGAAGCAGCGGCAAATGTCACTCATGCAGTCAAGAAGACCACAGGCCTTCCTGTTATAATAAAGCTCTCACCAAATGTAACTGATATCACCGAAGTTGCCCGTAAGGTGGCCTCCGCAGGAGCAGACGCCATTTCTCTCATAAATACGCTGCTGGGTATGGCCATAGATATAAAGTCCAGACGTCCTGCCCTGGCAAACGTGTTTGGAGGACTCTCAGGCCCGGCGATCAAACCCATTGCCCTGCGCATGGTCTGGCAGGTAGTCCGGGCTGTGGACATCCCTGTAATAGGTATCGGTGGTATCAGCACCCCGGATGACGCACTTGAATTCCTGATGGCCGGCGCAAAGGCGGTTGAAATCGGAACGGCCACACTCATACGGCCAGACACCGCAGAGGACGTGCTGGCCGGCATCAGGGACTACATGAAGGCCAACAGCATACAGAATGTGGAGGATATGCGGCTGTCAGCATAAGAATTATTGTGATCGGCGTTGGGCTTTTACTATTTCTTGCAACGGCATTAAATTCCTTTTCAGAGAATTATGGCGGACGGCGAAAAACACCAACTTAAAAGAGAGGAAAATCTTATGGGGAAAAAAGAGCGACGCTCCGGAAAAGAACGAAGATCGGGGGTAGACCGCAGGAGCGGTTTGCCTTTTGCAGGGTTTCGATCGCGGGCCGGATTGCACTGCCTCTCCGGTCTGCGATGAGTGAGCTTTAAAACCCGGAAAAAGGTAACCGCTTCAAGGCAGGATATAACGGGTTCATAAGAATATTTACGAACTATAAGGAGCGCCGGTAAAGGGTTGACGTGCTCCTGGGAAGGCCTGGCAGACTGTGCATATTATATTTTTTCGGCTCCTCAACATTTCCCTAAGTCGAGCAGGCATAGGCCGAGTGATTGTGGATGGATTCGAAATTTTCCGCTTCGACCGCAAACCATGTAACTCCGGGCAACACCTTAAGGCCCTGGCATACCGTCCTTACCACATCCTCAACAAACATCGGCCTGTCATAGGCCTTCTCCGTGACAAATTTCTCGTCAGGTCTCTTGAGTACTGAATAGACCTCTGAAGAAGACGCCTTTTCCACTTCTGCAATCAAGTCCTCAAGCCATAAAAAACGGTTGAACCTGACCCGCACTCTCACCTCTCCCCTCTGGTTGTGGGCGCCGTAGTCGGATATCTCTTTCGAGCACGGACATACGGTGGTAATAGGCACCCTGGCTGCCAGCACCATATCAAGTCGATCGGTCATGGTCCCATGGAGGCCGCAGCCATATTCCACGAGTCCAGGGGTCCCGGTCACCGGCGCCTGCTTTTCTATGAAATAAGGAAAATCCACTTCAAGGTGGGCCTCCTGCGAGTCCAGACGGTTCTTCATCTCAGTGAGAATCTTGGCAAAGGTCTTTACATTAATTTTCCTTCGATATTCATTCAGGATCTCAACAAAACGACTCATGTGTGTCCCCTTGAACTGGTGGGGCAAATTCACATACATATTTATACTGGCTACTGTCTGTTGGGTACCTTTTACCTTGTCAAGGACAGTTATTGGGTACCGGATATTCTTTATGCCCACCCTGCGCAAAGGGATTTGCCGGTTGTCATGCATGTTCTGCACATCCGCAATGAGAGGAAACTTATTGATCATTTCATCCGCTCCAGAATGTTCAGGAGATCCCGGGCCGATTTACCAAACGCGGAATCGGCATTATAGATTGGCGCTCCTGTTCTTTCAGCCTCCCTGACCTCGTCTGAATCAGGAAAGACCCCTATGGGCTTAACTCCTGAGTGATCCTGTATGTAGTTCAGGTCTTCCAGGCCATGCACCTGATTGGCCACTATTCCAAGATGATTGATCTTCAAATCCTTTCCCAGGGCCAGTATTTTGCTCGCGGTCTCAAGGCTTCCTCTATATGGCTGAATTACTATCAAAAGATGATCTACGCTGGCAATAGTACCACGGCCCAGATGTTCAACCCCTGCTTCCATATCAATTACTATGTCCTCATTCGGGGAAAGCAGCAAGATGTTCAAGAGGGTCCTGAGCACTGCATTGTCAGCACATGCGCATCCCGCCCCTCCCTGTTGAATGGCCCCGAGCACCATGAGTTTGATGTTTCCTTTCTGTCTCATGAACCGCTCCGGGAGGTCGCTTACCTTTGGATTCAGGCGATAAAAAGGACCGTCTCTCTCGGATCTTTCCTGAATGAGATCCCGCATCTCAGCTATAGGACGGATTTCCTCCGCCTGCGGAAAGTCGAGAGCCCTCGCAAGATGTGGGCTCGGGTCTGCATCAATGGCGAGCACTTGCCTGTCTCTGTCTGCCAGGGCCTGAATGAGAAAGGCGGCGATGGTGGTTTTACCCGCGCCGCCTTTGCCGCTTACCGCTATTTTCACAGGATATTCTCCTATCGTAACCGTTCAAAGGTTCACAGTTCACCGTTCAGGGTTATCTTTCGGATACCACAAATCAATGGTCTGAGTTTTTGCTCAACACCGAACTTCTGAACCTTGAACCAGTGAATGGTTACAGATCTCTTTTTATGCTGCAACCAGAATATCACATTACTAAATGTCGGAAAAATCACCAAGTATATCGGTTAAATTATTCACTCTCCGGGCGGCACGGACTGCTTCCTGATAACCATAAGGACCGTAGGCCTTTCCGGCAAAATGTTATTATAGTATTATATATCCGAAAGTATTGAAACATCTATCTAATGTGGTGCGTATTCAATGAAACGCCCTTAGATTAAGACTTAAACAAGACCAATAAAAGTGTCCGGCAAAACCAAACCAAGGGTCAAAAATGATAATTCAGGCCAGAAAGGGGCCTTATTTCAAGAAATACTCGGGCTTTTTCTCCTGGCAGGTGCAATATTCGCCTGCGCTTCTTTATTGAGCTATTCCCCCGAGGACCCTTCTCTCAACCATTATGCACTCAGGGGTTCCGGCAACTGGATGGGGCCTGTGGGAGCCAATTTTGCAGCCTTTCTCATGGAAACGCTGGGGCTTGCTTCATGGTGGATACCGGTAATCCTTACAGCTATGGCATGGTCCCTGATCCGTTCAAAGAAAGATCGACTCCCTTCGTTTCCGTTGTTGATCTCCGGCTATACGGCCATGCTCCTGGCCACAAGTATGGCCTTTGCCCTGTGGTCTACGGCTGGTGAAGGCCCGGCTGTCATGTCCACTGCTGCAAGCGGGGGAATTGTAGGTCTCGGTCTTACCGGTTTTCTTATCAACTGGATTGGAAAATGGGGAACCATGTTGTCCGGAGCGGTCTTATTCATCACGGGCCTATTGGCTGCAACCCCCTTTTCCCTGGCAGGTATCTGGCCGGCTATCTCTTCAATCAGAATGCACGGTCTTTTTAAGCAGACCAAGGTTCGAAAGTCCGTCGGGCAAAATATGACACAGGCCTCAGCAAAAGACGCCGATCTTGAAAGCCCTGTACTGGATATCCCCAGAATTACCAATTCCCGTAGAAATTCAGACAAAAAGGAACAGGATATCAAGGGACAGGAACAATCAAGGTTTCAGATAACCCCTGTTACAGGAGAATTTTCTCTGCCACCCCTGACCTTACTGAACGACCCGCCGGAGGTAAATGAGGAAATAGACAGGAAGGCGTATCTCTCCAATGCACGGCTACTTGAGAAGAAGCTCCTGGACTTTGGGGTTGCCGGTAACGTTGTAGAGATATGCCCCGGACCGGTTATCACAATGTACGAATTTTCTCCTGCACCAGGTGTCAAGATCAACAAGGTGGCCTCCCTTGCCGATGACTTATCCCTGGCCCTCAGGACACACAGCGTCCGAATAGTTGCCCCCATTCCCGGCAAGGCAGTTATCGGTATCGAGATGGCAAATACAACCAGGCAGATAGTCTACTTAAAAGAGATCCTTGCGAGCGATGCCTTTCAAAAAAACAGAGGAAAACTCCTTCTGACTCTTGGGCAGGATATTGTGGGGCAGCCTGTGGTTACAGACCTTACCAAAATGCCGCATCTGCTGATTGCAGGTGCTACAGGTACCGGAAAGAGTGTGGGGCTTAACGCCATGATCTGCTCTCTTCTCTATGGCCATCACGCCGACATGCTGAGGTTCCTTATGATAGATCCCAAGAGGATAGAGCTTTCCCTCTACGACGGGATTCCTCATCTTTTGCATCCGGTTGTCAGCGAGCCCAAGGAGGCCACAAGGGCCCTGAGGTGGGCGGTGATAGAGATGGAACGCCGCTATCATATCCTTGAAGAGGCCCAGGCAAGAAATCTCCAGGGATACAACAAAGCCGCCGAAGAACCTCTTCCCTATCTGGTAATCATCATAGACGAGCTGGCAGACCTGATGATAGTCTCTTCCAAGGAAGTGGAGTCGGCAATCACACGTCTTGCCCAGATGGCAAGGGCTGCGGGAATTCATCTCATCGTGGCCACCCAAAGGCCGTCAGTTGATGTACTTACAGGCCTTATAAAGGCAAATTTCCCTGCCAGGATCTCTTTCAAAGTCTCATCCAAGGTGGATTCCCGTACCATACTGGACATAATGGGAGCGGAAAGGCTCCTTGGAATGGGGGATATGCTTTTCCTGCCTCCCGGATCTTCCACATTGGAGCGCATCCACGGGGCCTATGTATCTGAAAAAGAAATAGTCCGGATAGTGGAATTCCTTAAGGCCCAGGGCGAGCCTGATTATGATCAGACAGTGATCGAGCCCATACCCGGAGAAGAGGATTCTGAAGCATCGGGCCCTGGCGGGGAATCGGTTGACGATAAGTATGACGAGGCAGTCGATATCGTCACACGGACCGGCCAGGCATCCATATCCATGCTCCAGCGCAGGCTGCGTGTGGGTTACAACCGGGCGGCCAGAATGATAGAGCAGATGGAGCATAACGGGGTGGTAAGCCCCACGGACAACATGGGACGCAGGCACGTCCTTGTCCGCAAGTATGAGTAGTTTCATGAATGCTGAACTCATCATCAACGTCGCCCCCTGGGAAACAAGAGTCGCCTTATTGGAGAACGGCTCTGTTGTGGAATTCTACATAGAACGGGTAGCCGAGCGGGGATATGTGGGAAATATCTACAAAGGACGTGTTGCAAGGGTCCTTCCCGGTATGCAGGCCGCCTTTGTAGACATTGGGCTTGAACGTACCGCTTTTTTATATGTGACGGATGTCTACGATCACCTTTCAGAGTTTGAATTGATGCTCGGGATGACAGAGTATGAAGAGAATTATATGGCACATTTAGACACTGAGGAAGAGCACCCACTGCATTACACCCCGCCTCCCTTCAGGATAGAGGACCTGCTTCACGAAGGTCAGGAAATCCTGGTCCAGGTAGCCAAGGACCCCATAGGTAGCAAGGGTGCCAGGGTCACTTCCCACATCTCGCTCCCCGGAAGACTCCTGGTGCTCATGCCGACCATGAACCACATGGGGGTCTCTAGAAGGATCGAAGACGAGTCTGAGCGTAAACGTCTGAAAGAGATAATAAATTCACTGCGTCCGAATGGTTTCGGATTTATAGCGAGAACAGCATGTGAAGGCGCTACTGCGGAAAACATCCAGGCCGAGATGGAGTTCCTTCTTCACCTCTGGGCGGATATTCAAAAGAGGGCTGAATGCCTTCATGTCCCGAGCCTTGTTTATGAAGACCTGGATATCACCCTCAGGGCGGTACGGGACCTGTTCACCTGTGATGTGAAACGCCTTGTGGTTGACTCAAGTCCAGCCTATGAGCGTATTCTGGCCTTTATTGAGACCTTTGCTCTTCACCTCCGGCCAAGTGTTGAACTCTATAAGCAGTCCATGCCTATCTTCGATGCCTTCGGCATTGAAGTGGAATTGTCAAAAGCCCTTCGTAAAAAGGTCTGGCTGAAATCCGGCGGATACATACTCATAGAATCCACCGAGGCGCTCATAGCCATAGATGTCAACACCGGAAAATACGTGGGGAAACGCCACCTGGAAGACACTATTCTTAAGACAAACCTTGAGGCCGCCAAGGAAATAGCCTACCAGCTTCGCCTCAGAAACATGGGCGGTCTGATTATAATCGACTTTATAGACATGGAGAATGCCTCAAACAGGGAAGATGTGTTTAAAACCCTCAAAGAGGCTATTAAAAGGGACAGGACCAAGACCAACATCCTGCGCATGTCAGAGATCGGCCTTATCCAGATGACCAGAAAACGAAACAGGGAAAACCTGCACCATATACTTTGTGAGCCATGTTTTTACTGTGACGGGGCCGGCGAACTCAAATCCAAAAGGACCCTGTGCTACGAAATCTTCCGCCGGATACAGCGAGAGACAATACATAATGAAGGCACTGGCATACATGTCCTTGTCCATCCCAAGATAGGAGAGATGCTCTTCAAGGAAGAGGCGCACAATGTGGAACTATTGGAAAAGTCCCTTGAGAGGGAAATCACCATTATATCGAAACCTGAGCTCCACTTGGAGCAATATAAAATAAAATACCTGTGATTCCGCTGAAAATACCCCATCTGCGGCGTTGCTTCGATTTCCTCGTCACTGCGGCGTACGCAAGTACGCCTCGTTCCTCGGGAATCTAGCGCCTTGCATCCGGAGCATTTTGAGCGGAATCATATACTTTACCCGGCTAAAAATTGCGTTTTTGAATCGTTCAGAACTGCAAAAATGAACCACGAATAGACACGGAAAATGGAAATCATGACCGTTCCGAGTATATTTCAGGACTCTTTGCAGTATGATCACCTGTGAGGAAAAAATGGCCTTTGAACCTAATGCATTGCCGACACTGATCGGAAGTCTGCCCCTCTCCGACCACCAGGAGGCCACCAGGCTTATCCTGGAGTACATGCCTGAAATTCCGCTCTGGGCACAGCTTCCCGTGTACCCGGAGGAAAGGCTCCTTTCCCAGTTTACAGAGGGTCTTCCCGGAATACGGGGAGAGGGGGATTCGCTCTACTTTGACACAGAAGATCCGGCCTTTGAGCAGGAGTTTCTTTCCTTCTACGAGCAGTACCTGGAGGTCACTGAGGCGGGGCTCCCTCTGAAGCAATCCGTCTTTGCCTTTTCCGGCAAGACCGGACGCGGATTCAGGGCATTTCTTGAAGCGATCCCACGGGCCGGCTCCAAGCCCTTGGCCCTCAAAGGCCAGATCACCGGTCCGTTTACCATGCTGAGCGGTCTCAAGGACAAGTCCGGTCGCCTGGCCTTCTTCAATCCTCAACTCCGCGAAGTGGTAGTCAAGGCCATTGCCCTCAGGGCCAAGTACCAGGTAGAAGAGATGAAGGCCCTGGGCCATGAGGTAATCCTGTTCCTGGATGAGCCGGCGCTTGCCGGATTCGGGTCCTCCGCCATGGTCGGCGTCACAAAGGAAGATGTAATTTCCGACCTGACCGAGGTAATTGATACTGTGCAACAGGCAGGCGGTATCCCGGGTATCCACGTATGCGCAAACACGGACTGGTCCGTGATCCTGGAAACTCCGGTGGATATCCTGAGTTTCGATGCCTATGGCTTTTTCGACCGCATAGTCCTGTACAAAGAGCAACTGTCGGATTTCCTGAAAAAGGGAAAGACAATCGCCTGGGGCCTGGTCCCGACATTAAACGAAGAAGACCTTAAGAGTGAGGATGTCTCAAGTCTAAAGACCCTGTGGGACGGGCAGGTAAAACAGTTAGGCGCAGATCCCGATATGATAAAGAGGCAGGCGCTCATCACTCCAAGCTGCGGCACTGGGCTCCTGTCTCGTGAGCTTTCTCTCCGCGTCCTGATGCTTACAAGGGATCTTTCAAGGGCTATAAGGGGAACTGCGACGTACAAATAAATGTCTATAAAGAGGTAATCTCGGGCTTTTTGAGCGGAATCAGAAGATTTTTCACTTGACTTGGCAGGAGATAGCAAATAGTCTGTATACAATCAATGCAATTGCATACAGACTATAGGGATGAGGTGAAAAGCATGGCCAAGACTGTAACTACACGTTTAGGCGACGAGTATGTCAGACAACTTGATGAAATGGCTGCGCGAAAAGGTGTTGACCGCTCAGCACTGTTGAGATCCTTTTTTCTCTGTGCCTTAAAAGAACATACTATACGTGATTCTCTGGAAGACTATAAGGCGGGCATAGTAACGCTTTGGGAGGCGGCTCAGCGCTGCAACCTGTCGCTCTGGGAAATGGTTCAAGAAGTAAAACGTGCCCACATCCATACTTCCTATGACTTAAAAGAATTCAAAAAGGATTTGAGGGCACTCAATGGATAAGGTCGTTTCCAACGCCACGCCACTTATTTACTTAGCTAAGGCAAATCAACTGAGCCTTCTCCAAAGCATGGTCAAGCAGGTATTTATTCCCGAAGCTGTTTACCGGGAAGTAGTTATTGAGGGTAAACGTCTGGGAGAAAAAGATGCCTATTGTGTAGAAAGAGCTATCACTCAGGGTTGGATGATAGTTCAAGATGTCAATATTATCTATCCTCTTGAGATCACAATCCATTCTGGTGAGATAGAGGTTATCTCTCTGGCCAGGGAAAAGGGTATTGAAACAGTGCTCATGGATGATGCCAAGGCCAGGGCCGCCTCTGAAATGGCAGGTCTCAGACCTATCGGTACTTTGTGGTTGATCTTGAAGGCTGTAAAAAATCAATTACTTAACTTTGATCAATTTCTGTCTACCCTTGAGGATATTATTCATTCCGGATTCTATCTCAAAGAAGAAGTTTATCTAAAAGCTGTTCGCAGGGCCAGAAAGTTAACAAGGGATTGAATTCAGCCTACCCGAATGGGAAAAGGAGGGATAAACTTGGAGGCAGCGGCGTATAACAAAGCGTATCTGGCTTCGCTCCGCTTCGCCCAAATTCCCCGAAGGGGAACTTCAAATATGCCAAAAAAGTTGTCCGAAATTCGCTCAGCCATTTCAAATGGCAGGTTGAGGGAGGCATAGAACGATGACAAATGTATTGACTTACCTGGAAACACTCGTGCGTGAGACCCGCAAACCTGAGGCCGAGGTGATGACTTTGGCCTTCCAGACCGGTCTGCGGCAACTGTGGCGGGAACATATTTTGGGCCGCTATCTGCGCGGGGAGATTGCCCGCGATAAGGCCGTCGAAGACGTGGGTATTGATTTGGTAGAGTTAGCCGAACGGCAGCACAACGCAATGATGGAGGACCTGATGTGGGCACTGGGAGAGTGAACCTCGCTGTAGTAGATGCCGGCCCGCTCATCCACCTGACCGAAATCGGCTGTCTCTTGCTCCTGCGTATCTTCGACGTCTTACACATCCCGGACGCAGTGTGGTCGGAGACTGTCGGACAGGGTCGTGTACCACAAGGTCACGTTTTGGAGTTGGGCATTGTTCAACGGCATACCTTGTCCCAACGAGACCTCACGCGGTTGACACAGGAAAAGGGTTTTGAAGAGCTACAAGATGGTGAACGCGAATGCCTCTACCTTTGCCAGCAAGAAGGTGTGTCCGTTTTGTTGACCGATGACCTGGCCGTGCGGGAGCAAGCCAAGCGCTTGAACCTGACACCGGTAGGCTCCTTAGGTGTCGTGGTCAGGGCTTATCGAGTTGGACATATCTCGCTGGCCAACGCGGAGCGTCACATCACCGATCTCCACGATGTGAGCAGCCTTTTCGTCACACGGGCGATTGCAGAACTGGCCATCCAGCAGCTACACAAGCACTCTGATCAGGGCTGATGTGAGAGAAAGGCCAAAGGGCGGGCGCACCATCGGTTAACACAGCGTACACGCCGCTTCGCTCAACGCCCTCACTTCAGTCAGGCACTGCGTGTATGCCGGAGACGTTAACCCTGAACCTCTGAACACCTTTGTATTCAAGAAAGGACAATAAACAGTGAAGGTCCTTGCCGGAGATATCGGGGGCACCAATGCCCGCTTTGCCACTATAGAAGGAGACAAAATCCTTTTTGAGAAGCACTATCCATCAAAGGATTTTAATAAATTCGAAGACGTCTTTGCGGTTTTTATAAAGGATGTGCCTGGACAAGTTCCCCATTGTGCCTGCCTGGCTGTTGCCGGGGTAGTGGAGGGTAACCGGGTCGAGGCCACGAATATTCCATGGACTATCGACGGTAACGACCTGAAAAAGCGCTTCGGCCTGGAAACCCTTCGTCTTATAAATGATTTTGAGGCGGCCGCATGGGGCATTACTGTCTTACATAGAGAACATCTGGTACAAATCGGTGAGGGAAAGCCGGTATCAGACGGCCCCAAAGCTGTGCTGGGCGCCGGCACAGGGCTTGGCCAGGCCATACTTGTATCCTGCAATGAAGGCTATAGAGTCTTGCCCACAGAGGGTGGACACGCGGACTTTGCTCCGAGAAACGAAGAAGAAATACGCCTATTAAGATACCTGATGAAGGAATTCCCCCATGTGAGTGTGGAAAGGATCCTCTCAGGGCCGGGTCTGGTCCATATTTACGAATTCTTACTGGAAGATCAAAATTACAAAGAAAGCGTATTTACCAAACAAGCTATAAAGAAAAAAGACAAGGCAGCTCATATCACCAGGCATGCCGTGCAAGGGACAGACGAGCTGTGCCAACAGGCAGTCGGGATGTTCTGCAGCATATACGGGGCGGAAGCAGGAAATCTCGCTCTCAAG
>Ga0190315_1000302_pt1 | contig 27852 bp, 18 predicted proteins | sample 48701101_MG_FD_161673 | JGI IMG/M metagenome (GOLD analysis project Ga0190315, IMG submission 161673) | Hydrothermal vent sediment bacterial communities from Southern Trench, Guaymas Basin, Mexico - 4870-11-0-1_MG | ecosystem: Environmental > Aquatic > Marine > Hydrothermal vents > Sediment ...
CACTACCAATCTCAGAGAGAAAATGGCTTTCAAAAGCCAAACACCACCACGAACCAATCCGTTATTATAACGAATCGGCCTGTAGTTGCTGTTAAATGGCCCCCAAACCACTACCAATCTCAGAGAGGAAATGGCTTTCAAAAGCCAAACACCACCACGAACCAATCCGTTATTATAACGAATCGGCCTGTAGTTGCTGTTAAATGGCCCCCAAACCACTACCAATCTCAGAGAGAAAATGGCTTTCAAAAGCCAAACACCACCACGAACCAATCCGTTATTATAACGAATCGGCCTGTAGTTGCTGTTAAATGGCCCCCAAACCACTACCAATCTCAGAGAGAAAATGGCTTTCAAAAGCCAAACACCACCACGAACCAATCCGTTATTATAACGAATCTGCCTGTAGTTGCTGTTAAATGGCCCCCAAACCGCCTAGTTTGTAGTTTGTAGTAGGCGATTTATCGCCCAAAAGCTTAGTACAACGAATTACGCGGATAAACGAATTGAGGTTAAAAGATTAGAGTTTGTAGTTTGTAGTTTGTAGTAGGCGTAGGCGCTAAAGCGCCTACTACTAGCTAAAACGTCTACTACTAACTTAGGCGCTAAAGCGCCTACTACAAACTTAGGCGCTAAAGCACCTACTACAAACTGTCAAGCAATCTGATTTTCCTGCCTTCTTGCAAAAAGTGAACACCAGCCGTCGCAATTCTGTCACCGGCTTTAAGTCCTTTGACTACCCGAATATTTTCTCCCGTCATGTCTTCCACTTTCACTTCGCGTTTTTGCACTGTCATAGAGTTCGGTTCAACTATCCACACGTATTGTTTGTCGAGTTCGTCTGCAAAGACGGCATGGACTGGCACGAGGTAGGCCGAAGTCTGGCTACTCTTGCCAAGTTTTTTTTCGGTGACTTTAACCGTTGTTGTCATACCTGGCAAAATTCTGAGGTTTTTAGGCGCTTTCATGGTGAAAACGCCGCGATACGTTTGTGTCTTGGGATCGGCCTCCGTGGCGTATTCTTTGAGTGTCAGCGGAAATTCCCGATCAGGTACTGCTTCAAAAAGCGCGACAAATTCATAAAATTCAGGTTCCTTGGCATTCACCAAGACTTGTTCTGGGACATTGATGACAATATCCAAGTAGGAAATATCTTGAAAAATCAAGATAGGCTCTTTGGCTTTAACATTCTGAAAATTGTCCACCAATTTTTTGGCAACGACACCCTCAAAAGGCGCTCGCAGATAAGTATCATTCAACGCATCCTGCGCCTCATCCCGCTGCGCTTCCAACCCCTTGATATTGGACTTCATTGCTTCAATATCTTCATACCTAGCACCCACTTTCCCTTTCTGAAGATTTAGCTTGGCGGCATTAAATTGCGCCTTGGCAACATCATAGGCACTCTCTTGACGGTCATACTTCGATTTGGAAATAACCTTTCTACGCCAAAGGTCTTTGTAACGCACATATTGTCGTTTGGCCTCCTGAAAACGGGCCTTTGCGACCGACACGTCGGCCTGTAACACCCTGACATCTTCAGGCCTGGCCCCCGCTTTCATGGCCCTCAGTTGTGCGCGTGCTTGAGCGATGGCACTATTCACCTTGGCAAGATTGGTTTTGTAATCCCTTGGATCAAGGCGTGCCAAAAGCGCATTTTTTTCAACCGCCTGTGCTTCTTTAACCGGCAACTCAATCAATGTGCCCTGTACTCGGAACGCCAACTCGGCCCGTTGGTTTGCCTGAACTTTGCCGGGCACATGGCGACTGGGTATATCCTCGGTAGAAGTCAAAAGCAGGGTTTTCACCGGCCTGATTACCTTTTTGACTGGTGCTTGCGGCTCCTTGGCTGGCTCATTACACGAAATCAGAAAAACCGTTACCAAAATAGCCCCAAAGACGGGACGGATTATTAAACGCATCATATTGATATTCCTCTCTTATTCAGTTAACTTAAATTGAATTGGAGTCCAAAGCCTCTTGGAGTCCAAAGCTTCAGCTTTGGATTTGCGTTTCCGTCCAAAGCGTCGGCTTTGAATATAGCCTGATTATAATTTTTTGGTTGAAAACGTATGAATTTTAAGAAGTGATATTATATCAAGATTCTTAGATTTACATTCAACCCCTTTGGGGTTGAGGCCTTATTGCCTTCCCCAGGTTCCACCTGTGGCTATTCATATTCAACCCCTACGGGGTTGTGGCCCTCATCGGCCCTTCCCCAGGTTTTCCTTAAGCTATTCACATTCAACCCCTACGGGGTTGGGGCCCTCCTCGGCCCTTCCCCAGGTTTTCCTTAAGGCTATTCACATTTGGGGCCTGGGGTATTAAATTTGAGAGAACTTAAAAATGACAACACCAATCTCCAAAGACAATGTTCGAATTTTACTACGTCAAGCCCTGAATAATCCGACGGCCACTTTTCATCCTGGGCAGTGGGAAGCCATCGAAACTTTGGTGGTTAAGCGAGCGCGTTTATTAGTCGTGCAGCGCACCGGTTGGGGCAAGAGTATGGTGTATTTTTTGGCGACGCGCTTATTGCGAGAGCAGGGGGCAGGGCCGACTTTATTGGTGTCGCCGCTGTTAGCTTTAATGCGTAATCAGATTGAAGCAGCACTGCGTATTAATATTAGGGCAGCTACGGTTAATTCAACAAATAAACAGGATTGGCAAATTATACGTGAGCAATTGTTGGATAATGCCGTTGATATTTTATTGATTTCGCCGGAAAGGTTAGCCAATGAGGAATTTCGTGAAAAGATGCTGTTGCCGGTGGCGGAGAGCATGGGTTTATTTGTGGTTGATGAGGTACATTGTATTTCTGATTGGGGCCATGATTTTCGGCCGGATTATCGGCGAATTAAGCGTATTGTGCAGGCGTTGCCGCCCAATATTCCGGTGTTGGCAACGACTGCCACGGCGAATAATCGGGTGATGGCTGATATTACCACTCAATTAGGTAATATCAATGCCTTACGTGGCCCATTGGCGCGGACTAGTTTACAATTGCAAAACATTCATCTCCCTAGCCAAGCGGCGCGAATGGCGTGGTTGGCGGAACATTTGCCAACGTTGCCGGGCAGTGGGATTGTTTATACATTAACGGTGCGCGATTCTCAGCGCGTGGCGGAATGGTTGCGAGCGTGTGGTATTCATACTTATGCCTATCATGGCGAATTAAAAGAAGATCGTGAACGTTTGGAGCAAGCGTTGCTGAATAATCAGTTAAAAGCGTTAGTGGCGACTTCGGCGTTGGGGATGGGTTTTGATAAACCCGATTTGGGGTTTGTGATTCATTATCAACGGCCTGGCTCCGTTGTGCATTATTATCAACAAGTTGGCCGCGCCGGCCGCGCTTTACCGCAAGCTTATGGGATATTATTAAGCGGTACGGAAGATGAACAGATTACTGATTATTTTATTAACACCGCCTTTCCACCTCAAGCGCATATTAATGAGGTTCTTACTGCGCTGAATCAAGCAGAAGAAGGTTTAACCATTCCTCAGTTGGAAAAACAAGTGAATTTGCGCCGCAATCAATTGGATAAAGTGTTAAAAATACTGGTGACGGAAACGCCAGCCCCGGTGAGTAAACAAGGCCGTTGTTGGTTTGCAACGCCGGTAAATTATACGGTGGATTGGCAAAGAATCGAGGCTTTGACAGAAATTCGTCGGCAAGAGCAACAGCGTATGAGGGAATATTCGCACACTCAGGAATGCTTGATGGCGTTTTTGGCGCGGGAATTAGATGATCCCGAACCAACGCCGTGTGGACGCTGTGCTTCTTGTTTGCAGAGGCCTTTGATACCGACGACGTTTTCTGAACAACGGGCTATCGAAGCGGTACATTTTCTAACACAACATAGCACCCAAATCATTGAACCGCGCAAACAATGGCCGACGAGCGAAGGCTTGGTACAACAAGACTGGAAGGGCAAGAAGATTTTACAAAAATTGCGAGCCGAGCAAGGGCGTGTGTTATGTGTGTGGGGAGATGCCGGTTGGGGAGAATGGGTGAGGCATGGCAAACAGCAAAGTGGCCGTTTTGATGATGTCTTAGTGACAGCGGCGGCCGAATTGATACAACAGCGTTGGCGGCCTAATCCGGCACCGCGTTGGATAACCTGCGTGCCTTCTTTAACTCGTCCAACCTTAGTGGCTGATTTTGCCCAACGTTTGGCAACGGCGCTTAACCTAGCTTTTGCGCCAATCATTCGCAAAGTGCGCCACACGCATCCTCAAAAAGACATGCAGAATAGTTATCAACAAGCGCATAACTTAGTTAATACGTTTGCGGTTGAGCGTTGGGAATGGATGCAACTGCCGGTGTTGTTAGTCGATGACATAGTTGATTCGCGGTGGACATTGACAATGATTGCGGCGCTGTTGCGGGAAGCGGGGAGCGGCCCGGTGTTTCCCTTTGCGCTGGCGATGACAACGCCTAACGCATAACTACAAGGATTGTATATAAGAAGCCAGGGGCGATGCCCCTGGCTATATTAATCTCGCCCCGTTGGGGCTTTTCTCTATGAGCAAGAAAGGGGCGTATTATTAAAGCCAGGGGCAACGCCCCTGGATTTTTGTTTGTCAAAAAGTCCAATTTGTTCCCATCTTGAGTATAATCATTAGACTTGTCCCTAAATAAACGTAACCCATTGAAAATACGAGACTGACTCGACTAAAAATCAATAACTTAGCTTATTAAGGGACAACTCTATTAATCATTAATCATTAATCATGACATAAGCTATTTATTATTCAATTAAAACAATGACTTAACTAAAAAGTGGCTCATTCATTAACCACTCACGAATTATTTTCAATAACATACCTACTTGTGGGTAAAGATTAGGCACTTTTTAAGGGGCCCTTTAATCAAGGAGTGATATCCCCTAATCCTAAGTACTAGATAGCCTAAGTACTACTCACAATCAAGGAGTGATATCCCCTAATCCGTTGTACTAGCCTATCTTCTTGTCAGCGTAGCAATGGTTGATTGAGGGATTCATGGCGTGTTGTCGGGTATAGATACCTAAAGAACGACAAATGGCCCCAAAATAAATCAATCCTATTTTTTTGGAGAGGTACTTAAGTCTTGTATAATAAATCAGTTACATACAAACGGGGCCTATTTTTTTTGAGCAATCTTGAATCAGGTGGACTTGATTGGTTGGTTATACTCAAGATGGGAACAAAGTAGACTTTTTGAGAAACCAAAATAACCCAAAGGCAACGCCCTTGGAAGCCCCAACGGGGCGATATTAATATAGCCAGGGGCAACGCCCCTGGCAGCCCACCCCATAAGAACTAAAAAGGAGTGACAAAATGGTTACCTTGGAGGAATTTTAAAAAATAGCTGAGCTGATTGATAAAAATAAAAAACGGCCTTTGGAAGAAGTTGTTTATGAATATGAAGACTGGTACTCCAGTGATGAGGAAAACTTCTCAAAAGTGGATGAAGATAGCAACACTTTTGAAGTGAACAACCATTGTCATTGACGTTATTTGGGAAAAGGCTTACAAGGGTTTGGTGCTTTCAAAAATGACCCAACTTGGGGCGCGTTATTTGATGACATCGAACAAAAGCGAAATTCTATGATGATGGAGTAACTGCTTATGTGGCTTTGGGATTCTAATATACTGAGATATTATTTTGGAGAAAAGCACCCAATTCTTCATCTCCATTTAAAACGAATATCTCGTGATGAAATTGCGCTCCCATCCGTTGTAGTGGCCGAAGTCTTACGAGGGCGTTGCGATTTTGCTCTCAAAGCTTCACCTTCTCAAGCAGCTTGGGCGCATCAACAACTTCTACAAACACAAAAGCTTTTATCACATCGTATTTGATGACAAATGCGCTGAAATACTAGAGGCCCTTCAACAAAAACATAAAGCGCATAAACGCTATGCAGACATGATGATAGCGGCTACCGCTAAAGCGGGTAATCACATTGTTGTTACTCGTAATGTCAAACATTTCGAGCCATTGCTCCCAAAAAGTCAGATTGCTAACTGGATTGATGACAAACCCAATTAAAATTTCCCATCAGCCGCAATTAATGATTAATGATTAATGATTAATGATTAATGATTAATGATTAATGATTAATGATTAATGATTAATGATTAATGATTAATGATTAATGATTTTAATGATTTAAATGAGTGTTTTTATTAGTTATTGACTGAAGAGAAACAAAAGTGGGATCAAGTTATCAAGCCCTCGGAACTTGAGTCAAGCACCACCTTAGTAGGGTGGACAACGTCGTTGTCCACTCGCTTGTCAGCGTAGCAATGGTTGATTGCGGGATTCATGGCGGTGTTATCGGGTATAGATAGTATAGTACAATGGAGGGATTGTTTAGCATCAATATCGTTGGTGGAAATAAACCGAATTGGGGTAGCCCACGTTCAGGCCCTACCTTAAATTTAATCAATGGAATAGAAAAACATGATGACTTTTGAACAAACACTTGACACTGTGATGCAACTTCCGCAGGAACAGCGAAAAATATTGATTAACATTGTGATACGTCGCGACAACGAATTTCGCCGCCATGAAATAGCAAAAGAGGCTCGTGAAGCCATTGCCGAGTTTCATGCGGGTAATTTAAAACCGCAATCGGCCAAAGATCTTATCAGCAAACTTCGCCAAGAACAGGTGGAAACATGAGAAAACTTGTTTTAACGCCTCCTTTTGAAAGAGCTTACCGTCAATTTGTGCAACGTGATGCGAATTTACAAGAACGAGTAGAGAATACCTTAGAACGAATGGAGCAAGATGTTTTTGCAGAACATTTGAATACGCATAAATTATCAGGCGAGCTGTTGGGATTACGTGCTTGCTCATGTGGTTATGATTGTCGAATAGTTTTTTCCATTGAGACAGATAAGGAAACTGGAAAAGAAGTTATTCTCTTGCTCAACATTGGAAAACATGACGAAGTATATTAAAAGGACAATTCACCTCACGGTAATATAGCCAAGTAGGGTGGATAACGTTGTTGTCCACTCGTTTGTCAGCGTAGCAATGGTTGATTGATGGATTCGTGTTGTCGGGTAAAAATAGTATAATAGAAAAATTGTTTAGCAAACCTCGGAGTAATGCCATGACTCCGAGGTTTTGCATCAGCCTAAAATTCACTTAATTGACGGTGTCTTATTTATAAATGAACTTATCAAAGCAGATTATTCATAAACAGGTTGAACATCTCGTCAAGGAAAATCATGTTCATGATGAAATCAAAGACAACGGAAAAGCACGCTCGAAAGCTTATGTACAATTATGTGTGCAAACGGTGCTGGAAATGGATAGAGAGTCAGCCTGTGTTGTTGATGGCGGATGTGATTTTAAAATTGATGCCATTCACTATTCCGATCCGACAACCGGTGATTTTACGGTTTCTATTTTTCAAGGCAAGTACACTTCCAACTTGGACAAGGATGGCAATTTTAGGGAAACTGATATTATCTCCATTATCAGTTCAATAAGAAATCTTTTTGGAGAACTGACGGCTTATGATATACATGACACCTTGATAGAAAAGCTTAACGAAATCAATAGTTATATTGAAGAAGGTCAAATTCCAACCGTGCGAGTCTATCTTTGTAATAATGGGCTAAAATGGATTGAAAAGGCACAGTCTTATATTGATGATTTTTAAGCCAATTCGATATCAAAGCTAAAGAAGAACTCAAACTAGAGGTTTGCATTTATCCCAAACGGATTTTAATGATATTATCAAAATGACTGAAATGCCAAGATGGGTGATTGAAGTGCTGTCACCGAAACAAGGGACTTATGAAATTTTAGAAAAGTTCAAAGCTTATTTTGAACTGGGTGTTCAATCTTGCTGGTTAGTTTATCCAGAAGCAGAGGCCATAACTGTGTATTCATCAATAAATAATCGCCAACTTAGTGGTGAAGTGATTGATGAAGTATTAGATATTCGTTTGCCTCATCACGAAATTTTTGAGTAGCGAGCGTAAGCAATGTGAGTACCACGGATTAGGAAATAAACGGATTTGTTCGTCTGAGATGATGGATAGTAGACCATGAACAAAGCAGGGAAATGGCCGATAACGTGGCCCACCTTAAACGCGTTCCGCCGGGGGCCATTCAATGGCCTACAACATGGGCCATTTTAACTCGATGATAAAGTTTTTAGTCTTCCAACCATAACTACAAGGATTGTATATAAGAAGGGATTTCTTATAAGGGATTTCTCATAAATATTTTTTTAAGAAGAAATCGACTATATCTGCGTTCCGTCTGGCCAGAAAATGGCCGACAACATGGCCCACTTGAAAAGCGTTCCGCCGGCCGCCTTTCGTTTGTAGTAGGCGATTTATCGCCTCGCCTTTCGTTTGTAGTAGGCGATTTATCGCCTCGCCTTTCGTTTGTAGTAGGCGATTTATCGCCTTTATAGGACACTTTCAACTACCAACCTACCCTTCTTGCTATCTTGTTAGCATTGTAGCTTGGGTGGGCCATGAACAAGGCCGGAAAATGCCCGACAACATGGCCCAACTTTAAAAACGTTCCGCCTGCCGGGAAATGCCCGACAACATGGCCCACTTTAAAAACGTTCAGGGCGGTACGCCGCGGCGGGAAATTTTTAGCGTCACGATAGACGATTTTAAATCCATTCAACAAGTTATACGTTTATCAGCCATAAGCTACCGTTCATCCGTTCAGCCGTTGTACCTCGAAAGATAATGGATAATACTTTAATTCATAGCTAGAAAAAAAGTTGAGCAACGGCACGGTTAGCCGTTAATTAATATTGTTTCTAATAGACTCGCGCAAAGCCACTTATTAAACAATTAGATGTTTGTCAGCCAAATGCTACCGTTCATCCGTTTAACCGTTGTGCATTCGTTAGATGATGAACAAGACTTTAACCAGTCGCATATAAGGCACATATTTTGCATTGTTTATAACTCATTGTTTTATAAATTCTTTTCAAGGCAATTCCGGGGAGGTGGTAGTTGGAGCCGACAATGTTACCCTAAGCTTTGGTGACGATGGAAGGGGGATGTTACACCCTTAGACACATTTATTTATATGTTATATGACATATCAACCTATCTGTGCATTAAATGGTGACATCATCACTGCTCCGTGTAGTGATGCGACAAACGGCTCTCCATTCATTTGGAGAGTGAATTACTTACACCGGTGGTTTTTTACCACAACTCTCATGGAGGATTCACTAGGCATCTCATTCAATTGATGAGAAGTCACTTGACTTCTTAATTTATAGGTAAGAGGTAAAAAGTGAATAACGATTATGAAACGAAAACTCATTGCTTTATGGATCATGACAATAGCATTGGCTATGTCAATGACAATTCAAGCACAAGAAGAAGCGGCTGGCGCTACAAATACAGACGCTACTCCGACTGCTGTGACAACCAACGCCTCTGGTGATTCTAATACGGACAATGCCGGTGATGCTAGTACCACGGCTAGTGATAACAGTGATGCTGGTAGCGGCGCAGATGCGGACAGTGGTGCCGATGGTGATAGCGGTGCTGATGGTGATGCCGACAGTGGCGCTGATGCGGACAGTGGTGCCGACGGTGATAGCGGTGCTGATGGTGATGCCGACAGTGGCGCAGATGCGGACAGTGGTACCGATGGTGATGCCGACGGTGATAGCGGTGCTGATGGCGATGCTGACAGCAACGGTGGTGCCGACGGTGAGAGCGGTGCTGATGGTGATGCTGATAGCGACGGTGATGCCGACAGTGATAGCGGTGCTGAAGGCGATGCTGACAGCGACGGTGGTGCCGACGGTGATAGCGGTGGTGATGCTGACAACGACGGTGGTGCCGACAGTGATAGCGATGGTGATGCTGATAGCGACGGTGGTGCCGACGGTGATAGCGGTGCTGATGGCGATGCTGATAGCGACGGTGGTGCCGACAGTGATAGCGGTGCTGATGGTGATGCTGACAGCGACGGTGGTGCCGACAGTGATAGCGGTGCAGAAGGCGATACTGACAGCGACGGTGGTGCCGACGGTGATAGCGGTGCTGATGGTGATGCTGGCAGTGGCGATGATGCGGACACCGGAAGTGATTCAGACGGTGACAGCGATACTGGCGACGACGGTGACGCTGGCGACGGTGATGATAGCGATGAGAGCGGTGATGTCATCGAATTAGAAATCATTGTAGAAGGATTTGTTACCGATGAATCGGAAAACCCGCTTGAAGGTGTTACAGTCACCTTAGGTGAACTCTCAGCGGTGAGTAATGAGCAGGGCAATTACCAAATCCCCGGTTTAGTGGCTGGCACTTACACCTTGACGGGAGAGAAAGAAGGCTATGTCTTTCAAGAAATGCAAATCACCCTGGCTGATGAAAATCCGTTCCTTGAAGTCAATCTCACCAGTCTGGCGGGTGGCACCATTGAAGGACATAATATGGTTGTCGTTGGTGTACACGCATGCGAAGCTGACACCAATGTAAATAGCGTTACGTTGAGTACCAACAAAGGCGAAGCGGTGTACAACTTTAATACCGGCTTCACAAGCGAAGGTATTCGTTTATCTTCTGCTGACTTCGACACGGATGAATCAACCGATGTTGCCGTGAGTGAAATGGATCAGGGCAATGATGTTTATGTTTTCAATGCCAAAGGTGAACGGTTTGTCAAAATAATCACGAACAGTGACCAAAAAGGGGCCAACTCCGCTTTTGGCGATATTGATGGTGACGGTGAATTTGAAATCGTTGTTTCTAGCCAAACCAAGAGCAGTCGCGTTTATCTCTATGAATCAACCGGTAAAGCGATTCGTGCCATTACTGTCTCTGATGAAAACACCTATTTTGATATAGCCACTGGCGACGTTGATGGTGACAAAACCGATGAAATCATTGTGGGCCTGTTAGAAGGAACAGAAGGCAACAATGTGTTTGTCTATGACAGTGAAGGCGAGTTATTGAATGCCTTCTCGGCCTTAGGGGGTAGTGGAATCGTTGTCGCCGCGGGTGATATTGATGGTGATGGCGTCGCCGAGATCATAACAGGGCAAGCCGAAGAATCCGAAGAATACACGGTTGCCGCTTATGAAATGGATGGCAGTGTTGTTTTAGAAACCTTTAATGCTTTCGGTGGTCAGAACATTCTGGTTAGAAAAGGTCGTGCCAAAGACAAGGATAACTCCAAAGTGACTCTCTGCCATGTCTCGTCCGGCAAGACAATAACGGTGTCAGCCTCAGCCTCAAAAGCACACCTAAAACATGGTGATACCTTGGGGGCCTGTGACAGTAGCAGCAAGGATGATGACGATGATGACGACGATGATGACGACAACACGGTAGTCGATGACGATGACAGCACGGTAGTCGATGACGATGACGACAGTGATGACGGCGACAGCAGCACGGTAGTCGAAGAAGAGGACGACAGTGGTGATGACGACAGCACGGTAGTCGAAGAAGAGGACGATAGTGGTGATGACGACAGCACGGTAGTCGAAGAAGAGGACAGCGGCCCATGTCAATTATATGCGGGCAAAGGTGTCGTCTTGGCAGCCGGCGATGTTGATGGTGATGGACAAGCAGAAATCATTGTCAGTAAAGCGGGTGGAAAAGAAGTACGCCTCTACAAAGCGGATGGCTCCTTAGCCGAGTACTTCAACGCGGTTGCCGACAATGCGGTGATTTCTTCGCTAGGTTACGGCTCCAATATGGCCGTTGAATTACCAGTGACGACCACCTTACCGGCCGATCCAGAAGAGCCACTAAAAGATATTACCATTATTGGTACCCCAGAAGAGCCGGTCGTCGTTGAGGATCGGAAGATCGAAGGTACGGTACGCATGGCGTATACGCTGATTGTGAGCGTCAAATTAACTGTGGGCGCCAACCTTGAGCTAGGGCCAGGTGTACAATTCGCAAGTCATGAGGCCATACCAGAGGGCATCGACTTGACTGAAACGCTAGGCGATATTTACGTTTCCAACACCACCCCGGGTATGGATATCGACTACGAACCCGTCAACCTCGGAAAGAGTGTGGTCAAAGATGAACCTTCAGTATTAGAAGATATTGAAGTGATCATTGAGAACAAAGCGGGAGACGCAGCTGAAGTGACGCAAGATGCGGCCACGGGTAACTTGGAAGTCGATATAGGTGAGAGGTGTTACTCCGTTTCGCCCACCGAGGTGAAACAAGCCGAAGACGGGACAGAGCCTGGCTTATCTGTCAATGATGATGGCAGTGTGACCTTTGTCACCGAAGGCGGACAAGCAGTATTGGGTCAACCCACTGTCCAAGACAATACTGAATTTGTCGAAGGGCTAAATGACATTGATTTGTCTGGTTTAACCGTAGGTAGCACGGGTCATTTGACGACGGTTGACACTGAAGAAGCGAGTCAGGTGGTGGGGAAAGCAGACTATTTGTCAGTCGTTGCTGATCCAGATATGCCATTAGGGATTCGTCTGGTCAAGACGAACTGGTTTGATGAATTCAGTGGTAATGGTGCCGCAAAAGTCGCGATATTTGTGTTCATAGATAATGAAGGCGTTAAACGCCAACAATTTGTCTATCCGGCGCCGGTTAATGAAGCACTGTTAAGTTCGCTGGGTGCCAGTGACTCTAATGCAGATAATGTTGAACTTCATGCTGGTGTGGGTACGCTCAGCTTCATACTTCAGGGACAATTCTACTATGGCTTTTTGGATTACCGCGTTAAGGCGGGTGAAAAACCCAGTAGTGGTGTGGTCGAGTTCAACCCCACCGACGATATCAATGACGACGGTATAGAGGATATTCAAATCGTCTATCCAGACGGTCAGCAGCAAGACTTATATATTATAGAGGACGACAGTATTGCAGCCCCGACTGATAACAGTACAGCCGTTGATTTTGAGACGGACGAGGCTGACGGTGCGGGTGAAGACGGCACATCTGATTCAGAAGACGACACGGGCGATGATGCCACTGGAGCGGATGAAGACGGCACTTCTGATTCAGAAGACGACACGGGCGATGCCGACGGAACGAGTGAAGACGGGACTTCTGATTCAGAAGACGACACGGACGAGGCTGACGGTGCGGATGAAGACGGCACATCTGATTCAGAAGACGACACGGGCGATGATGCCACCACTGGAGCGGATGAAGACGGCACTTCTGATTCAGAAGACGACACGGGCGATGATGCCACCACTGGAGCGGATGAAGACGGCACTTCTGGCTCACAGGATGAACCGGTGTAGCAACTGTAGGATAAGTAGTAAGTGATTTGACGGATACTCTCCTTTATCAGGGAGAATATCCGTTTACCCATCAATAGCCCTTTGCTTGAATTGAAAGCAAGGGGCTTTTTTTATGCTTAACGAGAATCCGAAACCCGCCTTTATACTGCAAACGGTTTAGAATTGGACTTTTATGTTTTAAGAAATTTTATCTATGAAATCCAACCCCGACAAGGGTTGAATGTGAAACGCAGTAACTCGCGTAGCGAGATAATAGCTTAAGGAAAACCTGTAGAAAATGTGCCACGACGCGCCAACCCCGAAAGGGGTTGAATGTGAAACGTAGTAACTCGCGTAGCGAGATAATAAGTCTTGTATTGAGATAATCACTAAAATTCAACCAGTTAGACATTTCAAAAAAAGTTACAATCAGGAATTTATCTAAGTACAACTTCTTTTAGGATTAAACGGATTGAACTGAGTACGACTAATTGATCTAAGTGTAACGGATTGAGTTAAGTACAACGGATTGGGTTAAGTGCAACGGATTGAGTTAAGTGGATTGAGTTAAGTGGATTGAGTTAAGTACAACGGATTGAGTTAAGTGCAACGGATTGAGTTAAGTGGATTGAGTTAAGTGCAACGGATTGAGCTAAGTACAACTAATTACGCTTAGTACAACGAATTGCGCGAATAAGCGAATTAAGTATCCGTTTCGGAACGCGTATCCGTTGTACTACCAGTATAATAACCAAGTACAACGAATTACGCAGATAAGCGAATTGAGTCTATAATATCAGTAATCACTGAAAACCAAGTACAACGGATGACGTGGATAAACGGATTAATTGAGTACAGCGAATTGCGCGGATAAACGAATTAATTGAGTACAGCGAATTGCGCGGATAAACGAATTAATTGAGTACAGCGAATTGCGCGGATAAGCGAATTAATTGAGTACAGCGAATTGCGCGGATAAGCGAATTGAGTACAGCGAATTGCGCGGATAAACGAATTAATTGAGTACAGCGAATTACGCGGATAAGCGAATTAAGTACAACGAAACTTCGTTAAGGAACGCCTATTACGCGGATAAGCTAACCAAATCCAAACACCAGCACGATCTAATCCTTTATTATAACGAATCCCTGTAGTTAACGAATCCCTGTAGTTGCTTTTAACTGATCACTGAAATTTTGTCATTACCTTCATTGTTACAAATCAGCCTAAGCTCGCTACTAGACAGTCCTGCTGTCGTCGAGCTCGCGGCACGCGCTGGTGATAAGGCTGTTGTGATTCTTAAGAATCATTTTACCTTATCGTCTAAAGAAATAAACGATGCGATTCAAAATAGCTATGGTTATGCTCTTGCTACCATCGCGGCTGGGTTGGCGGCCCCAGAGCAAAAAATGGCTTTTCTGCAAAAACTTAGGCATTCTAAGTTGGAACGGGAGTTTTCTGACAAAATAGAGCTCAATTACTTACAGCCGTTTTTGAACTCGGCCTTTTTTCAACCGGACTCTGATTCCTCTGAACAAGGCGGAATTTCGGCCTATTTCCGGGCCAATGCGATTAAAAATTGTCGGGTTTTAATTCCTTACAAAAAGCAGTTGTTTCAGGATGCGGCCGCGGCGGCGCTCACGGAGGCCGATTTGACGGCTATCATTAGCTATAAAGGCCCTATTAGTATTACGGATTTAGTCCTAAAACAGTTGGAAAAATTACATCCTAGCGAAAAATGCGCTGATTTTGATGATTTTGTGGCTTTTCTGCGCTATAAGGATTTATTAGGCAATGCCATCCTGTTTTTCTTTCATGAGCAATTGCGCCAACACCCGCGTGTTAAAGAGACGTTTGCGGCTTTGCAGCGTGCTGGGCTGTGGGTGGATGTGCGTGATATTAAAGCCGCTCAGCAGAGTTTGACGGCGACGCTTGAGCAGCAGCATGCTGAGCTGTTGCGCCAGTTGGATGAGCAAAAACAACAGATGGCGGTGGCGATGCAAGCCAATGATTTTGCGCGGCTGGGTGAAATCGGGCAAGCGTTGCAGGGTTTGCAGCAGCAAGCGAGTGCGATTGAGTATGAGTTAAAACAAGTGCCGGTGATGTTGCAAAAAGCGCAAACCGCTTGGCAGCAAAGCCATGAGCAGTTGTGAGGGTTTGTTGTGGTGCGATGGTGTGAGGGCATATGGGTGGATTGGGGGGTGTTGGGTGTGTTAAGGCTTGGGGTTGCGTTTGGTATTTAGGCGCTGTTTAGTGCTTGGAATATGGTTAGTACTAAGGATGACGTGGATTAACGGATTGATTTGAGTAGGATTGGTTGATTGGGTTAAGTGCAGCGGATTGCGTCTGGGAGGAGTACTTAGGATGACGTGGATTAACGGATTAATCTGAGTACGATTGGTTGAGTTAAGTACAACTGATGGGCAGTAACTCGCTGCGCGAGATAATAAGTCTTGTATTGAGATAATCACTAAAATTCAACCAGTTATACATTTCAAAAAAAGTTACAATCAGGAATTTATCTAAGTACAACTTCTTTTAGGATTAAACGGATTGAACTGAGTACGACTAATTGATCTAAGTGTAACGGATTGAGCTAAGTACAACGGATTGAGTTAAGTGCAACGGATTGAGCTAAGTACAACTAATTACGCTTAGTACAACGAATTACGCTGATAAGCGAATTAAGTATCCGTTTCGGAACGCGTATCCGTTGTACTACCAGTCTAATTACGCCAAGTACAACGAATTGCGCGGCTAAGCGAATTAAGTACAACGGATTGCGCGGATAAGCGAATTAAGTACAACGGATTGAGCTAAGTGCGACGGATTGAGGTAAGTGGATTGAGTTAAGTGCAACGGATTGAGTTAAGTGCAACGGATTGAGCTAAGTGCAACGGATTGAACTGAGTATGACTAATTGATCTAAGTGTAACGGATTGAGCTAAGTACAATTAATTACGCACGCTTAGTACAACGAATTACGCGGATAAGCGAATTGAGAGTCGAATTGAGTACAGCGAATTACGCGGATAAGCGAATTGAGTACAACGAATTACGCGGATAAGCGAATTGAGAGTCAAATTGAGTACAGCGAATGACGTGGATAAGCGGATTGAGTACGACTGATTGTGCCAAACCTAGTACAACTGACGCTTAGTACAACGAAACTTTGTTCTGAAACGCTAAACGCAGTGGCGGAACGCCTATTACGCACGCTTTCAAATGGTTTCATGCCCCCCAAACCCGTGCCAATAGCCATACAAAAATAAGGGTTAAAATGACTCCAAGCAAGCCTAATTCGGTGCCAAGCTAAAGTTGAAAGCTTTCAAATGGCTTTATGGCCCACAAACCAGTGCCAATAGCCATACAAAAATAAGGGTTAAATTGACACAAATTGACACAAAATAACTACAAGGACTACAACAATTCGGTGGGTTTAGCAAAGCGCTACCCATCCGACTAATCAATTCGATTATCCGCGTAATTAGTTGTACTAAGCGCAACTCGTTGTACTAAGCATAATTAGTTGTAGTTGCACCTGTGGCTATTATCTCGCGGAGTTCCACAGGTTGCACCTGTGGCTATTCATATTCAACCCCTTTCGGGGTTGGCGTATGTTCCACAGGTTGCACCTGTGGCTATTCATATTCAACCCCTTTCGGGGTTGGCATGTTATTGCTTTGTATTTCACTCAAGCGGAAAATGCTATATCAATTCGTTTATCCGCGCAATTCTCGATAGCAATATTTGGCTATACGCGCTTTTACAACATCAAGATACTCAAAAAGCTGAACTGTAGCAAGTGCATTACAAGGCAATGCGGTACGACTTTATTCTGAAGACATGCAAAACGGTTTATTAATAACGTGAGTTCGACTTTTCAATAAGTTATATAAATCATCTCTTAATCAATTATTTGATGACAATTAATTGATTAAAAAGGCCTTTTTATTATATGATATACCCTTAGCATTAATACGTGAATAACCCTTATTTGTGGGCCATCAACTGGAATAAGTAAGTACAACTTATGGTTTTTTTTTAACTGATTGATAATTAACCCATTATAACTAAATAATTGAGATAACTAATAATTTTATAACCCATTGATATTTACGTTAATAGAAAATAAACTGACAATAATCAATCCCTTTGCTGTTCCTATTTCTTAGCCAGGTAGTCGGGTGGACAACGTTGTTGCCCACCCGCTTGTCAGCTTAGCAATGGTTGATTGGGGGATTCATGGCGTGTTGTCGGGTTGACTACTTAGGATTAGGGGAATAAACGGATTTGTTCGTCTGGGATGATGGATAGTAGGCCATGAACAAAACGTTCCACCGGCCGGGAAATGGCCGATAACATGGGCCACTTTAAAAGACTTTAAAAGCGTTCCGCCAGTCAGGAAATGGCCGGCAACGTGGCCCATTTTAAAAAAACGTTCCGGGCGGGGTTGCAAACGGGTTAAATTTGAGATATTTTTACGCGCTTTTTTTTCACCCTGCCAAACTAAAGTTTGGACGACTGCCAAGCGTAAGGCTGGATTATTGACTTGAACATCAAGTTTTAGTATCATTTAAAATGAATATAGTAGATCGATGCCTAGAGATTGATCTCTAGGCTAACGGACTAATCCTCAAAAACTTGATCATCGAGTAAAAGCGATATAGGGAATCGACTCCACCTACAATTCTTGTATACTATACAGCGTCATCCTTAAGTTTTTCGTCATGTCTCACGGGGCTAGAACACGCTCAGCCATGAAAACCAGATTTCGTATCTGTCTTCATTCCAAAAGCGCAATGCAAAGTATAGTTATTGAAAAAAAACCGCATGTCAACACAAATAGGAGAAATACTATGAAAATCAACAGGCTATTGGTTGCAGGGTTCGCAATATTCCCTCTTTTAGCCGCCGGTAACGAAATCATGCCGCCCGATACGACGGGTGCCCAGTCTGAATCTGTGACTCTTGGTGGTGATAATAAGGATAACAGGGGGGCAGTAAGACTGCTTTCCTCTGGGAATAAAATGACCGGTAAGCGTTATGCCCTCGTGATAGGCAATGCCGGTTATGAGGGTGATCCCCATATTCCGCCATTAAGGAACTCTCTTAACGATGCCCGTGATCTGAGAACTATTTTGAAGGAGAAGGGTTTTGAAGTCGTTTATCGGGAAGATGCCGCCAATCGGCGGGAAATGATGGAAGCGGCGCTGGAATTTACCCAAAAATTATCGGGGGGCAGCGTGGGGCTGTTCTATTACGCAGGCCATGCCGTACAAGTCAACAACAAAAATTATCTGATTCCAACTCAAGTGAAGTTGCCATCTGAGACTGAGGTGGAATATGAAACAATGTCGGCTCAGTATGTCTTGGAGAAGATGAAAAAAGCGGGAAATGGCACTAATATTATTATATTGGATGCTTGTCGGGACAATCCGCTCCCTAAAAGAGGGCGTCGTGGTTTAGGGAGAACCGGTGGGTTGGCTGAAATGCGTAGTCCAACGGGTTCAATTATTAGTTTCGCAACGGCGCCCAATCAAACGGCCGCTGATGGTCTTGGCCGAAATGGGACTTATACCAAATATCTGCTCCAAGCCCTCAAAATTCCCGGTTTGACGGTGGAAGCGATGTTTAAACGGGTACGGGTTGGCGTTTTGGCCGAAACCAATGGTGAACAAGTTCCTTGGGAGCATAGTTCATTTGTGGGCGAATTCTGTTTTTCGGGTTGTCAAGCCCGACTTCAATCACAGCCACAACCGTTTGAAAAGGGTCTCAAACGGGTCGAAGAGGCGGATAGAAAATTGGCGGAAGCGAGAAAACGAGAAGAACCGGCCGAAAAACTCGCCGAAGAGGCCGCTCAAATGGGGCATATGCGGCTGCCCTCAAAGCCGCACAGTAAGCCAAAAAAGCACAAGCTGCACAAGCTGCACAAGCAGCGCAAGCAGCACAAGCAGCACAAGCTGCACAAGCAGCGCAAGCAGCACAAGCAGCACAAGCAGCACAAGCAGCGCAAGCAGCGCAAGCAGCACAAGCAGCACAAGCAGCGCAAGCAGCACAAGCGGTAAGGTAAGCACAAGCCCTAAAAAGGCGATAAATCGCCTACTACAAACGGGATTGAGTAATATGAACAGGACCGAACAAGTATCAAGTGCCGATACGCAAGCTATTTTATTATTGTGTGGACATTTTGGAAAAAAAGCTAAAGGCGAAATTAAACCTTTAATACCGTCCGAATATGCGAGGTTTGCACAGTGGTTACAAGCGCAAGATATGCGGCCGGCCGATTTATTAGACACTTCTTCGGTTGTCAAAATTAAGCATTTTGTTGATAAAACGATTGCGGCGGGACGTTTGCAGGCTTTATTGATGCGAGGTGGCGCACTGGCTTTGGCAGTTGAGGCGTGGGCAAATAAAGGGTTGTGGGTAATGAGTCGCAGTGATAAGGCTTATCCTACGCGCCTAAAAAAGCAGTTAGGGCAAGCTGCGCCTCCTATTTTTTATGGTGTGGGGCAACCGGCTTTGTTGCAAAAGGGTGGCTTGGCCGTCGTCGGTTCACGGGAGGTTGATAAGCAAGTGGTTGATTTTACGAAGTTAATTTCTAAAAAGTCGGCCCAACAACGGATGACTATTATTTCAGGCGGAGCGCGTGGGGTAGATACGGAGGCGATGTTGACGGCTTTGATACATGGAGGCACGGCCGTTGGTGTGTTGACAGAGAGTTTGACACGCGCTGCTGTTGCTGGTAAATACCGTGACGCTTTGCGGGAGGAGCGATTAGTCCTTATTTCTCCTTTTGATCCAGACGCGGGTTTTAACGTGGGCAATGCGATGGCACGCAATAAATATGTTTATGCGTTGTCAGATTGGGCGGTTGTTGTTAATAGTGGTTACCAAGAAGGAGGCACTTGGGCGGGTGCTACTGAGAATTTAAAGGCGCAATGGGTGCCGTTGTTTGTCCGCAAGGATGAATCTATGCCGGTTGGTAATCAAGCGTTGCTCAATCAAGGGGCGATTGCGCTGGATAAAAAGACGTTGCAAGAGATGGCGGATTTGCGTCAACAGTTATCGCAACTGAGTGAGACACCGCAGCCGCAAGAAGTCACTGATGCCGTGCCGGCGAATTATAGTAGTAATATAGAAAAAAACGCTGAGGCGGTTGAGAGGATTGAGGCAGTTGAGAGGATTGAGGCGGTTGAGGCGGTTGAAACGGTTGAAGCGAATGAAGCTGATGAGGAAAAGGTCGAAAAAAGTACGGATTTATTTGAGGTTGTATGGCCTCATATTGAAAAACAACTGGTGACGGCGAAAACGGAGCGGGAGCTTGCTGAGTGTTTGAATTTACAATCTAAGCAGTTGAAGATTTGGTTAGCACGCGCTTTAGATATGGGAAAAATCAATAAGTTAAAAAAACCGCAGCGGTATGTCAATGTTGAATCCGGCCATAAAGTACAGCCATCATTGTTTGGCTGAATTGGTAATGGGTACAGGAGTCCAAGATTTATCTTGGAAGTGCCCAAACGTTAGTTTGGACGACTGCCAAACTTGGACTCCTGAAACTAAAGTTTGGACTCCTGACTAAAAGTCGTAAGTCAGAATATCATGGGCCCGTCGGCAGATTTCTTGCCCATAATCTGTCCACAGCCCTTGTCCCCAGTATCGGTAACAACTGGTTTGCGAGGCCATCATGTGATACAGGGCGTTGCGATATCTATGTTCGTTGGTGGGAATGCGTCCTTTAATGGCTTTTTCATTGAAAAGCGCACTGACTTTTTCCATGGGGCCGAGTACGTTTTCATAGCCCTTCACCCAAGAAAGGTTGTTTGTCCAACTGCCGCCTTCGACATGGAATTGGTTGTCTTCTTTTTTCAGTTCTTCAATGACTTGCGCCATTTTTTCGGGCCCATCGCCCGGTTTGACGCGATCCCATAAGCGTTTTTGCATAATGGGTTGAACCACTGGTAAATCTTGTTCTTGGATGCCCATTGCGAACAGATGCTCCAAGTATTCCGTGGCGTTCATCAGTGGCGTATCTGAGCCGGTGCTGTCATTGGATACTTCAAAGAATTTGTGTGGAAATTCGTTCATCATCACGCCACCATTTTCGCCGTCGGCAATCTGAGTAATGAGTGGTGGAACAGATTTGCCACCCAAATCCCAACGGGATTGTTCTCTGGCTTCATAGTAGGGCTGCATTTGGGCAACCAGCTTGGTATCGCTGCCTTGCGTTTTGATGATGGCGATAATGCTGGCCGTTTCGCCGTAAGAGTTGGTACAAACGAGGCGGTGGGGAATGTGTGGACGATCTGGGTTCCGGCCGTTTTCTGGGCGCTCGACGCTATGTTCTTGCACCAGTACCCATTGGTAGCCACAATCTTTGAGCGTTTTGACAAATTCGTAGGCAATATCGGGATGATTGGGTAAGGCCATTTCTGACGGTGAAAATCCACGCACGCGGCTCAGTGCTTCAAGACCGAAAATGGCCGCAAAGTGGTGTTGCCAAGCAAGGACGTGCAGTCGGAAATCTTGAACGGGCGTAGAAGGCGCTACCGCATGTCCCCAAGGACAACCTAGCCATTCTACCGTGCGCCGATAATTATGATCGAGCGTTATCGTCTTGAGGTAGTCGAGTACGTCGTGCAGCTCCATTTGGCGTAAGCCGTGCAGCAGTGTGCCCGAATATTCCAGCATGACACGCGGTTGTTTGCCTTCATTCACCAGTTGCGGGAGAAATTCGGCTATGCGCTTGTAACACCAGTGGAAGGCGGGGGCATTATGGTTGTCGCCAATGCACTGATTATCCCACATGTATTTGAGATTGCAGATCATTTCCGCAGTATGGAGATCGCCACCGCCAGCGGGGATTAAAGGCTGGTGCATGTGCAGGGCAACGGCGCAGGCGCTGCGAATGCGTCCAAAATCAATTCCGCTATCATGCAAAAAAACGGGGTGTGGGCTGCTGTCAAGAAGGGTTTTTTGGAGAATTTTTTCGGATCCAGAGACGTTAGGTACGCCATTGATGTATTCGGAGAAATCACCTTCCCAGTCGGGAAAGTGAGGCAGATCAATGTGGCTTTTTGGTTTGGGTTTTGGTGGCGGGGCTGCGGTTTTAGGCATGCCACCGCGGTTTTTCGGTTCAGGCGGTGGTGTCGGGGCTGCGGTTTTTGGCATTTCACCACGGCTTGTCCTTTTCGCTTCCGGTGGAGATATCGGGGCGCTGGTTTTCGGCAAGCTTGTCGATTCGGGCTTTGGTGTTGGTTGGGTGATTTTTGGCGTATCACCGAGTTTTTTCGATTCAGGTTGGATTGAAGAAGAAGTTGTGGTTTTAGCCAAGTTACCCGTGTTTTTTGAAAGTTTATTCATAAAATTAACCCTTATTTAGTGTTTTACCGAAAACCCCTTTTGATAATTAATGAAAAATTAAAACTGATTAAATTCTATAGCAGCCCACCCTATTGATTATACTACAAACGGTTAGGATTTGGACTTTTTGCACACCGCCTACCCCCTTATTAATAATTAATAATTAATTGTTACATAAGCTAATAATTAGCAAGTCCCCTCTTGAGAGGGGATGCTAGGGGCACGTTGAAATTCAAAGAAAACGAACCGTTTTCAGCCGTGCAAAGTATAATGACTGATAAATGATAATTTATAAAAGACAACTGAAAAACTGATAACTGTTCACTGAGTTCGGATGTGTTCGTAAATTCTCGAGTAATGTTGGCCCGAACGATGCCACGAGTAATTGTATTGCATGCCCTGAAGGACGAGTTTGCGGAATTGTTCGGGATAGGCGTGCCACAAGCCAATGGCGCGGTGCATGGCTGATTCAAGGCCGGCGTAGTCGGCCTCCTGGAAAACATAGCCGTTGCGTGCGGTGAGCGGTTTTTCGGAAAAGTCGCGGTCAAATATGGTATCTGCAAGCCCGCCGACGGCTCGCACAATGGGCACGGTACCGTAGCGTAGCGCAATCAACTGCGCCAACCCACAAGGTTCATACATGCTAGGCATAATGATCATATCTGCCCCGGCATAGATAAGGTGAGCGAGTTCTTCGTCAAAACCAATCTCCATATGACAGTCTTCATTGTCATTAAACTCTTGTTTGAGATGCAAAAATTCTTCGTTAATGCTTGCTTCTGGGCTGCTCCCCAACAGGACAAATTGTGCGCCATTTTGCAGTGAGTAGAATAGTCCATGCCGGATGAGATGGACACCTTTTTGAACATCCAGACGGCCCACATAAGCAATGATTGGTTTGTAGTCTTTGCGTAGCAGGAGCCTATCGCGCAGAGCTTCTTTGTTGCCATATTTTTCGTCTAAGTTTGCAATGGCGTAGTGATTGGGAATGTGTGGATCAATTTCAGGATTCCAGACTTCATAATCCAAGCCGTTGAGAATGCCGCCGAATTTATCCTGGTGGATGTGTAAGGTATCGCTCAAACCGTGTCCTTGCTCGGAATGGCGTACTTCCCAAGCGTGTTTTGGCGACACGGTGGTGACGAAGTTTGAGTAAACAATACCGCCTTTCATAAAGTTCAATGCACTTGGATGAACGTTGTCCTTGAGGCGCTCATGGTGGTGATAATATTCGGGGCGATTCAACTGGGTGGCCGACAGAACATCCGTCCCGGTGATGCCTTGATACCTGAAATTGTGAATGGTGTAGCAGACGCGGGGGTGATGCATGTCTTGGAATTTGTACATTTCATAGAGCAAGACTGGCACTAGCCCGGTTTGCCAGTCGTGGCAATGGATGACATCTGGGTGTTTGTCGGCCTTGAGCAAAAATTCCAGTGCGGCCTTGCTAAAAAAAGCAAATCGCATGGCATCGTCCGGGAAACCATAGTAATGATCTCGGTTGAAGAAATTATCTGGGGAATGAGACTCGATAAAGAAACATTTTCGCCCATGCACGAATCCAAACCAGACGGAGCAATGAATAGTGCCACCCCCCCAAGGTACCCATAAGTCTTGGTAGGCAACGTGGAGGCCCCATATGTGATCGTAGCGCATGCAATCGTACTTTGGCAGAATAATTTCCACATCGTTGCCTCGGATTTCCAATTCTCTACTGAGACCATAAACGACATCCGCCAAGCCTCCGACTTTGGACACGGGGGCGCATTCAGAAGCAATCATAGCAATGTTCATTTTGTCACCTTCTTTTCAGTTTTCAGTGATCAGTTATCATTTTTCACTGATCAGTTATCAGTTTTCAGTTAAGTACCGAAGCACAAATTTTCCGGTACTGATCAATGATCATATTCGCTTTCAAAATGATGGGTTATCTGAGTTTGTTTGTAAGTGCTTTTTTGGCTGCAACGTTGTTGCCCTTTTCCTCTGAAGTTCTTTTGGCAACTTATATTTTGTCAGGAGAGTACAATTTGATGTGGCTATGGATTTGGGCAACGCTGGGCAATGTGACAGGCTCAGTAGTCAACTGGGTGTTGGGGCGGTATTTCATTCAATTAGTCGCTCGAAGTCGGTTTTTGTTTAGTCAAAGCGAGATTGATAAAGCGCAGGATTTGTTTTTGAAATACGGTGTCTGGACATTATTGTTGGCGTGGCTGCCCGTTGTTGGTGATCCATTGACTTTTATCGCCGGGGTGTTTCGAGTTCCAATTTTGCTATTTATTGTACTGGTTTTTTTGGGTAAAGGCAGTCGTTATTTCGTCGTTATATATCTAGTTATATAAATATTCCGCTTTTTAGCTCAATTTACTTCCATTCGTGATTGTCATTGACTTTTCAGTATAAATTGATAAGTGATAATTGACAATAACTGAATTCATTTTTATTCACCATCGTGAGAAACCTTCGCTTTCTTAAAAAAAACACAGAATGACACTTAGTCAGGAATATTGAAACCCTTTTTTTTTATGTTTCTCTGTGGAACTTACGGAATATCGTTCCTATTTCACTTTTCACTACCCAATTCAAATTGTGCATTCATACGACGTAGGCGGTTAGCCATCACCTGCATCACTTCAAGAGCGAAGTTTGGTGTATGTTGAATGAGAAAGGTGAAATGCCGCCGACTGATGGGCACAACTTTGCAGTCCGTCTTGGGGACGGCGGTAGCACTTCGGGGATTGGTGTCAATCAGTGCCATTTCGCCAATAATGTCCCCTCTACCTACGGTATCAATGACCTTATCGCCGACTATAATGTCTACTTCTCCCTCTATGATGGCGTACATGACTTTGCCCTGATCGCCTTCCTTAAAAATTGTCTGGGCCGTCGAGAAAGAGACGAAGTCTTGTGAGTTTGAAAAAAGATTTAATGTTGTCATCCTAACACCTTTACTTTACTATTTTAGTTTTTAGTGACTTTTAAAAAGTTGCAGGTTTTCACTTTAACTTCCCCATTGAAGAAAAAAAGCTTCTCGTATGGTGTATTAAGTCCTTCGCCATTGGTAATTGGTGAGGATTCTCCTTTTCTCATAACCAAGTGAGTGGCTTTTGAGTTTTGATGGGTTTTAAGCCCGTTCTCCGATTCGTGGACTCTAGGTAGTTACACTGGCTTTAATAATACTTACCGAAGGGGCTAATAGAGGTTAACAAGGAAAGCCCCTTTGGTGCGTATTAATGATTAATGATTAATGATTAATGATTAATGATTAATGATTAGCCCCAAAGGGGCGAAATTAATATAGCCTGGGGCATCGCCCCAGGAGCCCCTTTGGTGCGTATTAATGATTAATGATTAATGATTAATGATTAATTATTAATGATTAGCCCCAAAGGGGCGAAATTCTGGGGCATCGCCCCAGGAGCCCCTTTGGTGCGTATTAATGATTAATGATTAATGATTAATGATTAATGATTAATGATTAGCCACTACGGGGCGAGATTAATATAGTTGCCAAACTCGGCCATTAGTTAGTTTGGACGACTGACTATTGGCTCGCATTAGGATGCTTCGGTAATACGCATAGACAAGTCCACCGCTTGCACATCTTTAGTCATCGCACCCACTGAAATAAAATCGACTTCTGTCTCAGCAATGGCGCGAATGGTTTCTAATGTGACTCCACCCGACGCTTCTAATTTCACTTGACTTTGTACGAGCGCCACCGCTTCGCGCAACTGGGGCACTGCGAAATTATCCAGTAACAGGCTATCAGCGCCCGCCGTTAAGGCTTCTTTAACTTGTTCTAGCGTTTCCACTTCAACTTCTACGGGTAATTGTGCCGCATGATGCCGGGCGGCCGCAATGGCTTGTGTGATAGAACCGGCGGCAAGTATATGATTTTCTTTGATTAAAAAAGCGTCATAGAGGCCCAGACGGTGATTAGTGCCACCGCCGCAGCGCACTGCGTATTTTTGGGCGCTACGTAAGCCGGGCAAGGTTTTGCGAGTGTCCAAGATACAAGCTCTTGTACCACTAATCGCTTTGACATAGCGTTGCACGTTAGTGGCTGTGCCTGAGAGTAATTGTAGAAAATTCAAGGCCGTGCGCTCTCCCGTGACTAAAGCGCGTGCCGGCCCGGTCAAGTTGCACAAGACTTGATTGGGGCTAATGGGTTCGCCGTCAAGGGTGTGCCAAGTGATTTGCACTTGGCTATCAAGTTGTTTAAACACTTCATCAAACCAAGCGGTGCCACACAAGATGGCTTGCTCACGGCTGATAACTTGAGCGTGTGCCCGTGTGTCTGCGCCAATCAGTAGTGCGGTTATATCACCGCTGCCAACATCTTCGACTAAGGCACGTTTGACAGTTTCTACCAAATCGGGGGGTAATCGGGGTTTATCCATTTAACGCCTTGATTTGCAATACTTTTAAGAAGATTGACGTAAAATAAGCGTATCGCCGCGCTGGGTAAATTCTAAATGCTTAAGAAAACTCATGCCTAGCAAAATTTCATCGGATTGCATGTGCGGGTTAATACTGGCACGCACCCTATGTAATTCAATACCCCCCAAAGTAACGCTGGCAAGTTCGGTACTATGGGTTGTGATCGTCCCATTGGCCGTACTTGCGAGCATGGGTGTTCCTCGCTCTAAATTGAGGCGACGTGCGACATGATCCGGAATGGATACCACTGTTGCCCCGGTGTCGAGAAGAAAAACGACGGGTTGACCGTTAATCATGCCGCTTGCCACATAATGGCCGCTGGGACTGCGTCGTAGTCGCACTTCACGAGTGCCGTCTTGTTGGTATTGGGTGATTGGCTCTTGGTTAGGATTGTCCTGTTTTTTGAGAAAATGATTGAAAAACAAGAACAGCAAGCCTAGCAGGAGTAACCAAGCCACGTAAATCATGCCCTTGCCGAGGCGTTGTGGAGATTCATTCATAGCAATATCACTGTCATTATTTTGTAAGAGCAATCTATTAGTACTTTAATATGTGAGCATATGTGATAAAAAGTGATCATAAAGTACACAAAAAAATACTTGACATTCCGTTTAGTTTTGCATTAGTGTTAAAAATGCGTAAGGCATGATCAAACATTGCGATTTGATATCGAAGCGAGCCTGTTAGAGCAAATCTTTGATTAATACCGGGGGCTAACCGGGAATTGACGCACGGGGACAAGACGGCTCTGTCACCTTCCGCATGGAAGGTGGCAACCAGCTTGGATGAATCGTGAACTAAGCCGTGATTTCTATGATCACATTTTAGATAGCAG
>Ga0190315_1000306_pt1 | contig 27266 bp, 25 predicted proteins | sample 48701101_MG_FD_161673 | JGI IMG/M metagenome (GOLD analysis project Ga0190315, IMG submission 161673) | Hydrothermal vent sediment bacterial communities from Southern Trench, Guaymas Basin, Mexico - 4870-11-0-1_MG | ecosystem: Environmental > Aquatic > Marine > Hydrothermal vents > Sediment ...
TGCATAGAATATGCAAGAGAACTCTCCCGGCTAAACGGCCTCTATGACATAACCCCTGAAAACAATGCAATTGGGCTTGAAGGACAGAAAACCCTTGCGTTTGAGCTCTGGGAAGAAATAAATCCGACCCATGTTATTGTCCCAACTGGGAGTGGAAGCAATATCTACAGCATTTACAAAGGATTTAGAGAGCTTTTGGAAATTGGAGCTATTGAAGAGCTTCCCAAGCTAATTGCGGTGCAAACTGAAAACTGCTCTCCAATAGCATCTGAAATATTAGGAATAGAAGGCAAAAGAGAGTTCACCAAAGCATTGGGGCTGTACGTTAAGGATCCGGTAAATAAAGAACTTGCAATAAGAGCCGTTAGGGAAAGCGGTGGGACTGCCGTTGTTGTGAATGAAGATGAGCTCGATTTTGGAGAGAGAACTCTCGCCAAGGAAGGTGTCTTTGCTGAGTATTCTTCGGCTGTCGTTATTCCAGCTTTGGTAAAACTCCACAAAAATGGATATTTTGAGAAGGGAGACAGAGTGGCTTTGGTTGTCACGGGCTCGGGATTAAAAAGCTACTATGTGGAAGAAAGAGAGCGCTTTTCAATTGGTGGAACAAAGCTCGAAATACTAAAGCTCTTAAGAGAAAAGCCCATGTATGGTTACGAGATCTGGGAAAATCTCGAAAAGCCAATGAAATATCAAGCGGTTTATCAGCATATAAAGGAACTTGAGGCTCTCGGGTTGATAGAGGAGGCTTACAAAAGAGGAAGAAGGGTTTATTATAAGCTTACTGAAAAAGGGGAGCGATTGCTCGAGAACTTCGAGGGATAATGGAAAGTATTTTAAATGAATCCCTAAACTAAGTTTTAGGTGATAGAGGGTGAATGCTGAAAACAAGATGTCGCTCATATTTTACGCAATTGGGGCAATAGCGGGGATAGTGAGTGGAGTACTATCAACTCAAGCTCAAATGGGTTACGTGGCAGGCTTATTGATTTATCTGGTCTCCCCAAAAGTAGTTATCGCTCTCGTTAAAGACCTTCCAGATGAGCTGAGGGATGAAAAGGTTCTACTCAAAAAAGGATTCTGGGGGTTTTTCCTGTTCTGGCTGTACTTCACAATCTTTAGCTATAATCTCATTTTGCAGCCCGAGCCAAAGTTTTATTCAAACCAATCTCTCCTTTATAACATAACGAAGGGATGATAGATGGAAGAATTAAAAAGAATGGTCGCCAAGGAAGCTTTAAACTACATTGACGATGACATGATAATTGGATTAGGCACTGGCTCAACAACTGCTTACTTCATTCAAATGCTGGGAAAAAAGTTGATGACAGGAGAACTTGAAGATGTTTATGGCATTCCTACCTCACACCAATCACGCCTTTTAGCCCTTGAGAGTGGAGTTCCGGTTGTGAGCCTTGATGAGGTTGATGCAATTGATCTCGCAATTGATGGTGCAGATGAAGTTGATCCTCACCTAAATCTCATTAAGGGCAGAGGTGCCGCATTAACAATGGAGAAGATCATCGAGTATAGGGCTGGGGCATTTATAGTGCTTGTAGACGAAAGCAAACTTGTGGAGTACCTTGGCCAGAAAATGCCCGTTCCTATAGAGGTAGTCCCTGCCGCTTGGAGAGCAATAAAAGAAGAGCTTGAAGTTTTCAATGCTACAGCCGAGCTTAGAATGGGTGTTAAAAAAGATGGACCTGTGATAACTGATAACGGAAACTTTATCCTGGATGCAAAATTTGAAAGAATCGAAGACCCGCTTGATATGGAAATTGAGCTAAATAACATTCCAGGAGTCGTCGAAAACGGTATCTTTGCAGATATAGCGGATATTGTCCTAGTAGGAACAAGAGAAGGTGTTAGAAAGTTAGAGCGCTAGATACATCATAAAAAGAAAAATAATAAAAAGCTCAGTCTTCTCTTGCTAATTCCAGCATTTTCTTGTGCTCTTCTGTTGTTAGCCTTCTCTTTAGGAATAGTCTGGTGCTGAAGTATCTCGCAGCATAATCTGGAAGGATCGTGACAACCTTATCTCCCTCTTTAAAACCATGTTTTTCTGCTAGTTTTATTGCCGCTGTCACATTAGCTCCTGAGGAGATGCCTACTCCGAGAGCTTCTTTCCTAGCTATCTTCCTTGCCATCTCAATTGCTTCATCACTGCTCACGGTAATCCAGTCATCAATATACTGGCGATACTTCTCAACTAGGCTTGGCACAAATCCATCTCCAATTCCCTCTACCTCATGCCTTCCCCAAGCCCCAACTTTGCCTGTCTTAAACCAGCCTCCTGCAGTTGGGCACTCTGCTGGCTCCATTCCTGCAGTTATTATTTTTGGGTTAGCTTCTTTCAGCCTCTTTGCAACACCTACTAACGTTCCACCCGAGCCTACTCCAGCCACGAAACCTTTAATATTCTCTACTCCCAGTTGTTCTATTATTTCTCTTCCCGTGGTTTCATAATGAGCCTTGAAGTTTGCCTCGTCACTCCACTGATCTAATGCCACATATTTCTCGGGATTCTCTTTCTCAAGCTTCTTTGCATATTCTAATGCTCCCATAGCGTCGCTTTCTCCTCCGGGAGTGTAAACTAATTTGGCCCCAAAAAGCATATCCAGGAGCTTTCTTTCATAGCTCATTTCTTCAGGCATGACTATTAATATGTCATAACCAAAGTAAGCGCCCCACGCTGCAAATGCTATTCCTGTATTCCCAGTTGTGGCTATTACTATGGTCATCCCAGGTTTTAGTTTCCCCTGTTTCTCGGCTTCTTTTATCATGTAATACGCCATTCTATCTTTTACACTCCCCGTGGGATTCATAAATTCACATTTCGCCCAAATTTCAAACGGATAATCTTTATCTATCTTAGAAAGCCTTACAATAGGAGTATCTCCAATTAATTCCAAACTACTTTCGGCCACTCTACCTGCCATTTTTCTTTCCCTCCTTTATTTTGTGTTAAGCTACTTTAGTTTTTTCCTTGAAGTATTTTAACAATTTTCAAAGTTTTCCTTGGACAAATTGAAAAATGATAAAAATACTGAGGACAAAGGAGAGAAGGGCACAAAGTTTCAGAGGTGGTAAAAATGGGAAGGTATGAGCCTCGTGATCCTTTAAAAATCCCGAGATTTGCTGATGTTAGAACTTTTTGGCGCTTGCCATACATGAAGGAGATACCTACGGGTATAGATTTTGCAATTGTTGGAATACCTTTTGATACTGGAGCATCATATCGAATCGGAGCCAGATTTGGACCAGAAGCAATCAGGAGCCAATCCCTTATATTAAGAATCCATAATCCCGCCTTGGATATTAGTCCCTTTGAATATTGCTCGGGAATCGATTATGGGGACATAAAGGTCATTCCTGGCTTCATAGAGCATTCCTATGAAGCAATCGAAAAAGAATATTTCTCAATAATCGATAAAGGGGTAATTCCAATAGCCTTGGGGGGAGATCATTCAATAACTCTGGCAGAGCTCAGGGCAATAGCAAAGAAGCATGGCCCAGTGGCTCTAGTACAGTTCGACTCTCACACTGACACTGATCCAGACTATTATGGACATAAATATAATCACGGGACGCCATTCATAAGAGCTGTGGAGGAAGGCTTACTTCTCGTTGAGCACTCCATTCAAATTGGAATAAGAGGCTCAACATATTCAAAAGATGAGATAGAGAAAGCAAGAAGACTTGGGTTTGAGGTAGTAACTGCTGAGGAAATGTTTAAACTCGGAATTGATAAGGTAGCGCAGATGATTCAAGAGCGCGTAGGCGAGGCTAAAGTTTTCGTGACGTTTGACATTGACTTTGTTGATCCTGCATATGCTCCTGGAACCGGCACACCAGAGGTTGGTGGGCCAAGTAGCAGAGAGACGTTGGAACTGGTGCGAAAAGGTCTAAAAGGCCTGAATTTTGTAGGTTTTGACTTGGTAGAAGTTTATCCCCAATATGACCCTGGGTTCATCACCGCACTCTTAGCAGCACATCTCGTTTTTGAGTTCATATCACTTATTGCATTGAACAAAAGAAAGGCAGAAGAAGGAAAAGAATAGGTGCAATCAATGGAAAAAGATTCTCTTGAGACTCTATGGGGAAACCAATGTGATTCTTTTTGTTTTAACCATTTTTCTTTTCACAAGCCTCGCCCTTTAGAGCGGGGTACAGTGTTTGAGAGATTTGCAATTGGTTAGGAAAGCATTCTCCGAAAAGCTTATGAATCCAACCATACTAATGTAGATTGGTGTTGATTAATGGGAGTCATTAACGTGTCAGTTGATGATGAAGTCGAGAAAAAATTCAGAGAACTCGTGGCGAAAAAATATGGAAAAATTAGAGGGGCCTTGGGCGTAGCCATAACCGAAGCAATGAAACTCTGGATTAAAAAAGCCGAAAGCGAGGAGTTATGAAGAGAACAGTAACGGTAAAACTCCAACCATCAAAAGAGCAGGAGAAAATCCTTTTTGAGTTAGCTTATGCCACAGCAGTAATCTGGAACAGCCTCAATTATCAGAGGCTCAAGCAATTTAAAGAATTCGGCAAAATAGACTTTAACGGGACAGAAAAAGAGGCCTATCACGAGTTTAAAGACTGGATTGGTGGTTCTACAGTTCAACAGTTGGCAAGAAAGAATGCTGAAGCTTGGCGGAGCTTCTTCTCGCTTAACAGAAAGAAAAAGGAGGGAGAACTATCAGACTGGTTCAAGCCAAGACCACCAAGCTTCGTCAGGGAGAAGCACGGGAGAAAACTCTTTGTCGTACCCTTGCGGAACGACCAGTATCGCATTAAGGGAAACGTTATCGAGTTAAGAAGACTTGGCAAATTCGGAAAACTTGAAGTTCAATTCAAGGGCAGAACTCACCTGAAGGGCAAGCAGGGGCGTTTAGAAATCACTTATGACCCCGTTAAGCGGAAATGGTATGCTCACTTAAGCCTCACAGTCGAGGAGAGGCTTGAGGGCGGTGAGTGGGTTAAGCTCCCAAGAACTCCAAGAGGGAACCTCTCTGCAGGAATTGACTTGGGAGTGAATAATCTCATGGCCGTTTATGTGGAAAACGGGAAAGCTTCCTCGTGAATGGGAGGCCTTTGAAAAGCATTGCCTTCTACTGGCGGAGGAAGATTGCCGATTATCACTCAAAACTCAACAAGAGTGGAGCCAAAACGAGTAGAAGGCTCAGGAAAATGCACGGGAAGGCCAAACTTCAGGCAAGCACTACATCAACACGGCGGTAAGACAAACAGTTAGGAAACTTTACGAGTTAGGTGTTTCCAAAATCGTGGTTGGCTATCCAAAGGGGATTGCTCGGGACTCTGATAAGGAGGCAAAGCAGAACTTCATCCTCTCTCACGTCTGGCGGTTTAATTACGTTATCAAACGCCTCACCGAGGTTACGGAAGAGTATGGCATTCAGGTTGTCTTGGTAGATGAAGCTTTCACTTCAAAAACCTGCCCCCTCTGTGGCCAACGCCATTCGAATGGTAGAACCTTTAGAGGTTTGTTTAAGTGCCGCAGAGAGGGCGTTATAATGAATGCCGACTTGGTTGGGGCGTTTAACATCCTAAAGAAGGTGAAAACGATAACCCCGAATCTGAGTGGTCTTTACGCTCAGAGGAGGGGTAACTGGCCGAAGACCCGGCCAGAGGGGTTCGAGGAACCCGCTCTAACGGGTTCTCTGATGAGAACCCCTCGAACCTCCCCGTCAATGGCGAGGGGTTAACTCGTTAGAACCCTCGCCCTTCAGGGCAGGGAGGAGGTCAGTTAGTTTTCTCTAAATTTAATGTGTTCTAAGAATAGAGCAAAGCAGTGTTGTTAAAGAACTTCAGGCGATAATAGCATCAGAACCATAAGGTTTTTAAAACTGGGAAGAGGTATAGAAGGATAGAACCCTTCGCACATGCGGGGGTTGCCGAGCCTGGTCAAAGGCGGTGGACTCAAGATCCACTCCCGTAGGGGTTCCGGGGTTCAAATCCCCGCCCCCGCACCAAATTTCTTGTAACAACAAAATCTAAAAGCCAAAACTACTACTTTTCTATGGTGAGACCAATGATAATTTATGAGCCAATAATGCTTGCAATACCTCTCGCGAAAAGAATTAAAGACCAGATACTGCGGGAGAGAAAAATACCGGATGGTGATGACCTTCGAAAAATATTGACGTCTTTCGGTCTCGAGGAGACGTGTCTGAATAGAGGACTTGCCTTGTTCCGCTCCAAGTACATTCTCGCTCTTCTTATTCCTTCTAGGGAATACGCAACCGTTAATATAATATCTTCAACTGGAGATTTGAGCGATGCCCTGGAGCTTATGATATATCACGACAAAACGCTCAATGCCTACATAATTGACATAGTACCTGCCAATGAGCTTGAATTTGAAGGGAACGTGGGTATAGAGCCGGTTATAATAGATGCAGAAACCTTTGAACTAAAAAGTACTCCAGTTTTAGGACATTTTGAGAAGGAAAATGGGGAAATATTTCTTGTAATAAGCGAGAATACATATGATGTATGGAAAAAAAGTGGCAAACTTGAACTCTGTCCCATATGTGGGGCTGACGGGCTTGTATGGCAGAAAGGAATTGCTTACTGCAGTTCATGCGGCTTTGGAATAAAGGTGGTGAAAAAATGAGCAGGCTTGTTAGGGAAATGCTCGTTAAATATTCGAGATTGGCTCACGAGAGAGGATTAACCGCAGCATTTGGAGGAAATCTAAGCATTCTTTTCAACGGAAAAATCTTTATAAAGGCAACTGGAGCGGTTATGGACGAACTTACACGGGAGCAGATAGCTGTTATTGATCTCAAAGGGAACGTTCTAAGCTTAGCGAGGCCTTCTTCGGAGTGGAAGCTTCATGTGGAGATCTACAAACAGAGAAGGGACATAAAAGCCGTAGTTCATCTTCACCCGCCATATTCGATAGTTGCATCCACGCTACTTAGTAAGGAGCTCCCCATAATAACACCTGAGGCTGAGATATATCTGAAAAAAATTCCTATAGCTGAGTTTAAACCAGCCGGAAGTTGGGAACTTGCTAAAGAGACTGCGAAATATCTAGAAAATTATGATGCAGCTATCATGGCTAATCATGGAATAGTGACTGTTGGCAAAAGCTTAAGGGAAGCCTATTACAAGGCTGAATTAGTAGAAGAAAGTGCAAAATTGTGGTATCTAAAAGAAAAAGGCAGACAAATCACTTAATCTGCTCCAAGGCGCCTAATACTTCCCAGATTATGGTCCTTGTGTGCATTGGCATGTTTGGATCTTCACTAATCTCCTCAAGAATAGCAATTGCATCTGCAGCTCTTACAGTTGGATCCTTACTATTGTCCATTAGGGCTTCAATTGCCTGTTCAGCGGCTCTCCTAATGTTTCTTGGGACGATTGTATCTTGAACAACTTGCTCTTTCAGAACCTGGATAATCTGTTGAATCCTCTCCTCGCCCATTCTCATCACCTCCAATTTAAGTAAGAATTTGTAACTAAAATTTTCCCACCATATATTGCACATTGGTTATTAAAACCTTTTCGGTTCTTTTAGTACTCTATGCCCTTTCTCGCTACCACTCCTTTGTGGTAGGGATGTTTTATTTCCTTCATTTCCGTCACATAATCAGCTAGCTCATAAAGTTCTTCCGGGCAATATCTGCCGGTTAAAACAAGCTCAGTATTTGGGGATTTTTCTTTTATGAGTTTCTTAACTTCTTCGAGTTCTATCATTTTAAATCCCAATGCTACGCATATCTCGTCGAGAATTACGAGATCCCATTCACCGCTTTTAGCAACTTCCTTAGCCCTCTCTAGGGCCTTTTTTGCTGCTTCAATTTCCTCTGGCTCGGGCTTCCCGTGAACGAACTTTGGCAAGCCATAAGATTCTACAACAATTCCACATTCTTGGGCTTTTCTTTGTTCTCCATAGACGTTGGCCGATTTCAAAAACTGTATCATAATAACCCGCCCTTCGTTGCCAAGCATCCTTAAAGCTAAACCCAGGGCAGCCGTGGTCTTTCCCTTCCCATTTCCCGTGTATATATGTACTAAACCGAGCCTCTTTTTCCAGTTCTCCATTTTGTTCACCAAGAAAACTTGGTATTGGAGTATTTATCCATTGCGGAAGAGCTTTTATTTTTTGAGCATATTTTTGTTGGTGGTTCATGTGAAAGCTTCTAAGCTTGGAATCAAAATAGGAACTTTTGAGCATGGAAAGGAAAACTCAATAAGCGATGTTAAGGGCGTTAACGTAAATCACGTTACTTTTTCTTTTGAAAGCCTTGCCGTCTATGGCGGGGAGGAGATTAGGGATAAGGACTTCTCATCTGTACAACGGGATGAATGATGTGGAGGCATTTTTGAATTCTCTTGCGGAGTCTCTCTAAACTTTGATCTCCTCGTATTTTTTCTTCATAAGCAGTGCATCGCCCTCTATATTGGGACTCTCACTTATGACGACCCCTTTAACCCTGAATTCCTTTAAAACTCTAAGCAAGTCCTCCCATTTCATGTCGCTTTCCTGCAGGTTCAGATGATTCTTTTCGCCCTTTTCAGAGTAGTTTATCCCACTTATGTGGATATGCATATTATCCAGGGCCTCTCTTCCAAGTTCTTTCTCAATCAATGATAGCATCTCTCTCCATTCTTCGATGCTGTTGTATCTCCCTTTGTTCCTTGCGTGGCAATGGGCAAAGTCTATAGCCGGCAACACCTGCTCAATCTCTTGGCTTATCTGTATTAGCTCTTTGAGGCTTCCAAATTGGGTGGGTTTACCAGTTAGCTCTGGCCTTATCCACACATCTATTCCCCTGTCCTGCAGAACCCTTACAATATCCTTTATCTCGTTCTTAATTTTCTCATAAACTTTCGAGGGGTCTTGGTTTAAATAATAGCCTGCATGAAATACCACACTCCAGCCCCCAGCTTCGTACAAGCGTTCGGCACTCTGGATTATTCTTCTCTTACTTGCCTCAGCTTTTGCCTTTTCTGTTGCATTTAGGTTTATATAGTACGGGGCATGTGCTGTGAGAAGGACATCGTTCTTTTGGGCAACATACTTTATTTTTTTGGCCATTTCGGGTTTTATATTAACTCTTCTTACAAATTCAAGCTCCATTGCATCTAAGCCAAGCTTTCTAACCTGCTCTATACCTGTTATTGTTGAGGGTTTTGGAGTTGAAAGGGGAATCCCAGCCGTTCCAAACCTTAGTTTGTCAATCTTTATCATTTTCACCACCCAAAATTAGGTAGCCCTAAAAATATAAAAACTTTAACTTGTCTCGATTCTTTCTCCCAGAATGCGTTCAAGCTTTGAAATGCTCTTCTTAAGTTCTTCTTCCAGTTCCTGTATTTTTTTCTTAAATGATTTTATTTTTTCTTCCTTTTCATGGATTCTTTTCTTTAACTCCTCGATTTCTCGTTTTTTAGCTTCTTCCTCTCTCACAATCCTCGAGAGTTCTTTTTCAATTTTTGTTAATTCTTCTTTCATGATGACAAGTTCTTGAGACTCCTTTGCCAAACTTGTTTTAGCCCACTCCGCGGTTCTCTTGTATTTCTTATCAAGCTTGTTCTCAATTCTACTGAGTAGCTCTAGAAACTCCTCGGAATGATGAATAGCGTAGGCAGAATCTTTCGAAAATTCCCTTGCAATCCTATCCGGCAACCTCATTCTTTTTATTGGTTTTTGGAGCTTGGAAATCTTTGAGCGGATATTGATTTCTTTCTGTGATATTTCTCTTTTGAGCTTTTCTTGGGATTCTCTGAGGGCTTTAAACTCTTGTTTGTTTTCGAGTTCTTTAATCTGTTTCTGAAGTTCTTCTAAATGTACTACCAGCTCTTCCTTTGAAAGTTCCTCCTCTTTTATGTGCTTTCTGAGATCTTCCAGTTCTTTTACCAACTCTTTAGTTTTTACATCCTCAATGCCAACTTTATTTACCTCTTCGAGATACGCGGAGTACTCTTTGGATAGATCCCTTAGGAGAGTGTTTATTTTATATATTTCTCTCTCAAATATCAAGAGCAGATGTCGCCCGTGAGCAACATGGATTCTGGAAATCTCTGGCAGTATTTTTTCAACGTCCTCAATGCTCTCTATCTTCTGCAACATGTTTCGGAGTGCGGTTATGTATCTCTCCTTCTCAACTTCCACAATTCTTGCCAGCCGGGAATCAACGTTCTTGGGTATCTCTTTCTTTTCAAGTCTCTCAAGATTTTTGAAAATTTTTAAAATAATTTCCTTAGAACTTTTTGTGTATTTTGCCTTTGTTCTTTGCCTTTGTTTTTTGATGTTTTCTTTTTTCTTTTCATACTCTTGGAGTGCTTCTTTCAGTTTCAACTTTCTCCCATCCTCTTACTTTATCCCTTAGGTATATTCCCACAAGGGTTGCAAGACCTATGTCAGCAATTGCTATGAGCCCTTTCTTTAGGAACTCAATTGAATAGAAAGACAGTATTGAGAGTGCGTAGAGAGTTGTAACATCAATTGTTACCCACAGCGCTGGTAGCAGTAAAATGGCGCTTATGTAGTACCAGATGTGATAATCCCTCCTCAGATACGAATGGACAATTTTGCCTATCATTAAAACGCCCAGTGCAACAATAAATGGAGTATTTAGGGCATTTAGAAAGATAACTACTCCTAGAAGCTCCGTTCCAGGGTATCTGCCTGTCAGCTGAAGCGCGATGCTCTCCAAGTTAAGGTAAGCATTTACCGCTCCAGCGAAGAGGACAAATATTGCTGCGATGGCAGAGACGAACTGTATAAATCCTTTGGTTAAGAGGTGTCCCAAAACTTCCCTTATTCGGAAGGCTTTTGCAAAGAAGTATCCCCCTATGAGAAAGAGTATTAATCCGGTAACAGTTGAGGAGATTATTGCAACACTCTGCTGATATTTTATGGAAAGCAAACGAGCAATGCCATAAATAAGCAATATCATTCCAGGGAGTCCAAAAAATATTTTCGCCGCTTCAGGATCACTTAAAATCTCCTTTAGATAACGATACAATATGTAATAAGTTGTTTCGATGCTTTCACTTTGTTTAACTACCACTCTACGGGTACTTATGATTGGAATTCTTGAAGTTATTATGGGGAATATCTGCTCATCTTCTGCCCCATCCGTCACTGGGATTACCCCACCAGCGGGGAAACTCTCAAGAACCTCTTCTAACCGTTTTTGCAGTTCTAAGTCGCTCTTAACTCCCACATCGGGGTGTCCTGTAATGAGAGCCACTTCAACTTCTTCAAATTCCCCTTTTTCTTTGAGCTCATCATAGAGCTTTACTGCAGCGTATAAAACATTAGCATCGCTATCTTCGGGATCTGCCAAGCTGAGCTTTAGAGCAGCATTTATGCATGCATCTCTTCCAATAACAGGTCCTCTAACCCCAGCTTTTTTTCCAAAGTCGTCATCTCTGTCAATGGCGAGTATTAATACCTTAATCTTTATCCCCCCAAACCTTTTCGAAAACTGATTTTACCTTTTCCTCCATTTTTCTGTCCTTGTCCCGCCTATCGTCAATTCTTATCGTTGTTGAGACTCTTTTTGCACCTAGTGCAAACATTGCTTCGTGAGCCTCTTCAATTATCTTTAGCCCTTCTCTGAGAGTTGGAACCTCAATGATTGTGCCCATAGGAGTCAATTGGTATTTTACCCTCTTCTCCTCTAAAAGCTTTACTACGTGAGCTACATATTTGCTTAAACTCAGCTCTCCTAACGGGACAATGACAAACTCAATAATTACTCCCATTTTCGACACCTGGCTAAATTAGAATCGACGATTTTTTAAGCTTAACGGTGGAAAGCCTTATTTTGTTAGAGAGCAAGTGGTTATTGGTGGGGAACGTGTATAAGATAAAAGACGAGTGGGGAGAATTCTTGGTGCGATTAGCTAGAAAAGCCATAGAAGAATACCTAAATTCTGGTAGGGAAATAGAGCCCCCTGAAAATACTCCTCCAGAACTCTGGGGAAAAATGGGTGTTTTTGTAACCCTCAACAGATCAAATGTTCCGCCTACGCAAGCATTGAGGGGATGCATAGGGTTCCCATATCCAATATACCCCTTAGTTAAGGCAAGTATAAAAGCCGCCATTTATGCAGCCGTCGATGATCCGCGCTTTCCTCCAGTAGAGCTAGATGAGCTAAATAACTTGCGGATAGAGGTTAGTGTTCTAACCCCTCCAGAGCCCATAGAAGGCCCTCCTCGCGAAAGGCCTAAAAAAATAAAGGTTGGAAGAGATGGACTCATAGTTAAAAAGGGCATTTATAGTGGTCTCTTGCTTCCCCAAGTTCCCATTGAATGGGGCTGGGACGAGGAAGAATTTTTAAGTGAAACATGCTGGAAAGCAGGTCTTCCACCTGATTGCTGGTTAGATAAGGATACGGAGGTTTATCGTTTTACTGCAGAGATTTTTGAAGAAGAGTATCCTAATGGACCCGTTAAGCGAAAACCTCTATATTAGTCGAAATTCTTCTTTTTGGTGGATTTTTCTCCCATGTTTTGGAAGGTAATGACCAATTACCTAAATACGTTGGCTTCTAAATTACTAAAAGGATCTATGGAAGGTGTTGATATTGAAAAGGTTAATAACTCTTGGTATTATATTTTTGTTTCTGGCTAGCTTGGAAGGTCTTGCAACTAGTCAGTCTCTAACGAAAGATGCAGAACAGGAAGGCTTCGCCATTTTAACCAAGGATTCCAAAGATACCCTCATAAGTGCCACCTTTGAAGGAGGAGATGGACAAGTTTATATATCTACTGTTGAAGCTCTGGGATTTCCAACAGACGGGGACTCTTATGTGATTTTAAGTTCAGGAATTGCTAGCGAGGCCGTAGATGGGAGTATCGGATCAACGGGAGGAATCTCAATTCCTAATGGACATCCAGTGTTTGGAACCGAAATAAACGATGTTGCAACTTTAACAATTAAACTAAAAGTTCCCAGTAATGCCAAAACTTTGTCCTTTAAGTGGCTTTTTGGTTCAAATGAGATCCCGGAATTTGTGGACGAATATAGGGACTTCTTTAGAGCATATGTAATCTTGCCAGATGGCTCTACTAAAGACATGGCTCTTTTGCCTAATGGAAATATACCGTATGTGGGGGATGGAATTCAGAACTATACGGCTCCAGATCCAACTGTCAATATTCATGAAGTTACATCAACATATACAGCAACCTTGGATGTGAGCAAGTATAGAAGGAAGGAAATAACCCTTGTATTCCAAATAGCTGATGAGGGCGATTTCTTAATGGATACATTTGCGTTTATTGACGAGTTAAAATTTGTTAGAGGAGGCAAGGGGAAGGCTGACAGAAGAGGTTACATAATGATGATTCAGATTTGGAGCAAGTACTTTTTCAATGAATATGACCAGTTTGCTGCTCTTTATGCAAAAGCGGAAGAAACTGGAGTTAGCAATGAAACTTTAGAAAAGGCCTTGGAATTACATCTTAATGCAACTGAACAGATGATTTATGCCTGGCATACCGATGATCTTGAGAGTATAAGGATAAAGATTTGGAAACAATATGTCCCACTACCTAGAATTTATGCCGTAAGACGTGCTTACTTATATGAAAAGAATGCGATAGAGCTTTTAATGGGTGCTATCGAGGAAATAGAGTCTTGATACTTTATTTTTTCAATTTTGCAATAAAAAAGCTGTTACAGTCGTGCAAATGAGTAAAGCTTCTGAAAACCTTATCTCCAATCTCTGTGAATCCTCTTTCTCCCCATGTAAAGGGATGCTCCACAAGCTCAAAACCCACTTTGCCTGTGGCGTACTTTATGTTCTCCTCGTTCTCGTCAACCCTTATTGAGCAGGTAGAATACGTCATTTCACCTTCTTCTCTTAGATTCTTGTAGGCGTTTTTTATCATTGCCTTTTGAACTTGAATAACCTTCTTTATTTTGTTTTCATCAAAACGCCATTTAACTTCTGGAAATTGCCTGTATGTTCCGGAAGAAGAACACGGGGCGTCAAGTATTATCTTATCGAATTTTTCCCTATCTTTGAATTTCATGCCATCCGCATGTACGAGCTTGATGTTTTTGACACCCAGAATCCTCATTTTGGCCTCCATCTTTTTGAGCCTTTCAAGAGAATAATCAACAGCAATTATCTCTCCGGTGTTCTTCATTAGATGGGCTACATGAAAGGTCTTGCTTCCTGGTGCAGCGGCGAGATCAAGAACCCTCTCTCCCTTTTCGGGAGCAAGAACATGGGCTACATAAGCACTCGCCAAGTCTTGGATTACAAAATAGCCCTCCCTATACCAATCTAGGCGGGTTATAGGCGTTTTATATTCCAAAACCTTTAGGACATCATCAACAGGGGTTCTTGCCGTTCTGACGTTATTTTCCTCAAGGTACTCGGCAAGCTTGTCTATATCGGTCTTTAGCGGGTTAACCCTGACATAATATCTCTGGGCCTTGTTATTGCTTAGCAAAAGTCTTATCGCCCCTTCATCACCAAGAAGGTCAATTACATACTCAACATACCAGCGCGGATGAGAAAACTTTACACTCAAGTATTCTATTCTGTCTTTTTCCTTGAGCTTTTTCAGGGCTTTCTCCAAGTTGAAATTTTCTACCTCCCTAAGAATCGCATTTATGAACTTTGCCCTGTTTAGATCGTATTTTTCCTTCACAACTCTGACAATTGAGTCCGTGGCTATTGCGGGATTTATTCCCTTAAACTTCATTTCGAATATCCCAATCCTGAGAAGATTGGCAAGATAAAGGTCAAGATCATCGACTCTGGTACCTTTGAGAACGGAATTAGCGATAAAATCTATTTTCTTTCTCCACTTCTCAATTTCAAAAACGTAAGCATGAGCTAAGCCCCTTGCTCTCTCCCTATCTTCTCCGCTAACCCTCTTGAAAACTCTCTCTAAGGCATTTTTTGATGAAAGCTCACGCTCCTCTATGAGGGTTAATATATCGGTAATGAGTTCGTGGAGGGTTATTCTGTAGAACAACTCCATGATTTCCGATTTGGAAGAGGGTTTAAAAATTTGGCGGAACTTTTATTTAATTTGAATTCCAGTTTATATCTGGTGGTATCTATGATATTAGACACTGACTACATAACAAAAGATGGTAAACCCATAATTCGAATTTTTAAAAAAGAGAACGGGGAATTTAAAATAGAACTTGACCCACATTTTCAGCCCTATATCTACGCTCTTCTCAAAGATGACTCTGCTATTGAGGAAATAAAAACAATAAAGGGAGAGAGACACGGAAAAATTGTGAGAGTGCTTGATGCAGTGAAACTCAAGAAGAAATTTTTAGGGAGAGAAGTTGAGGTCTGGAAGCTTATATTTGAGCATCCTCAAGATGTTCCAGCCATGAGGAGCAAGATAAGGGAACATCCAGCTGTGATTGACATTTATGAATACGACATACCGTTTGCCAAGCGTTACCTTATAGATAAGGGCTTGATCCCCATGGAGGGTGACGAGAAGCTTAAGCTCCTTGCCTTTGACATTGAAACATTTTATCATGAAGGAGATGAGTTTGGGAAAGGCGAGATAATAATGATAAGCTATGCTGATGAAGAAGAAGCGAGGGTAATTACATGGAAGAATATTGATCTGCCCTATGTTGATGTTGTATCCAACGAAAGGGAGATGATAAAGCGGTTTGTTCAAGTTGTCAGAGAAAAAGACCCAGATGTGATAATAACTTATAACGGGGACAATTTTGATTTGCCATACCTTATAAAAAGGGCAGAAAAGCTAGGAGTTACCCTTCTCTTGGGAAGAGACAAAGAGCACCCCGAGCCCAAAATCCAGAGGATGGGTGATAGCTTTGCCGTGGAAATCAAGGGTAGAATACACTTTGATCTCTTTCCAGTTGTGCGAAGGACTATAAAACTTCCAACATATACACTTGAGGCGGTTTATGAAGCCGTCTTAGGAAAAACCAAAAGCAAGTTAAGTGCAGAGGAAATCGCTGCTATCTGGGAAACAGAGGAGAGCATGAAGAAACTAGCTCAGTATTCAATGGAGGACGCCAAGGCAACTTATGAACTCGGAAAAGAGTTTTTCCCCATGGAGGCGGAGTTAGCTAAGTTAATAGGCCAAAGCGTGTGGGATGTCTCAAGATCAAGCACTGGCAACCTTGTGGAGTGGTATCTGTTAAGAGTGGCATATGAAAGGAACGAGCTTGTCCCAAACAAACCCAATGAAGAGGAATATAAAAGGCGCTTAAGAACCACTTACCTAGGAGGATACGTAAAAGAGCCGGAAAAGGGTTTATGGGGAAATATTGCCTATTTAGACTTTAGGTGCCACCCTGCAGATACAAAAGTTTTAGTAAAGGGTAAGGGAATTGTAAACATCAGTGATGTTGAGGAAGGGGACTATGTATTCGGTATAGACGGATGGCAAAGAGTCAGGAAAGTCTGGAAGTATTACTACGAAGGCGAACTAATCAATATAAACGGCTTGAAATGCACTCCAAATCATGAGATCCCGGTAGTCACGGAAAATGATCGACAAACTAGGATTAGAGATAGTCTTGCAAAATCATTCCTCTCAGGAAAGGTAAAAGGTAAAATTATCATAACCAAGCTTTTTGAAAAAATTGCCGAGTTTGAGAAAAACAAACCTTCTGAAGAGGAAATCTTAAAGGGAGAACTTTCAGGGATTATTTTAGCCGAAGGCACATTGCTCCGAAAAGATATTGAATACTTCGATTCGTCGAGAGGTAAAAAGAGAATCTCACACCAATATAGAGTCGAAATAACAATTGGTGAAAACGAAAAGAATCTTTTAGAGAGGATTCTATACATTTTCGACAAGCTCTTTGGTATTAAACCTTCTGTGAAAAAGAAGGGAGATACAAATGCACTTAAAATTACTACTGCAAAGAAAGCAGTTTACCTTCAAATCGAAGAATTTTTGAGAAACATTGAAAGCCTCTACGCTCCAGCGGTATTAAGAGGCTTTTTTGAAGGAGATGGCACTGTAAACAAGATACGAAATACAGTAGTTGCTACTCAAGGTACAAACAACAAATGGAAAATAGATATAGTAGCGAAGTTGCTTGACCGCCTTGGAATCCCGTATAGCCGCTATGAGTATAAATACGTTGAAAATGGAAAGGAGTTAACTAGGCATATTTTAGAAATAACCGGAAGGGATGGCCTTATTTTATTCCAAACACTAGTGGGGTTCATCAGCTCAGAGAAAAACGAAGCTTTAAAGAAAGCAATTGAAGTCAGAGAAATGAATAGACTTAAGAATAACAGCTTCTACAGCCTTTCAACGTTTGAAGTGTCTTCTGAATATTATAAAGGCAAAGTTTATGACCTAACCCTAGAAGGAAACCCCTACTATTTTGCAAATGGAATTCTAACTCATAACTCTCTGTACCCCTCAATAATAGTCACTCACAACATCTCTCCCGACACTCTAGAGAGAGAAGGTTGTGAGAATTACGACGTTGCCCCGATAGTGGGTTATAAGTTCTGCAAGGACTTTCCGGGCTTCATACCCTCGATACTCGGAGACTTAATCACTATGAGACAAGAGATAAAAAAGAAGATGAAAGCTACAATTGATCCAGTGGAAAAGAAAATGCTCGATTATAGGCAAAGGGCCGTTAAACTACTCGCAAATAGCATTTTGCCCAACGAATGGTTACCAATAATTGAGAACGAGGAGGTAAAATTCGTAAAAATTGGCGAGTTTATAGATCGCTACATGAAAGAACAGAAGAACAGAGTCAGAACAGTGGATAATACCGAAGTTCTCGAAGTGGATAACCTGTTTGCATTCTCACTCAATAGAGAAAGCAAAGAGAGTGAAGTCAAAAAAGTCAAGGCACTCATAAGACATAAGTATAGAGGAGAAGTTTACGAGATTAGGCTTAATTCTGGCAGAAAAATCAACATAACCGGTGGTCATAGCTTGTTCACAATTAGGAACGGAAAAATAAGGGAGGTCTCTGGGGCAGAGATAAAGGATGGTGACCTCATTGTAGTGCCTAAAAAAGTCAAGCTCACTGAAAAAGAAGTAGCCATTAACATTTCGGAGTTAATTTCACGATTGCCTGATGAAGCTACATCCGATATTATTATGACAATTCCGGTTAAGGGGAGAAAGAACTTCTTTAAAGGCATGCTAAGAACTTTAAGGTGGATCCTTGGAGAAGAAAGTAAAAGAATTAGGACATTCAACCGGTATCTATTCCATCTTGAGAAACTCGGTTTTGTTAAAATACTGCCTCGCGGATATGAAGTCACTGACTGGGAAAGACTGAAGAGATATAAGCAACTTTACGAGAAGCTCGTGAAGAGTGTCAGGTACAACGGAAACAAGAGGGAGTATTCAGTAAGGTTTAATGAGATTAAAGATTTCATATCTTACTTCCCACAAAAAGAGCTCGAAGAATGGAAAATTGGAACGCTTAATGGCTTTAGAATGGATTGTATTCTCAAAATCGACGAGAATTTCGGAAAGTTCTTAGGTTACTACGTCAGCGAGGGCTATGCAGGAGCACAGAAAAACAAAACGGGTGGGATAAGCTACTCAGTAAAGCTCTATAATGAGAATCCCGACATTCTCAGAGATATGAAAAATGCTGCGGAGAGGTTTTTTGGTAAAGTTAGAGTTGGTAAAAACTGCGTGGATATATCAAAAAAGATGGCATACTTGCTCATGAAATGTCTCTGTGGGGTAGCAGCCGAAAACAAAAGGGTTCCTCCCATTATATTCGACTCTCCTGAACCTGTACGGTGGGCATTCTTGAAAGCATATTTTGCAGGTGATGGCGATGTTCATCCATCAAAAAGGCTTAGGTTGTCCACAAAAAGCGAGCTCCTTGCAAACCAGCTTGTATTTCTCTTGAACTCCTTGGGAGTTTCATCTATAAAAATTGGGTTTGATAGCGGGGTTTATAGAGTTTACATAAACGAGGATCTGCAATTCCTACAAACTTCGAGGGAGAAAAACACATACTACTCTAACCTGATTCCCAAGGAGATTCTTGAAGAGATATTTGGAAGAAAATTCCAAAAGAACATGACATTTGGGAAATTTAAAGAGTTTGTTGACTCTGGAAAATTAAATAAAAGAAAAGCTAAGCTCTTGGACTTCTTCCTCAATGGAGATATTGTCCTTGACAGAGTAAAAAACGTTAAAAAAAGAGAATATGAAGGATATGTCTATGACTTGAGCGTTGAAGGCAATGAAAACTTTCTCGTTGGTTTTGGGCTACTCTATGCACACAACAGTTATTACGGTTATATGGGGTATCCCAAGGCAAGGTGGTACTCAAAAGAATGTGCTGAAAGCGTTACCGCGTGGGGAAGGCACTACATAGAAATGACTATAAGAGAAATAGAGGAGAAATTCGGCTTTAAGGTGCTCTATGCGGATACCGATGGGTTTTATGCCACAATACCGGGAGAAAAACCTGAAACAATCAAAAAGAAAGCCAAGGAATTCTTAAACTACATAAACTCTAAACTACCCGGTCTGCTCGAGCTTGAGTATGAGGGCTTTTACTTGAGGGGATTTTTCGTCACGAAGAAGCGCTATGCGGTTATAGATGAAGAAGGCAGGATAACGACAAGGGGTCTAGAAGTGGTAAGGAGGGATTGGAGTGAGATAGCCAAAGAAACTCAGGCAAAAGTCTTGGAAGCTATACTTAAAGAAGGAAGTGTTGAAAAAGCTGCAGAAATAGTTAGGGACGTTGTGGAGAAGATAGCGAAATACAGGGTTCCACTTGAAAAGCTCGTCATCCACGAGCAGATTACCAGAGATTTAAAGGACTACAAAGCCATTGGACCTCATGTGGCAATAGCAAAGAGGCTCGCCGCGAAGGGAATAAAAGTGAAACCGGGCACGATAATAAGCTATATCGTTCTCAAGGGGGGCGGAAAGATAAGTGACAGGGTAATTTTGCTTACGGAGTATGATCCAAGAAAACACAAGTACGATCCTAACTACTACATAGAAAACCAAGTTTTGCCAGCAGTGCTTAGGATACTTGAAGCCTTTGGGTACAGAAAAGAAGAGTTAAAATACCAAAGCTCAAAACAGACTGGACTGGATGCATGGCTTAGGAAGTAGCTTTGTTGCCTTTTAACCCGAGTTTCTCTGCAACCCTCTCTATTTCCTTCTTGTATTCTGATATGTGGTTTTCGTTAACTATTAGGTAGTCTGCCAGGGCAATGACACTTCCGATCCCGAACTTTAGTTCTTTCCAATCTCTGGCCTCAAACTCACTCCATGTTTTTGGATCGTCGCTTCTTCCCCTTTTGCTCAATCGTTCAAACCTTTTTCTCGGGGAGGAGTGTACGGCTATTATGATTATCTTTTCCTCTGGAAATGCGTCCTTGAATGTCCGAATCTCATCTAAAGACCTCACTCCATCTATTATTACAGCTTTGTGCTTCTTTAAAAGTTCTTTTACTTTTGGGATTGTCAGCTTTGCCACTGCATTATCTCCAAGCTCCTGTCTTAACTGAATACTTACGCTGTTCATTCCTTCTGGAGTTCTTGGGACTCCTCTTTTATCTGCCTCTTCCCTCACAATGTCTCCCATAGAAACATGAGGCACCCCATACTCTCCAAAAATCTTCACTATTTGACCCTTTCCAGAACCAGGCATTCCCACTACACAGATTATCATTGCCCACACCCATCTAAACCCAATCGATTTAAAAAGGTTGCTCATTTGAGAAACTCATCTAACGTTCCTCTTCTTGCTTTTTTCTTTTCTCTAACCTTTGGAAGTTCTACACCAAAGTGCTGGTATATCTTTTCCAGAATTCCAGCTCCAATCCCCTCTACCTTCAGAAGTTCACTGGGCTTTGCTTTTATGATGTCCTCTACACTCTTAAAGCCTGCATTGTAAAGGGCTCTTGCTCTCTTCCTCCCTATCATAGGGAGGCTTGTAAGTTCAAGTAGCTCCTCTCTTACACCATATTTAACTCTCAAGCGGAGCCGATTTAGGAAATCGAGAACTTCCCTCTTGGGACTGGAAAGCTTGTATAGTTCAATTAGGGAATACATGAGCCAATCCGCTAGTTCCAGTATTCTATAGAGATCGCCCGTGTCTATGTCGTAGGTTTCTAGGATCCTTACATCTGGCACCTCGTTGATCCAATCTAGGAGCATTTTTGCCGTTTTTACCTCCCCAAGAAACTTTTCAAATTTGTAATCCTCCCAGTAGGGAATGCTTTGGTAAAGATAGCCCTCCATTTCGTAGGCATAGTCAAGGATATCCTCCTGTTCTTTCCGTCTTATCCTTAGAGATGCCATGTCTGGAGTTGAGGCTAAGAGCTGGAAAATTCCCAGTGCATTTGGATTTTCTTCGAGCTTTTCAAAAGCATCTTTGAACTTTTTGGCCGTTAATGGGTCAAGATACAGCTGAGAGGTTCTTATCCCAAATGGAAGAGGGATAAACTGCTCGTTTAGATCAATGTCAATGAACTCATTTTCAAGCAGGAAGTAAACTATATCCTTGGCCTTTCCTTCAAGGGCTTCAAGGTTCTTCCTCTGGTGATAGTAGAACGTCTTTTCCAGAAATCCTACGAGCTCTTTGAAGTTTTTAACCCCAAAGTTGGTTATCAGGGCAAGAACCTGGCTTCTAAACGACGCTTCATTAGAGAGCATTGAAAAGAGTTTTTCTGGCTTGCCGAAGATGTACTTCTTCATTAAATCTTCTGGTTTTTCAGTTTTTGCTATTATTATCGCCTGACCTTCTTTATCGTATTTAGGTCTTCCAGCTCTGCCCATCATTTGTTGTATCTCCAAAACTGGGATGTCACTCCATCCGAAGTTAGAATAGCGCTTAGTATCCCGGATTATGACACGGTATGCTGGCAAGTTCACACCAGCGGAGTTGTGAACTACAAAGCCAACGCTATAGCTCTCTTCTTCTTCAACTTCAAGATTGTAAACCTCCCCAGAATATTCCTCTTCTTCTATTGAACGAACTTTCAGGAGGAGATATCTGTTCCATATCTGATTTACGCTATACGTCTCATTATCTTTAGGCGGAGCTTTAAATCCAAGTTCCTCAAGGAGAGAGGAGCTACTATCAGCAATCGTGATGGTATAAATAGGGATTTCGGTTTTGCCAGTCCCATTTCTTCTAGGTGCAACATCAATAAAAGATACATAACCCAAAGAAGCGACTAATAGTTGAATTTGATAAGCTATGCTAGGAGAAGCTGTTCTTAGATAGTTTGTTCCCTTCTTGTTCTCTTTCCCTTCAATAAGCCCTCTTAATAGGCCTAATCTAACATCTCTACTTTCATTGAACAGCAAAACCTCAGGGATTCTTCTTTGGTGTGCTTCATCTCCTATGTTTTCCCTTAGCCATTTGGCAAAGTGCTTGCTGCAAAAGTTTATTGTTCTGCCGTTCCCTTCGTGATCCTCAACCGCTATCTTCGCATGCGGGAAGTAGCTTGGTATTGTTTTTAGCAGAAAGCCTGTTATCTCATTCATCTGCCTCTCTATTGTGAATGTTACCACTCCGTTTTTTGATGCGGAGCCTTTTGTTATCCATAAGCCTATTAAACGGGCAGTTTCAAAGTTCAATGGAAGGTATTTGGGGGATTTTTCCGTATTGTCCCCATAACCCTCCAGCGGGATTTTGTCAAGATTAATATAAGCTTCCGGAACTGGCTGAAGAAGCATATAGGAAACCTTCGGGTCTGTTTCGGATTCAAGCTTTTCTTTCAATTCCTGGACTGTTAGCCACTCCGGCCCTTCAAATATAACTTGTTTTTCGTGTTTTATTTGCTCAACCACCCAAACCATGTGCTCTGGAGTGACCTTTACAGGAACAGTTCCGTAGGCTTTTATCACGAGAAGCTTACCTTTGTGATATCGTTTTAGCGGCTGGATTACCCCCCTAAAAGCTCCAGTATGAGTTAAAACCTCATCCCCTTCCTTCAGTTCTGAAACCTTCTTCACACCATTCTTGGTTATCACATATGTATGCGGATGCATGCAAAGGGTTGGGGTGGCAGTAATTACCTTTATGAGTCCCTCTCTAAAGGCATCTTCCACAATGGAGCGCTCTTCTCTGCCTAAACCTGCATGGTGGAACGCAACTCCCTTTCTTAAGGCCTCTTTAAGTTTATCGTTGGTTGGAGTGCTCTCAAGTTCCTTTGCTATTTGGTTTAACCTCCTCTCTTCGGGCTTGCTCAAAAATCTTTGAACTTTTCCGCCTAGTAAGAGGGCCTCTCTTTCAGCACCTTTCCTAGTGTTAACAAAAACCAATGCTTGCTTATCTTTTTTTAAAGCATCAATGACCAGAGAATCCCATTGACTCGGGAATTTCTCAATTCCTCCATCTTCCCAGAAAAGCTGCCCATGGTAGAAGATCCCTCTCTTCAAGCTTACGGGACGCCATTCACTTACTATTAACTCTGCGCCTAACCATTCTGCAAGTTCTTCGGCATTTCCAATGGTTGCGCTTAATCCTAAAATTTGAGCTTTGTTCCTCAGATGAGAAAGAATCATTTCCAATGTAGCCCCTCTATCATATGAGCCGAGAAGGTGAATCTCATCCGCAACTATAAGATTAACATCGCTTATCCATGGGGATTTGTGGCGAAGCAGGGAGTCAAATTTTTCTGATGTTGCTATGATAATATCATACTTCCCGAGCCATTCTTCTGCACTGTCGTAATCTCCAGTTGTTACCCCTATTCTAATTCCAAGCTTTTCCCAGAATTTGAATTCTTTATATTTCTCCTCAGCAAGTGCTTTTAAGGGAACGAGGTATACTGCCTTTCCCCCCTCCCGAAGGATTTTGTTTATCATTACTATTTCCGCAACAAGGGTCTTCCCGGAGGCCGTTGGAATAGCGAGAACCAAGTTTCCCCCGTTGAGTACTTTAGTTCTCAATGCTTCTTCTTGAGGGGGATAAAGCTCCTCTATGCCCCTTTCTTTTATTAGTTTTATGATCCTTTCATCGACTCCCAGTGATTTAAGTTCCTCTACCTTCATGCTTATCACTTCAAATAAAAGAAAAGCGTTTATATAGCTTTTTGAATTACTAACTCCCATGAGGATTGAAGTGCCATATCTCGTCTTCGAGGTAAGGGGGAGGCGTTTTATGATAGATGCCTACTTTTCCAGAAAAGTTGAGAAGGTAGAACATGTCAGTGTCCTTATAAGAAAATTTGACGGCAATCTCCCAAAAGATGCAGAAAACCCACTTCCAACGCTGATTAATGAGGAAACTATTGGGGAGTTCCTTACGACAACCTTTGAAAAAATATATGAGGTTTCAGGGAGAACGCTCGATGAGAGGCTCAGTCATATGCGAAAGTGGAATGTGCTTAGGATTCTTGGAATCCCTACCGGATTCCAGAGGCAGAAAGAGAAAGATGAAGTGCTTGCAAAAGAAAGTCGAGAGGCATTATTAGCACTGTCCCTTCTTCAGGAAGTTTTAGGAGTTAAAAAGCCGACTGAGCTTAGGGACATGAAATTACGACCGGTAGAATGGAGATATTATACAATAGAGCTTAAAGGGGATGAAATATACAACAAAAAAGGGAAAAAAGACCCCGTTTATACAGAGCTTTTAAAGCGAGATAGCGGCTTTAGGCAAACACTTTATGCTTTAGAGTACAGCCAGCAGGCCACGTAGTGATCTTGCTCCACTTTCACTAATGGTGGCTCTTCTTTCTTACAAATGTCCTTTGCATATGGGCATCTTGGGTGGAATCTGCAACCTGATGGTGGATTTATCGGGCTTGGGGGTTCACCAGTGATCTTTTGTCTCTTTGCTTTTAGCTCTCTAGCGAGTTCAGGATCAGGAACCGGAATTGCGGAGAGTAAAAATTGGGTATATGGATGTAAAGGGTTCTCGAATATTCTATCCGCTGGACCTACTTCTACGAGCTTTCCAAGATACATTACTCCCATTCTGTGGCTCATGTACTTAACTACACCAAGATCGTGGGAAATAAAGAGATACGTGAAGCCGAACTTCTGCTGGAGGTCTTTTAGGGTGTTTAATATATTTGCCTGCACTGATACATCAAGTGCTGAAGTTGGCTCATCCAACACGATGAACTCCGGTCGTAGGGCTAACAATCTTGCTAATGCAATTCTCTGCCTCTGGCCACCACTAAACTCGTGAGGATAACGGTAAAGGTGCATTTCGTTAAGACCTACGCTCTCAAGCAACTTTATCACAAACTCTTCTGGATCATCCACATGAATTCCATGAAATCTTACAGGCTCCATTATAATTTCGAATACAGTTTGTCTCGGGTTCAGGGAAGAGTAAGGATCTTGAAACATTATTTGAGCCTCTCTGCGGAATTGTTTGAGTTCATCTCCTTTGAGCCCCATTACGTTTTTTCCCTTGAAGATCACTTCACCACTTGTTGGTTCTATAAGACGAAGAATTGCTCTTCCAGTTGTGGTCTTCCCACATCCGCTTTCTCCTACCAGACCAAAAGTTTCTCCCTTATATATTTCAAAACTTATGTCATCTACCGCTTTGACATATCCTTTGGTGAAAAGTAACCCTTTAACTGGGAAATATTTCTTCAGATGCTTAACTTCGAGTACTTTCTTCATATTCTCACCTCAATAAAGATGACATGCAACAAAGTGTCCATCTTCTATTTCAACTAATTCGGGAACTTTTTTCTTACAGACCTCCATGACATATGGGCATCTTGGATGAAACCTGCAGCCTCCTGGAGGAGTTATCAAATTGGGTACCGTGCCAGGGATGGCTTCTAGGCGTTCAATTTTTGTCATTGGGTTTGGGACAGCTTTTAATAGTCCTTTGGTGTACGGGTGAAGTGGGTTTTTGAAAATCTGGTCTACACTCCCTATCTCCACTATCTTTCCTGCGTACATCACCGCCACTCTATCGGCAGTTTCAGCGACAACACCCAGGTTGTGGGTAATTAATATAACCGTTGCACGATACTTTTCTTTTAAGCTGTTTATCAAATCTAATATTTGAGCTTGAACTGTGACATCTAAGGCTGTTGTGGGCTCATCGGCAATGAGAATCCTTGGATTGTTGGCAATTCCACTCCCGATGACAACTCTTTGCTTCATTCCACCACTGAGCTCGTGTGGATAGTTGTGAACTCTTTTTTCTGGATCTGGGATTAAAACTGCCTTTAATATATCTACAGCCTTCTTAATGCCCTCTTTTATGTTTTTAACTTTTCCATGAACTTCCATGGCTTCGGTTATTTGATAACCCACGGTGTATAGCGGATCGAGAGAAGCATGGGGATCCTGAAATATGTACGCTATTTCGTTTCCTCGTATTTCTCTTATTTCTTCCTCACTGAGTTTTAGCAGATCAATTGGACCTTTTTCCGAGTGATAGATAACCTCTCCATTTACTATTCTGCCGGGGCTTTCTATTAGCTGGGTTAATGCCCTAGAAGTGACGCTTTTTCCACACCCTGTTTCTCCTACGAGTGCAAAAGTTTCTCCCTTATAAACATCAAAGGATACATTTTCGATAGCTTTTACAATTCCAGCGTAAGTGTAAAAGTGGACAGTTAAATCCCTAACTTGGAGTATTGGCTCAGGCATTTCCTTCTCCCTCCTTCTTGCTCTTTTTAACTTTGAACTCTATGCTTCTTCTTGTCTTTGGATCCAGGATGTCTCTAAGGCCATCTCCAAGAAGATTCCATCCAAGGGCAACAAGCATGACGATGAGACCAGGGTAGAATACTAACCACCAAGCTTTTGGAAAGTACTGGGCTCCATCATAAACTATTCTACCCCAATCGGCAATTGGGGGTGTTGCACCCAAGCCCAGAAAGCTCAGACCGGCTTCCATCAAAACTACGCTACCAAAATCGAGAGTTATATACACCAATATAGGACCAATGATGTTTGGTAAGATGTGCTTAAACATTATTGTCCATGAACTTAGTCCAATGGCTCTAGCAGCTTCTATATACAGCTTTTCTTTTTCAGTGAGGGTTGAACCTCTTGTTATTCTTGCATAAACTGGCCACCATACGATAATCATTGCCAGTATTACTGAGAGCAACCTGCCTAAGTTTCCAGCCTCCCTAGTATCTAGGGCAAATATCCAGAGAACGAACTTTTGCAGAAGTGCATGGCTCTCTATAAACCCTTGTATTCTCTCGGGAAGCACTGCTGAGAGTGCTATCGCTAGTATTAATGCCGGAAATGCTAAGAACATGTCGGTTATACGCATTAGGAGTTCATCAACTTTGCCACCTTTGTACCCTGCCATTAGCCCCAACACTATACCTAAGGGTACTCCAAGGGATAT
>Ga0190315_1000309_pt1 | contig 27215 bp, 22 predicted proteins | sample 48701101_MG_FD_161673 | JGI IMG/M metagenome (GOLD analysis project Ga0190315, IMG submission 161673) | Hydrothermal vent sediment bacterial communities from Southern Trench, Guaymas Basin, Mexico - 4870-11-0-1_MG | ecosystem: Environmental > Aquatic > Marine > Hydrothermal vents > Sediment ...
GGATGTAGCCACGAGGAAGGGGTTGGTCTCCAAGAGGAGATAAGCTGTTTTATCAACTGGTTACACACCAGATTTTGTGCCTGTTATGCTGGAACCTCCGATAAAATGAAAACAATATTCCTGCCTTATTAATGGCTACGATGTAGGGATGGAATCAGCCTGACATATTGATATGGGTTCACTTCCGGGAATCATGGCCTGGAACTTCCGCTTTAAAAGCCGACCTTTCTGGCTAAAAAATCCCGCTCCACCTTTAATTGACCTATCTGTCGGTAGAGCTCTTCTATCTGAGCGCTGACGTCCTTATCCCTTTTTGCTCCCCTGCCGAAAAGCTCAGGAGCGTTGTCTATCAGATCCTTTTTCCACCTGGTGATCATGGTGGAACGGACCACGTACCTGCCGGCCAACTGCTGGAGGGTCTCTTCGCCCTTGATGGCCTCCAGGGCTACCTTTGCTTTGAATTCAGCTGAGTACTTCTTGCGCTTCCTTTTCATCACGCGTCTCCCTAAAGTCGCTTGTGGGTAGGAAGCTTAACATGCTGTCCGGTTTTTTGGCACCATTTCACTTACCATATGGTACAGTTTTTCGGGGCTGCTTCAAAGCTGATCTATAACCTCTCTAGCCCGGCGGCGGGCCTCCCTATCAGCCTCTTTCACGATGTCCAAAGAATCAACAGAAACAGAATCCCACCCTTCCAATACCCTCTCCACCACTTGGGATAACCCAGGGAAAGCTATCTTTTCCCTCAGAAAAGCCTCCACGGCCACCTCATTAGCAGCGTTGAGGGCCGCCGGGGCCGTGCCCCCCATCTCCAAAGATTTGTAAGCCAGAGCCAGGAGAGGAAAACGCTGAGTGTCTGGGGCCTGGAACGTAAGGGCAGGGCACCGGGTGAGATCCAGGGGCTCCACACCACTCTCCAATCTCTCGGGAAATCCCAGGGCATAAGCGATTGGCACCCTCATGTCGGGAGGACCCATTTGGGCCAGCATGGCCCCGTCCTTGAACTGAACCAGGGAGTGGACCACTCCTTGGGGATGGACCACAACCTTGATCCTGGAAGGTTCCATAGAAAAGAGCCACCGAGCCTCTATCACCTCCAGCCCTTTATTCATGAGGGTGGCTGAATCCACCGTGATTTTAGGCCCCATGTTCCATACGGGATGGGCCAGGGCCTCTCTTGGCGTGACCTGAGCCAGCTCATCCCTGGTAGCATTAAGGAAAGGTCCCCCCGAAGCGGTAAGCCACAAACAAGCCACATCTTTCCTTCTGTGGCCCAAAAGACACTGGAAGAGGGCACTGTGCTCACTGTCAACGGGTATGAGCTCTCCCCTTCCTTCCTCCACCAGGGGCATGATGACCTCACCGGCAGCCACCAAAGTCTCCTTATTGGCCAGAGCCACCCTTTTACCCTCCTTTAAGGCCAAGTATACAGCTGAGAGGCCAGCCGTACCCACCACTGCCGCCACCACCGTGGAAACCTGGGGATGGGCCACAGCTTCCAAAAGCCCATCTTCACCCGTGAGAACCTCAGTACCTGGTGGAACAGAGAGACTCTGAGCCCTGGCAGGCTGAGCCACCACCACCAGCTCAGGAGAGAAACGTTTCACCTGCTTCTGCAAAAGATCCAAATGCTCCCCCCATGCAGCCAAAGCCACCACCCGAAACCGCTGCCAGTGAAGGGAGATAACCTCCAGGGTCTGGCGGCCAATGGAACCAGTGGAACCCAGAAGGGCCACGCCTATCCTGCCTTCCATCCTTCCTCCATTTATACAAACCTACGCACGCACAATGAGCAGGCAACTCAAAAGGCTATTTGCCGCCTTTTATCCTGGCAAATTCCTCCATGGCCGCCTCGGCCTCCCGTCTCCCCAGATAGCGCACCAAAAGGAAACCAGCCTGAGGCAAGGCTTTATGGAAAGCGTCCATAAACCGTTCCTCCCCCATATCCTGGCGCAGATCGTAGAGCCAACCCTCCACCGTCGGAGCCTGGGCTTGTCCACTGGCCACCAAAAGGATATGAGCGGCCATAAGAGAGATAAGAGCCTCCTGCTGGTCGCCAAGCTCCAGGTTCACCCTGCCCAGCTGACCCATAATGGGTCCCAGATCCTCAGGAGAAGCCTTCTCCAAAGCCTCTTCTAAATGCTGCCTCATCTTCTCAAGAGCCCCCAAATCTGACATCAGCCCCTCCTCACAACAAGGCCAAAAGGCCCGATATCAAAGCATAAACAGGGAGAGCAAACAGGAGGCTGTCTATTCTGTCCAGCACCCCCCCATGGCCAGGGAAAATGGTGCCAGAATCCTTCACCCCTGCCACCCGCTTCAAAAAGGATTCCAAAAGGTCCCCCAACTGGCCTACAGCATTAATCACAATGCCCAGGACGAACCCCAGCCACCATGGAAAAAGCCCACCCAAAAGCCCAATTACCATGGCCGCCAAGGCTCCAGCCACCAGACCTCCCAAGGCCCCTTCCCAGGTCTTTTGGGGGCTTAAAGGATGAAGGGACCGCTTGCCAAGGGCCTTGCCCACATAATAAGCCGCCGTGTCCCCCGCCCACACGCAGGCTGCTACAAAGATAAGGGGCCAGAGGTTGCCCTCCACCTTGTAGTAAACAGCCAAGCCCAAGGCCAGACCCAAATATACCGGACCAGCCACGAAAAGTCCCAACACGGGTTGCCCTTCGGGCCAGCCCTCAGGGTCTCTGCCGAACATGAAGAGGTCCCTGGCAAAACACACAAAGGGCAAACAAAGAGAACCCAGCACCAGGATCAGATTCCTAAAGTAACACCCTGCAATCAGAAGGGTGAAGGTGAGGAGAGAGGTTGCGAGGCGAATGAAAGATGATGAGTTTAATGATGAAGGAGAAAGGGGGAGGGATAAACCACCCGCCTCTGCCTCCTCCTTTAGCCATTCGCCTTCCACCCTCCGCTCCCCTATTACTCCAACCAGCCGCAGATATTCCCATAGCCCCACTATTCCCAGGGCCCACACCAGGAGGGTCAACGGCAGAGGGTGGGGAACAAAAAGGACCACCAACACCAGGGCCAGGAGAATCAGACCCGTAACGACACGAGTGGAGCTGCCCATCACACCCTCTCAGCCACCAGGTCTCCCATTTCTTTGGTGTTTACCAACTTGCCCTCGCCCAGGTGGAGGTCTCCCGTCCGGTAACCCTCCTCCAAGACAGAGGCTACAGCCCTCTCCACCGCTCTAGCCGCCTCTTCCTCGTTAAAGGAATAACGAAGCATCATAGCCGCCGATAGGATCATGGCCAAGGGATTGGCCACTCCTTGACCAGCAATATCAGGAGCGCTGCCGTGAACAGGCTCATAAAGCCCCTTATCGTCCCCCAGACTGGCAGAAGGTAGCATACCGATGGAACCTGTAAGCATAGCTGCCTCATCGGAGAGGATGTCGCCAAACATGTTGCCTGCCAAAATGACGTCGAAACGCCGGGGATCTCGGATGAGCTGCATGGCGGCGTTATCCACCAGGAGGTGCTCCAGTTCCACATGTGGGTAGTCTTTGGCCACTTCCTTCACTACATCCCGCCATAGTACCATGGCCGTCAAAACGTTGGCTTTGTCAATGGAAGCCACTCTGCGGCTGCGTTTCATGGCGGCATCGAAGGCCACCCGGGCTATACGCTCTACCTCCCAGTCATAATAGACCAGGGTATCCACGCCCTTCCTCGCCACCTCCTCCCGAAAAATACCCTTGGGCTGGCCGAAATAGATACCTCCTGTGAGCTCCCTCACCACCAGAATGTCGAAGCCTTCTTTGCCCAGGATGTCATCCCTCAGGGGAGAGGAAGAGATGAGGGGCGGGAATACCATAGCAGGGCGCAGATTGGCATAGAGCTCATAACGCTTCCTCAAAGGTAGAAGTGCTGCCCTCTCGGGCTGTTCCTCCGGGGGCAAATCCTCCCACTTAGTGCCACCTACGGCACCGAAGAGGATAGCCTGGGACCAATCGCACACCTCCTTGGTCTCATCGGGAAAGGCATGGCCTTCCTCGTCTATGGCCACTCCACCCACCAAGGCCTCTCTGTACTCAAACTCTAACCCGAAACGCCGGGAGACAGCATCCAGAACCTTCAAGGCCTCATCCATGACTTCAGGGCCTATGCCATCGCCGGGCAACACCGCCACCTTGTAAGCCACAAACCACCTCCAAAGAGTTTTAAGGATTAAGGTTGAATCATAAAGGATGTTATTTCCGCCCTCATCCTCCTGCCTTCATCCTTTCTTTTACATACTCCAACAGGCCACCCTTGCCCAGCAGCTCCTGTATGAAAGAAGGAATAGGAGCAAAGGGATACTCTTCACCCTTAGTGATGTCTCTAACCACTCCCCTTTCCAAATCCACTTCTACCTCATCTCCTTCCTGGATAGCCTCTACTCCCTCCGGGCATTCCACGATGGGAAGCCCTGTATTGAAGGCGTTCCTATAGAAAATGCGGGCGAAGGACTTGGCCACGACACAGGCCACACCCGCCGCTTTGATAGCTATGGGGGCATGTTCCCGACTGGAACCACAACCGAAGTTCTCACCCGCCACAATAATGTCACCAGGATGGACTTTGCTGGCAAACTCAGGATCAGCGTCCTCCATGCAATGTCTGGCCAGCTCCCCTGGGTCCGAGGTATTGAGATACCGGGCGGGAATGATGACGTCGGTATCTATGTGATCGCCAAACTTCCAGGCCTTGCCTCTTATCATCACAGCACCTCCCTGGGATGGACGATGCGGCCCGCAATGGCCGAGGCCGCTGCTACGTAGGGGTTGGAAAGATAGACCTCGCTTTTGGGATGGCCCATACGCCCCACAAAGTTTCTATTAGTGGTTGCCACGGCCCGCTCCCCTTCGGCCAACACACCCATATGCCCGCCCAAACAAGGTCCGCAGGTGGGAGTGGACACAGCCGCTCCGGCCTCTAGTAAGATATCGAAGAGGCCTTCCTTCATAGCCTGGCGATAGATTTCCTGGGTAGCAGGAATAACAATGAGACGCACATAGGGATGGACTTTCTTTCCTTTAAGGATCTGAGCGGCCTGGCGCAGGTCTGTAATGCGGCCGTTAGTGCACGAGCCTATCACCACCTGGTCTATGGCTATCTCTTCCACCTCCTCTACGGGCCTCACATTCTCGGGAAGATGAGGCAAAGCCACCACGGGGGTGAGTCGGGAGATGTTTATCTCCAAGGTCTCTACATAACTGGCCCCAGGATCGCTCCCATAAACCTTCCAGGGCCGCTTAGCACGGGGCTTCACATACTTTAGAGTCACCTCGTCAGGAGCTATGAGACCCGCCTTGCCTCCCGCCTCTATAGCCATATTGCTCATGGTGAAACGCTCATCCATGGGCAAAGCAGCTATGGCCTCGCCGGTGAACTCCATGGCCCGATAACGGGCACCGTCTACCCCTATGAGCCCAATGGTATGGAGGATGTAGTCCTTACCAGTGACGTACTCCCCTCGCTGACCGTAATAGATGAAGAGCATGGACTCGGGCACCCGAAACCATAGCTCTCCCAGGATCATGGCAGCCGCCAGGTCTGTAGACCCCACTCCTGTGGCAAAAGCCCCCAAGGCTCCGTAAGTACAGGTGTGGGAATCAGCCCCCACCACCAAGTCCCCGGGCACCACTATGCCCTGCTCAGGCAACAGGGCATGCTCGATACCCATCCGACCCACCTCGAAGTAGTGGACGAGCCCCTGGTCCCTGGCAAACTCCCGGAGGACTTTGCACTGCTGGGCCGATTTGATGTCCTTATTGGGAGTGAAATGATCGGGCACCAACACCATCCTTTCGGAATCAAAAACCCTCTCAGCCCCCAACTCCCGAAAAGCCTTTATGGCTATGGGTGCTGTCACATCATTGCCCAGCACAATATCCACCCGGGCATTGACGATCTGTCCCGGGGCCACCTCCTCCAACCCGGCATGGTCAGCCAGGATCTTCTCCGCCATAGTCATGGCCATAATCACTCTCCCTCCAACACCTTGTTCACCGCGTCCAGGTAAGCCTTTATGCTGGCCTCCACAACGTCCGTAGCCACACCCCGGCCCACCACCTCTTCCCCTTTGAGCCTCACCCTGAGAACCACCTCCCCCAAAGCATCCTTACCCTCGGTAAGGGCCTTGATGGAGTAACTCAGAAGTCGCCCAGTGAAGCCCGTGATCTGATCTATGGCCTTGAAAGCCGCATCTATGGGACCCGTTCCCTTAGAAGCAGCCTCCTTGGTCTCCCCTTCTTGAAGGAGAACCACCCGGGCCATGGGCTCCTGGCCCATGCCTGAGGAGATAAAGAAGTCTTGAAGAATAAAAGCCCCCGGCCGCCGGGACAGGACATCCTCCACAATGGCCACCACGTCCTCGTCGTAGATCTCCCGTTTCTTCTCCACAAGCTCTCGGAACCTCTGATAGGCCAGCTCCAAACGCTCTTCGTCCAAGGAATAGCCCAGTTCTCTGAGCTTATCCTCAAAGCTGAGGCGCCCAGAATATTTGGAAAGGACCATGGGGCTCCTGGGATATCCCACGTCCTCGGGTCGCACAATCTCAAAGGTACTCTTCTCCTTAACCACGGCCATGAGGTGAGACTCCACCTTATGGACAAAGGCTGCCTTACCAATGATTGCCTTGTGGGGCTGGATCACCACTCCTGTCATGGCTGTGAGGATGCGAACGGTGCGATAAAACTCCTGGGTCTCCACCTCGGTGACAAGGCCCAGATCCTCCTCCCACAGCTTCAGAGCCATGACCACCTCTTCCAGAGCAGCATTCCCCGCCCTGGTGCCCACACCTCCTATAGTAGCATGGAACTGGCGAGCACCAGCCTCCAAGGCAGCCACCGAGTTGGCCGTGGCCATGCCCAGGTCGTCATGACAGTGAATGCTCAGGAGGGGAGCCCCTTCGCCCAATTCCCCCTTGAGCCAAGAGATGACTCGAGCAATCTGGGAGGGCAAGGCACCGCCTACCGTGTCGGACATGTTTATGAGGTCCACCCCCTTGCCGGTCACAGCCCGAGCCATCTCCAGCAAAAACCCCCTATCCGCCCTGAAAGCATCCTCCAAGGTAAACTCCACCTCCACATCCCGGTTCTTAACCATGTCCAGGGCTTTCATGGTCCTCTCCATAGCCTCTTGAGGGCCAATATTGAGCATGTGTCTCAATTGGATCCGGGAAACAGGAATGTAAAGGTGAATCCTGGCCCTCTCAGCACCCTTCAAAGCCTCCAGGGCTGCCCCTATCTCCTCCTCTTCAGGCCTAGCCAAAGCCATGATGACGGGCCCCCGTACCTCCTGGGCCACCAGAGAGACCGCCAAGGCGTCATCCTTCCCCAGACCAGGATAGCCCGCATCTATCACGTCCACCCCCAGTCGGGCCAGCTGTTGGGCAAACCTCACCTTCTCATCAGGGGTGAAAGAGATCTCAGGAGACTGCTCCCCATCCCTTAGGGTGGTATCCACCACGTAGACCCTTTCCATAGCCAACCTCTCTCAGGTTTTACCGTGATCTAGCATAAGAGAAACCCAAAAACAAAGATACAAGAGAAAGGAGAGCCCCTTTGGACTCCCCCTAAACAGCTCCCAATGACCAGAACGCCTATTTCAACTGGGAAATGGCCTCTTCTATTCTGTCCAGTCCTTTCTTGATGTTCTCCATGGAAGTGGCATAGGAGAGACGGGCTCCCTTGTCCTCACCAAAGGCCACACCAGGCACAATGGCCACCTTAAACTCATTGAGGAGGTAGTCGGCAAAGTCTAAAGAACTCTGAATCACCCGATCGCCATAGCGCCTACCATAAAGGCCAGCGAAGCTGGGGAAGACATAGAATGCACCCGAGGGATTGAAGCAGGATACTCCCTCCATGGAGTTGAAGCGCTGGACGATGTAGTCTCTTCGCTCCTGAAAAGCCTTAACCATCTCGGCCACACAGTCCTGAGGACCCCGTAGGGCTGCCAAAGCCGCCGATTGGGCCATAGAAGTGGGGTTAGAGGTGGACTGACTTTGGAGTTTATTCATAGCCGCCACCACGTCCTTGTTGCCAGCCACCCAGCCGATTCTCCAACCCGTCATAGAGTAAGTCTTAGACACCCCGTTGACCAATAGGGTGTTCTCCTTCACCTCAGGCGAGAGAGTAGCAAAAGGCACATGCTGGAAGCCGTCGTAAATGATCTTATCATAAATCTCATCAGATATGACCCAAATATCGTGCTTCAGGGCCACCTCGGCCAGCTTTTCCAGCTCCTCTTTGGTGTAAGAAGCCCCTGTAGGATTGCTGGGATAGTTGAGGATAAGGGCCTTTGTCCTAGGTGTGATGGCCTCCTCAAGCTGCTCGGGGGTAAGCTTGAAATCGTTCTCCTCCAAGGTCTCCACGATGACCGGCGTGGCCTCGGCGATATAGACTTGAGCGGGGTAAGTAACCCAGTAAGGAGAAGGTATGATCACCTCGTCCCCAGGCTCTAAGAGAACCGTGGCAATGTTGTAAAGGGAGTGCTTAGCACCACAAGAAACGATGATCTCCTCTTTGGCATACTCCAAACCATAATCCCTGGCCAGCTGGTCTGCCACGGCCTGGCGCAGTTCGTCAATGCCAGGCACGGGGGTATACTTGGTAAAGCCCTCTTTCAGGGCCTTAACGGCGGCTTCTTTAATGTGCTCGGGGGTATCGAAATCGGGCTCCCCTGCACCGAAACCCACCACATCCACACCCTGTGCCTTGAGGGCCTTGGCCTTGGCGGTGATGGCCAGGGTAGGAGAAGGTTTGATCTGAGACATCCTGCCCGCGATCTTCACTTCCATGACTCCGCCTCCAACAAGTTAAAAATTTCACAACGTGCAACGTTTTGCAACATATTACCCGTCTGAAATTCTGTCAACCACTTCAGAGCGGTTATCGAAAACAGACCGAAAAACTCTGGGAGTACTCTCAATCCCCTTTCTTGACTGGAGGGGCGATGATCCTCACAGGCATTTCTATAGTCCTCTTCATTATTCCTAGGAGGCCAGAACCCACCGCCGTGGGAGAGAGGGGGATGACGGTGGGATCGGCCAGCTTGCCTGTCACCCTCACAGGGAAAGAGACCAAAGTCCTGCTCTTACCCGTAAGCACCCGACCAAGCAGGGGTATGTGACTCACAACTGTGTCCAGGGTCTTAAAAGGCGCCACCAACACCGTGAGATTCAGCCTCTCTTTAACAAAGTCCACCCTCCCATCAGCAAAGATCCTCATAGAATCCCCATTTATGATACCCTCATCCACAAGGAGGACCCCGTTCTTGAAGTGAGCCTTCATCTTCATAGAGCTATAAGCGAAGCCTTCTTTAGCCAAGTCAGGCAATTTCCCCCTGAAGATATCCGTAACGTTGAGAACGGCAAATATCTTGGAAATGAGGGTAAGGCGGTACACCCGTCCTTTTCCAGCTTTAAGGTGGAACTCTCCCGTAGAATCCTCAGACAGAGGATCCTCTTTGCCCCGGGCCGTCAAATAACCCTTAAGGCTGAAAGTGCCCTGGGCCAATCTCTCCTCGTCAAAAAGGCAGTAAAGGGTACTCCCAAAGTCCCTTTTACGAGCACGAACCTTGATCTTCATAGTTATCTTTCCCGGAAGGAAGGTGATAGTCCCTGGAGTAGCTATTCCGCAGATAAGAGCTTTTTCCACCACCACCTTGACCTGGTTAGGAGAGAGAAGCACTCTGGCCTTCACAGGGCTCCAAGTATAGTCCCCGTAGAAAAGGGAAAATATCCTTGCTCTCACTTCCCCACCTATGGGCAGATCCCATTTCCCCTTTGGCTCCCTTTCATCCTCCTTCCCAAAAAACTCTTCTATCTCCTTCACATCCAAAGAGGAGGAAGACAGGTCCAGGTCCATGTGAAGGCGGTCTTCCACCAGCTCCACCTTCCCTTCGACCGCCAAAGAACTGTGCTTTAGAGAAAGAAAAGCCTTCTTAACCTCCAAAGCTGTACCACAAGCCTCTACACTTGCCTCATCTATTCCCAGAGGCATTCTCACTCCCCAGAGACAAGTGAGGCCCTTCACATCCAGGTTACCCTTAGCAGAAAAATCAGCCACCTTATCCAACGCAATGTGGGCGGCGAAGTCCCCCTTCACCCAACCCTTAAGAAGGGTGTTCTTCTCCAAGAGCAAATCCAAAACCTCTCTGTTCAAGGTGCCACTAAAATTGATGGAAAGGGCTCTTCCCCGTAAAGTGAGACCGATATGGGCCGAAGAGCCCGCCCCGGTCAGGTTCAGTTTCCTTATAAGGAGAAGATCCCCCAAAACTTCCAAATCCACATCCGCTTTGGCGCTTCCCACCTCCACAAGACCCGAGAAGTCCGTCCTTCCCTTCCTCTCCCATAATAGCTGGGCTCCTTTCAGGGCGAGAGGAGATTTGAACCTATACTCCTGGGGAAGATTTATGAAGCGATAAACCCAATCCGCAGCCTTGGGACCAAACCGACCATCCATAGACAACTCCAGTCTATCAACCCCCCGCATATAACCCTCTAAACCGCCAGAAACCCTAGCAGAAGCATCCAGCAGACGAACAATACAGTCCCGGAAGGCCAACCTTCGGGGTGTTATGGAAACCTTCCCGGTATCCATCTGTAAGGGCGCCGGGAAAAGGGTGAAACCCATGGAAAAGCCCTTCACCTTCCCCACCATTTTAAACTTCCACTGTGCAGGTTGAAGGGGGGAACCCTCCAGGGTCAAGGTCTCTATCCACAAAAGCCCTTTCATAAAAGGGAAGTCTCCCAAGGCCTCTTTTACGTCCCTGTAAGAGGTGATCCAGGGGTAAATCTCGTCCAGCACCAACTCCCCCGCCATAGAGGACACCTTCAGATAAAGCCCAGGAGAGTGCTGAGACTTATTTAGTCCCACTCCCTTTTGCTCACTTCCCCAGTCTATCCAGGCCGAGAGGTTGCCGAAGGCGCTCTTTCCCAGGCTACCCTTCAATCCCATCACGCGGATGCGAGAGCCTTTATAAGAGAAGCCTCCGCCCTCGATCCTTATGGGATAGGGCACCCTATCATACAGGCAGGACAGCTTTAGGCTACGGGCCTCCACCTCCACCCTCTCCACACGAGTGGTCTCAGCCAAAACCAGCCTTCCCAGGGCCCGACCCTTCACATCCTTCATCCGGTTGATCTCTGATAGAAGAACTCCGCCCTTCAGGACTCGCTTCAAAATACCGGGAAGCTGGGACAGGTCTGCATCCACATCTGCTTCCAGATGAAGAGGAAAGTCTTTGCCCCTTAAACCCAGTCTCAAGGTGCCCGACAGAATCCTGGAGTTACCCAGGCGACCCACCAGGCCCTCTCCATTGAGGAAGCCCTTGGAGATGAACACCCTCCCTCCCACGTCCTTTATGGTAAGAAGCTCCTTTGGAACGACTATGATGCCATTTTTTATGCTACCTCGGATAACCATGTTCTCCAGTTTACCCAAACCCTTCGGGCTGGAAGCCCGGTCCTCAAAAACGATGGATGGCACCTCACCAGCCCGCACAATGTGAAAGATCTTTTCCACCGTGGGATGGGAACCAGCCAAAAAGAGGGCCACCTTCCTCACAGAGGAGACATCCACAGACTCCCCTTTCAAGGTCAAACTGACCGACTCTCCAGCAGAATCCATGAAAAACCGGCCTGAAAGGCGTATCCCGGGATGCGCCAAGGCCAATTCTTTCAAAATCACTTGCCATGCAGATCCTATTTTGGAGAATCCGGCGTTGAAGCTCCTGCACTCTATGGCCGGAATCCCTTTCTGCCCCTTCAGTAGCAGACGAGGCACGGAACCCTTCAACCTGCCCTTAACCTCTCTTAGACCCTGAAATTCCATGGAAACGGAGAGATTCACAAGGGAATCCGTAGGCTCCATGGGGAATGAGAGGGAAAGCCAGTGCAGAAGCTTATGAAGTTGAAAGCCCCCCAGGTCAACATCCAACTCACCCTTCAGATCCTCAGGCTCTAACCAGCCTCCCACTTTCAGACTGGAGACCACAGAGGACGTCATAGAAACGGAAAGCTTCAGTCTCCCAGGGGGCAAGGAGATCTTAGCCTCCACTCCCGACAGGGGTAGCCCTTTCTCACCACCTCCCCTATAAAGGACCAAGTTTGCCCCCTTAAGGGTGATCTTCAAGCCGGGGGTTTTAGAAGAGAGCAAAGTGAGGAAGGCTTTCACCTTTTCCTCCATGGAAAGAGAGGAACCCTTTCTCCCCTCTCCCCCGCTCCTGAGCCTTACCCAGCCTTTCACCTCTTCAATAGCTATGGAGGTGGGCTCCACTCTACCCCTTAAAAGAGGAAAGAACCTGATATCCACCCGAAGGGTATTTGCAGAAACGTCCAAAGTGGACGGTATCCGCACCCTTCCACCGTGGATAACCACCTTGATAGAAGGGAAAAGCCTGAAATCCATCCGATGGAAATCCACCTGACCTCTCACCTGTTGGGAAACCCGGGCCAGAATCTTCCCCCTGACACCCTCCATATTGATAAAGCGGGGCAAAAGGAGGAGAGCCACCACAATCAGAACCAAAAGGGCCCCAACCACAGCCGCCAGAATCTTCAACAGGCTTCTTTTACCCTTTGCCACTGAGAACCTCCTCCAAAGCCTCCAGCACCTCTTGAGGCTCAATACCCTCCATACAGGGGTAGTATTCGCACTTAGTTGTACACTTACCACACCTAGGTACCGGGGGCAGCAGCACTCGCTTTCCTGTGCCATAATAGCCCCATCTAGCAGGATTGCAGGCTCTGCGGGGATCAAAGAGCTGGACCAAGGGCAGCCCGAGAGCTGCTCCTATGTGCATGGGCCCTGTGTTGTTGGCCACCATGGCTTTGGCAAGAGAAACGAGAGCCATGAGTTGCCTGAGATTGGTGGGGGGAGCCACAAAGGCCCCCGCCTTCCTCAGGGCCCCAGCCAGATCCTCTTCTCCCGGCCCCCAAAAGACCACCACCGCCAATCCCCTCTCCCTCAGAAGCTCGGCCAGCACCGTAAAATGGTGGAGGGGCCAACGCATTTCCCGTCCTCCGCCAGGATACAAGGCCACAAACTCTTCAGGCCACCCTTCTTTTCTCGCTACATCTCGGGCCCACTCCTCCTCCTGAGGGGAGAGGTAAACCCTTGGCCTCAGATACTCCCCTTGCCAGCCCAAGAGTCTCAACAAGTCCAGGTTGTACTCCCACTCCTTCTTGAGGGCCTGGGAACGCCGAAGGTACGTTCTCTTATTATAAAGCCACTGATACCAACGAAATCCCGAGGCCACTCTCACAGGGATGCCCGCCTTGAAGAAAGCCACAGAAAGGGTAAAGGTGGGGAAAAGACAGACCACGGCATCAAAGGCATATCTCTTCAGAGTCTCGGCCAGTTCACCCGCTGACTCCCCCCAATAAACCAGCAACCTGTCCAGATAAGAGTTGTTCTCCAGCACAGGAGCTCCGTACCCGCTGGCCAGAAAAGTGACCTCACAAGAAGGCCAGGCCTCTTTGACCGCCTGGATACAGGGAGTGGCCAAAACCAGGTCACCCACACGGTCAGTCCGCACCAACAGCACTCGATCCATACTCTTAGAATAAAATACCAAGGCTCCCTCAACAACAGTGGTTTTCTATTTACCTATACAAAAGCGGCTAAAGATAGCGTCTAGAACATCTTCAGGTGTGGTCTCTCCCGTAATCTCTCCCAAGGCCTCCAAAGCCCCCTTCACATCGGCAGCCACAAACTCAGCACTCAGCCCCTCCTGCCAGGCCTTAAGAGATCGCAAGAGCGCCTCTTTGGCTCCAATCAAGGCTTGATAGTGCCTCACATTGGTCACCAGGGGAATCTCCCCCTCCCTTCTTCTTCCCCTGCCAACCATCTCTATCAGAGCCTTTTTAAGAGACTCCAGGCCGTCCCCCCTCTTGGCAGACACATGGAAGGTCGGTCTTCCAACCATCACTCTCCCAAGGTCCTCCTGGGACCAAGCCCCAGGAAGATCAATCTTGTTCACCACCACCACACCCCTACCACCCACTTCCCTTACAAGGACTCTATCCCCCTCCTGCAGAGGGCGGGAACGGTCTAAGACTACCAGGACAAGATCTCCCTCCTCCATACACTTCCTTGCCCTCTTTACCCCTTCTCCCTCAGCCTCATCCCCGCTCTCTCTAAAACCCGCCGTATCCATGAAACGAAAGAGGACCCCTCCCAAAGCCACCTGGGCCTCCACCACATCCCTGGTGGTACCTGGCTGGGAGGTAACTATGGCCCGATCCTCACCCACCAAAGCGTTAAAGAGACTAGACTTACCCACATTGGGTAATCCCACGATGGCCACACTCACACCTTCCCTACAAAGCTTTCCCTCCCGGTATGTGGCCATCAAACCCTCGATCTCCCGCACCACTCCATCCACCCTCTCCGCCAAATGATTCCCCAGCTCCACACCCTCATCGGGAAAGTCTATAGCCGCTTCCAGTTCCACCAATACCTCACGAAGAGCCTGGGCCAGCTCCCCCATTTTTCGGGACAACCCTCCCTCGAGCTGAGCCAAAGCCGCCCGCCTCCCCTCCTCCGACGCACTCTCTATAAGGTCTGCCACCGCTTCGGCCTGAGCTAGGTCCAGCCGCCCCAAAAGAAAAGCTCTCAAAGTGAATTCGCCGGGACGGGCCAAACGAGCACCAGCAACCACAAAAGCTTCCAAAGCCCTTTCCAAGACCACGGGACCACCATGACAGGTCACTTCAACCATATCCTGGGAAGTGTAGCTTTTGGGAGCCTTAAAAAGGGCAAAGAGAACTTCGTCTATCCTCTCCCCACCCACAGGGTCCACCAAAAAGGCGTAATGGACAGTGTGAGAAGGCAAAGATCCCACGGAGTAAAAGCCCCCAGAAGGCTTCTGCAACACCTTAGAGGCTATTTTAAAGGCCTCATTCCCCGAGAGACGCACAATCCCCAGGGCACCCACGCCAGGGGGAGTAGCCACGGCCACGATGGTATCATCCAGGGAGTAACACATCCTCAACTACATCCAAAACCCTCAGAGGCACGGGGAACCTTATAGTCCCCCAGAGGCTCCAGGTTCATTAAGCATACACCTTCTTAATAAGGTACTGCTCGAAGATGGTGATAATATTGTTCACCAACCAGTAGATGACCAGCCCCGAGGGGAAATTGATGAAGAGGAAGGTAAAGACTATAGGCATAAGCATCATCATCTTGGCCTGGGTAGGATCTCCCATGGGAGTCATTTTCTGCTGGATGAGCATAGTTAAACCCATAAGGATAGGAGTGATATAATAGGGATCCTTGGCAGAAAGGTCAGCGATCCAGAAGATGAAAGGGGCGTGCCTCAACTCAATGGCCACCATGAGCACTTTGTAAAGAGCAAAAAAGACTGGGATTTGAAGGAGCATGGGCAGACAGCCGCCCATGGGATTTACCTTGTATTTCTTGTAAAGGGCCATCATCTCCCGGTTGAGAGCCTGGGGATCGTCCTTGTAGGTCTCCTTCAGCCGCTTTATATAAGGCTGAAGCTCCTGCATCTTGTTCATAGACTTGTAGCCCTTAACTGTAAGGGGATGAAAGACGATCTTTATCAGAATGGTGAGAATGATGATGGCCCAACCATAGTTGTGGACATAGTTATAAATAAACTTCAAAATCTCCAGAGCGGGTTTGGCCAGAATCTTGAAGACGCCAAAACGGATATTCTCCTCCAGACCCACCCCATAGCTCTTCAAAAGGGCGTAATCTTTAGGCCCCATGAAACTCCAGAAAGCCAAATTGCCCTTCTTTGAAACCAGCGCTAGGTAGTACTCTCCCTTTGTAGCCCCCTTCCAAATTGTGACCTCAGTCGGAACCTTTGGCACCAGGGAAGCAGTGAAATAAAGAGACTGGAGAGAAGTCCAGATAAATCCTGAATAAATGGCTTGATTCTCCTTCTTCAGCTTCACCTCAATGGCCTTCTTGCCGTTATAAATCAGAGGGCCAGAGAAAGAGTAATGGCTCTTTCTATCCTTGGGAGCGACGCGAGGACCGACAAGCACCCCTTCACTCCCGACCGCTCCAGGAAGGGAAGCCTTAACCTCCACTTCGAACCTGTAATCGGGATAAAAGGTGAAAACCTTTTCCACCCTCACTTTCTGGCCTGGAATATCCAGAACGAAACTCACCCGCTTCTCTTTCTCCCCCTCCCGGACCTCTACACGATAGACAGACCTGTCCAAGGCCTCTGACAGCCCCCTGTTGCCAGGGATATAGTACCTGAAGTACCCCTCACCCCCCACCAATTCCATGGGCTCTCCCCGATCATCCCCATAGCGGGTGAGGAGGTAACTCTTCATCACCGCACCCCGAGAACTGAGAGTAACCTTGTAAAGGGGAAAGGAGAAGGTAACCTTCTGAGCCTTCCCATTAACAGGCTTAAATATCATAACCCCCTCCTCAGAACCCTCCTTCTTCTTAATAGGGACAGCATGAGGACCCTGGGCCTCGGAAACCACCCGTTTCAAAGGAGGCTTCTCCACCTTGGCCGCCCGTGTGACCACCTTCTCTTTCACATGGGTGGGGGTGGCGAAAAACTTCTGATAAAGAAGCACCGCCAAAATAGAAAAAGCTACTACCAACAACAGTCTCTTTTCCGTCTCCATCTAATTTCCTCTCCCCAATCTCTTTGTTTTCAAAGTACTCGGAAGGGGATCATAGCCCCCGGGATGGAAAGGGTGGCACTTGAAAACCCTCTTCAGCCCCAGCCACAAACCCATCGCCACGCCGTAACGCTCCACCGCCTCTAGGGTGTATTGGGAGCAAGTAGGATAAAACCGACATGAACGAGGGAAAAGGGGAGATATGAAATACCGGTATCCCCTAATCAACAGCCGGACCACCCTTCTCATAATCGCCTCGCCAAATTGAGCATATCCTTCTCCAACTCCCAATAAGATGGAAGCTCCACACCTCTTTTCACTGTTACTACCATATCCACTGGGGGAAAGGCTCCCTTATTCCTGCGAAAAACCTCCCGGATGAGACGCTTCCACCGGTTTCTCACCACAGCCTTCCCCGACTTCTTAGTCACCGTGACCCCTAATCTGGGATGCCCCAACTGGTTGGGCAGGACATGAACCAACACATAACGCCCAACCACCCTATCCCCCCTGGCATAAACCCTCTGAAACTCCTCCCTTCTAAGGAGCCTGAATGCCTTAGGGAAAGACTGATCCATCAAAGGGCGAGCCTCTTCCTCCCTTTGGCCCTGCGTCTCCTGATGATGGCCCGACCCGAGCGGGTTCTCATCCTCGCCCTGAAACCATGTCTGCGCTTGGCCTTCCTCCGACTGGGCTGATAAGTCCTCTTCAAATCCCTAACCTCCACGCGAATTTTCCTGATGTCTAAAACACAAAAAGGGGAGAAAGGTCAACCGAAGATCATTTTAGCTTTGGCCTTGGTTGCACCCTTCCCCCACAAAAGTTACTTTAAAATCAGTCCGTGGAAGCCATTTTAGGAGGTGCCCAAAATGATATACTTTGAGCATTACAACCCTACCCGCATTATCTTCGGCAGAGACACGGTGCCTCAGATAGGACCCGCTGCGGCGGCCTACGGTAGAAAGGCTCTCCTCATCTACGGTAAACGGTCCATCAAAGAGACAGGGCTTTACGACAGGGTAATGGCATCCCTAAAGGGAGCAGGCTTGGAGGTGGTAGAGCATCCCGGAGTCAAAGCCAATCCCGTCCTCTCCCATGCCAGAGCCGGGGTGGATTTGGCCAAAAAGGAGAAGGTAGAGGTTATCGTGGCCGTGGGAGGCGGCTCGGTGATAGACGAAGCCAAGGCTATCGCTGCAGGAGCCGTCACTGACACGGATATCTGGGAGTTCTTCGAGTTCAGATCCGAAATCCAAGACGCCCTGCCCCTGGTAACCCTCCTCACCATATGCGGCTCGGGCTCCGAGATGAACAACGGCATGGTCCTCACCAACGAGGAAAAGCAGGCCAAATTCGGCCTCAGGGCCTTACCCCTCTACCCCAGGGTTTCCATCCTAGATCCCACTGTCACTTTCACTGTCCCACCCGACCAAACGGCCTACGGCGCCGTGGACGCCTTCTCCCATGTCTTCGAGGTTTACATGGCCCGGGAAGATCTGGACACCCCCATTCAGGAGGGCATCATGGAAACCCTCATGAAAACCGTGGTGGTCCGGGCCCCCCAGGCTCTGGAAAACCCCGAAGACTACAACGCCCGGGCCGATCTCATGTGGGCTTCTTCCCTGGCCCTGTGTGGCATCACCTTCTCGGGGGCTGGTCCCTTAGCCCTACCCTGCCACATGATAGAACACTCCCTCAGTGCCATTTACGACATGGCCCACGGGGAAGGGCTGGCCATCATCATGCCCGGCTGGATGCGCTACATGACCGATAAAAAAGGAAAAGTTATGAAGAGATTTGCTTTGGGGGTCTTTGGAACCAAAAGCCTCGAAAAGGGCATCGAAGCCCTGGAAAAGTGGCTAGACTCCATAAACTGTCCTGTAAGGCTCTCCCAGGTGAATGTGAGAGAGAAAGAGATTCCAAGGCTGGCCCAAAACGCCTACCAGCTGGCCCAGGTGTGGGGTCTCAGTGACCTTTACACCCCCGAGGTGATAGAAGAAATCCTCCGACTTTGCCTATGAAGCTATGGAAAAGCGCCTTTCCACCGTGGACCAGTTGGACCCAGACAGCATCAAGGCCCGACGCATCCTGGTCGTAGGTCCCACCGACGGGGGAAAGACCACTCTTATCAAAAGGCTATACAATCACTGGTGCACCAGAGAGAAGGTCCTGGTCCTGGACTCTGATGTGGGACAATCGGACGTAGGCCCCCCGGGGAGCTTGGGCCTGGGCACAGGTAGTGCGCCCGTGGAAGACCTGGCCCAACTCCGAGAAATAGCCCTCCACTTTGCCGGAGTTCTGAGCCCTTCGGAGGACCTGGCCCAGTTCACATGGGGAGTGGAACGCCTCTTCCGTCTGGCCCTCTCCATGAAACCCGATAGGCTCCTGGTAGATACCACAGGCTGGATATGGGGAGAGGCCATCTCCTTGAAAATGGCCAAGTGCAACCTAATAAACCCCGACCTCATCGTCGCCATAATAAGAGAAGAGACACCTCTCATCAGGGTGTTAAAGCACTCCACCTTTCCACTGCTGGTCCTAGAACCCTCTCCTAAAGCAAGAGCCAGGGATACCGAGACCCGAAGGCGATTCCGCCTTCAAAGAGTGAAAGACCTTTTTTGCCAGGGCAGAAAAATCACACTGGATCTCCAGTCCACCCTCATCATGGGCCGTCTCCAGGACCTGGAAGACCTGAAAGACAGGGTAGTTGGCCTCTTGGACGGGGCTTTCCGCACCCTGGGCACTGCCTGGATAAAGAGGGTGACCCCAGGAAAACCCTCAGCAGAAGCTTGGGTGCGAAGGGTATCTCGGGGAGAGGTACGCTATATCCGGGTGGGGCCCTTGATGGAAACAGACGACACTAGAAGAGAAAGAACCGTGGAGTGACTTACATCGGTATCAGCATGCCTAATCGCTGGTCCACTCCGGCGGAAGCAAGCCAAACCACTTCAGCCTTGCAAAGGTTCTTCCTGCCTTTTTGCTAAGCGGGCATAATACCAATAGATCCTGCACCACATGCTTACACAGCCTTTACTCTGCAACGTTTCTCTGCTCCCTATTGCCCAGTTCGACTATCTGTTCTATGAAAACTCCCATGATGACTACAAAAACGATAGTCAGAAAAAGCCTCGTCATCATAAACCTCGGCTCCAAGAACTGAAACCCTACCATCTCCTGGGGAAGCTTGATGCATGCTCAGGCCGAGAGAAAGACAACAATGTTGGAGACCCGAGTACCTTTTTTGAGGAGGGCCGCAGCCAGGGGAAAGAAGAAATCCCAGGCTTCGCAGACGGCTCCCGCCAGCTCCAGATCTTACGGTCTCCTCATCCAAGGCGAAGAGACAGAAGCTCCCTCTACTCCAGCACCACCAGCAGATCGCCCGACTCCACAGCGTCTCCCCGCGCGACCAGGACATCCTTCACTTTGCCCTTCTGGGGAGCCATGACAGCCGTCTCCACTTTCATGGCCTCCACCACGACCACAGTGTCGCCCTTCTTCACCTTGTCTCCAGGATTTACCAAGACCTTCACCACCTTGCCAGGCATAGGAGCACCAATTATGATGGGGATTGCTGGGTTCGGCCTTGGGCCGCTGGATCTCTTCCACTTGAGCTGACAGATCCTTGACCCTAACCTCCCTGGGCTGACCGTTTAGCTCGAAGTGAACCACCCTGGTACCGTCCTTGAGAAGCTCGCCCAAAGCATTGAGCTTTATCACCAGGGTCTTGCCTTCCTCGATATCCACACTGTCCTCCTGGCCTATCTCCAAGCCGTAGAGAAAGAGAGGGGTTTTCATAACAGAGGTATCAGAATAGATCTTCTGGTGGTCCACAAAGTCTTCGTAGACCCCTGGATAGAGCAAAGCCGACAGGATGTCCCGGTTGGTAGGCTCCCGGCCCAGGAGTTCCCGGAGTTCCGTCTTTTTGGCCTCAAAGTCTTCAGGAGGCAAAAGTTCACCGGGACGGCACGCGAGAGGCTTTTCCCTCTTAAGGACCACCCTTTGGAGCTTCTCATTGAAGCCACCATAGGGCTGGCCCATCATGCCTTTGAAGAAGTCTACCACCGACTGGGGAAAAGAGAGGCTCTCGCCCCGCTGATAGAGGTCCTCCTCAGTCAAGTCGTTTTTGAGCATAAAAATAGCCAAATCGGCCACCACCTTGGAGGAGGGGGTTACCTTTATTAGATCCCCCAGGATCTGATTCACCTTGGCATACATGGCCTTAAGCTCCTCCCACCGATCCCCCAAGCCCAGCTCCACAGCCCGAGGCTTCAGGTTGCTGTACTGGCCACCGGGGATCTCGTGAATGTAAACCTCCCCCGTGGGTCCTTTGAGACCGCTCTCAAAGGGAGCGTAAAATTCTCTGACTCGCTCCCAGTAATTAGCCATGGCCATGGCATAGTTCAGATCCACCTGGGTCTCCCGCTCGGTGCCGGCCAGGGCAGCCACCACCGCCTCCAGAGAAGGCTGGGCTGTGAGGCCTGCCACACTGGAGAGGGCCAGGTCCACAATATCCACCCCCGCCTCACTGGCCATGAGGCAGGAAGCCACCCCGCTACCTGCCGTGTCATGGGTGTGAAAGTGGACGGGCAACCCTGTCTCCTCCTTCAGGGCCTTCACCAGCTGGTAGGCCGCCTGAGGTTTACACAGGCCCGCCATGTCCTTAATGCCCAATATATGAACACCCATAGTCTCCAACTCCTTGGCCAGACCCAGATAGTAATCCAAGGTATATTTGGTCTTCTTGGGGTCGGTGACGTCCCCTGTATAGCACAGGGCCACCTCCACCAGTTTCCCTGTCTTCAGAGCTTCTTCGATAGCCACCTTCATGCCCTCTATCCAGTTGAAGCAGTCGAAGATGCGAAAGAGATCTATGCCTGCCTGGGCTGACTCCCGGATGAAGGTCTTCACCACGTTATCGGGATAGTTAGTATAACCCACAGCATTGGCACCACGCAGGAGCATCTGAAAGAGGATATTGGGAATCCTCTCCCTGAGCTGAATCAAACGCTCCCAGGGATCCTCCTTGAGGAAACGCATAGCCACATCGAAGGTGGCCCCACCCCACATCTCCAAGGAGAAGAGGCCGGGCAGAAGGTGGGCAATGCTGGTAGCCGCCTGGAGCATGTCATAGGTACGTACCCGGGTGGCTATGAGGGACTGGTGAGCGTCTCGCAGAGTAGTATCGGTGATGAGGAGAGGCTTCTGCTTTTTAACCCACTGAACAAACTTCTTGGCCCCCATCTTCTCCAAGAGATCCCGGGTACCCGGAGGTGGTGAGGTGGTAGCAGGCACTCTAGGGGGCTGGGGGTCTCTCACAGTAAAGTGGGGCTTCTCCCTAATGCCAGGAAAACCGTTGATGCTCACATGGGCCAGGTAGGTGAGAATCTTGGTGCCCCGGTCCTTCCTCTCGGGAAAACGGAAAAGCTCAGGGGTAGTGTCCACAAAGGTGGTGTCGCACTTGCCCTCCAAAAACCGAGGATGTTCCAACACATTGAGGAGAAAAGGAATATTGGTTTTAACGCCCCGGATGCGGAACTCCCTCAAAGCCCTATCCATCTTGGCCACGGCGTCCTTGAAGTTTAGGGCCCAACTTGTCACCTTCACCAGGAGGGGATCGTAATAGGGGGTGATACGAGCCCCCACAAAGCCATCACCGCCGTCCAGACGAATGCCAAAGCCTGCTGCCGTCCGATAAGCCACAATCCGCCCTGTGTCGGGAAGGAAGTTGTTGGTAGGATCCTCCGTAGTGACCCGGCACTGGATAGCATAGCCGCTCTTCTTTATTGCCTCCTGGCCTAAGATACCGATGTCCTTCAGGGACTCGCCCCGGGCGATGCGAAGCTGAGCCTGGACCAGATCCCGGCCTGTAATGACCTCGGTAACGGTGTGCTCCACCTGTATCCTCGGATTAACCTCAATGAAATAGTAATGGCCCTCCTCATCCACCAGGAATTCCACAGTACCGGCGCTCACATAGTTCACCGCCCGGGCGATGCGCAGGGCGTGGTCGTAAAGGCGCTCCTTGAGGAAGGGATCTAGGTTCAAAGAGGGGGCCATCTCAATGAGCTTCTGGTGCCGGCGCTGAATGGAGCAGTCCCGCTCGAAGAGATGAACCAGGTTACCCAGCTGGTCCCCCAAAATCTGGACCTCGATGTGCTTGGGCCTGATGAGGTATTTCTCTAAAAAGACCCTACTGTCACCAAAAGCCTTAAGGGCCTCAGACTGGGCCATATCCAGCCCTTTGATGAGCTCCTCCTCCTTCCAGGCCACCCTCATGCCACGGCCACCTCCTCCAGCAGCAGCTTTTATGATGACGGGGTAACCGTACTCCCGGGCAAAGGCCACAGCCTCTTTAGAGTCGTCTATGGGCTCAGGGGTGCCGGGGATAACGGGTATCCCCAGGTCCAAAGCCAGCTTTCTGGCCCTCACCTTGTCCCCTACCAGCTCCATCACCTCAGGGCTGGGACCCACAAAGATGATCCCTTTCTCCTGGCAAGCCCGGGCAAACTGAGGGTTCTCAGCCAAAAAACCATAACCAGGGTGAATGGTGTTCACTCCCCGGGCCAGGGCCAGCTCCAAAATGCTCTCCCAGTCCAGATAGGCGGCCACAGGGTCTTTACCTTTACCGACGAGATAGGCCTCGTCAGCCTTGTAACGGTGAAGAGAGAAACGATCCTCATGAGAGTAAATGGCCACGGTACGGATACCCATCTCCGTACAAGCCCGAAAGATACGGATGGCAATCTCGCCCCTGTTGGCTGCCATAACCTTGTTCATATTCACCACTCCTAAAACCAATTTTGGATCTACTTTCTACTCTAAAACCTCAAGACGGAAAAGACTTTAAAATTTTTTGACCCTGTCAAACACCAAACCTTTTAGCCTTCATATCGACTGAAAAAACGGCTCCGCCCATTTCTCCCCTTGCAGAGCTCTCCTTTCGGTCTCACCTTTCCCTTGATATGGTGCAGCAAGGAGGGAAACCTTGGAGAAGGGGAACATCTCAAAAGACTTTCCGGTAGTGATCCTGGCAGCAGGAGAGGGAAGCAGGCTGCGTAAAGGAGGCAACCACCTGCCCAAGCCCCTCGTGCCTCTGTTGGGCCTCACACTCTTGGAAAGGGCCTTGCTCACCTGGAAAACAGCAGGTGTCCGGCGGTTCTATGTGGTAGTGGGCTGGGAAGGAAAGCGGGTGGCTGCCCACGCCCAGGAACTGGCCAAGCGCCATGGTCTGGATCTTGAGGTAGTGGAGAATCCTCGCTGGCAAGAGGGAAACGGCACATCGGTGCTGGCGGTGAAAGACAGAACACCTGCCCCCTTTTTTGTTTCCATGGTAGATCACGTTTTCGAGCCATCCCTGGTGGAAGGGTTTGTTCAACAAGTAAAGGACAAGAAAAGCACCATAATAGCCGTGGACCCCAGGGTGACCCAGGTCTTCGACCTAGCCGACGCCACCAAAGTGCGCTTAGAAGAAGACCGAGTAGTAGACATAGGAAAAGAGATACTACCTTACCATGCTGTAGACATGGGGCTCTTCTTCTGTGGCCCTGAGATCTTTCAGGCTTTGGAAAAAGCCAAAAAAGAGGGGGACGGCTCTCTGACGGGAGGGGTGAAGAAACTGGCCTCTCAGGGAAAGATGTGTGCTGTCAAGCTGGAAGAAGGATTCTGGACCGACGTGGACACCCCCGAAGGTTTGGAGTACGCCCAAAAGGGTCTCTTGACCTGTGTAGCCCGCTCCCAAGATGAGGGATGGATCTCCCGGCATTTTAACCGCCACCTATCCCGGTGGATCACCGCTCGTCTGGCCTCCACGTCTATCACCCCCAACCTCGTTACCCTTTTGGCATTCGCACTTGCAGTGGCGGCGGGTTGCCTCTTCGCCCTAGGCAAGCTGGGCACCACCATCCTGGCAGCGCTACTGGTCCAGGCATCCTCTGTGGTAGACGGCTGTGACGGAGAGTTGGCCCGCATCAAGTTCATGGTCACACCTTGGGGGGCCTGGTGGGACACCCTACTGGACCGCTACGCCGATAGCGCCATAGTGCTGGGCATCACCTGGGAGTACAGCCACGGGCATGGCGAAGCCTGGCCATGGATTTTTGGTCTCCTCTCCTTCTTGGCCTTCGCTATGGCGAGCTATGCCAAGAAGGAACATGCCCTGCGCTTCGGTCATCCTCTGCCCAGAGACGCAGGAGACAAGCTCACCCGACGAGACCTGCGCCTCTTCGCCATCTCTGTAGGCGGACTCCTCAACCGACCTTTCCCAACCATGGTAGCACTAGCAGCCATGTCCCACCTGTGGATAGGCTGGATGCTGTGGAGGAAGCGTAAGGGGTAAGGTGCGAGGTGTGACACCATTACGCCTCACGACTCATACGGGACCTTCACCCTTCCCATCACCAGGAGGTCCCGCCCCAGCCTTTTGTATGTCACCTTTTCCAGTTCTACGCCCTGTTCCACCCTCTCCAGGCCCAGATTGCCCACAGGGGAGCGGCCTTGGCCCAGGAGGATGGGAGCCACTATAGCCTGGATCTCGTCGGCTAGGCCCTGTTTCAGGAAAGAAGTGATAACTCCCCCTCCCCCCTCTACCAGAAGTCGAGCCACCCGCCTTTTGCCCAACTCTTCCAAAATAGGTTCCAGAGGAATCCCGCCCCAAGAGCTCTTCAGCACCACCACTTCTACCCCTCTCTTTTCCAACGCTCTTGTCTTTTCCGGGTCTCCCTTTTGGGTGAAAACCAAGGTAGGCGGAGGCGTTGTAAATAGCTTCAAATCCAGAGGCAGAGTAAGGTGGGTGTCCAAGACCACCCGGAGGGGATCTCTGCCCCTGACCAAACGCACAGTAAGCTGGGGATCATCCAGGACCGCCGTTTCCCTCCCCACCAAGACGGCGTCACTTTCGGACCTCAGGCGATGGGCATATCTCAGGGCCTCGGGACCGCTGATCCACCGGGAGTGGCCCGAGGCGGTGGCCACAGTGCCGTCCAGGGACTGGGCCCACTTGAGAATCACCCAGGGCAGGCCTGTAGTAATCCATTTGAAGAAAGCCCGATTCAGGTCCCGGCAAGCCTCTTCCAAGACACCCACATCCACCTGGATGCCTGCCTCTTCCAAGATTTTCACCCCATTGCCTGCCACCAAGGGATTGGGGTCAAGAGTACCTACCACCACCCTCTTGATGCCCGCTTGGATGATAGCCTCGGTGCAAGGTGGAGTCTTGCCATGGTGGCAACAGGGTTCCAAAGTAACATACATAGTGGCTCCGGGAGCCCTCCACCCCAGCTTTTTCAGGGCCTCCCTCTCAGCGTGGAGAGCACCGTAGCGCCGGTGGTAACCCCGGGCCAGAATCCGGCTTTCCTGGTCCACAATGACGGCTCCCACCATGGGGTTGGGACTCACCCAGCCAGCCCCCCTCCTGGCCAGCCTCAGGGCCAGAGCCATGAGCTTTTCGTCCCGAGTCGTGGGCCTCTTCATCTCTTATGCCGGAAGACTTTGGTGGCCAACACTTGATGGGCAGGCATGACCATCACTTCGCTGATGTTCACCAGGAAAGGCCAGGCCGCCGGGATGGAACGACAACCCAATTTACCAAAGGCCCGACCTATTCCAGCACTGACACCGGTGATGAAAACCACCCGGTCTTTCAGCTCCGTCATACTCTCTCTCCTTGGCCCTGGGCTTTTTTGGTTTTATCTTATTCCCATGGCAGACTCAAAGGTGGAAAAGGCCTTCCCCCTCCAGGAGGTGGAGTTCCAACTCAGGGATTATGTGGAAACCCTGGCAGGCCGGATAGGACCCCGAAGCCTATACAAACCCGAAAAGTTAGAAGAGACAGCAGCTCTCATCCAAGAGCTTCTGGAAAGCTGGGGCTTTTCAGTAGAATCCCAGGAATACCGCATATGGAAGACCCCTGTAAGAAATCTGGTAGTCCACTTGAGCGGTGCGCCTGGAAAGCCCTACTACCTGGTGGGTGCCCACTACGACACGGTGAGTCACACCCCAGGAGCCGACGACAATGCCTCGGCTGTGGCCGTGGCTTTAGAGCTGGCCCGGTTGGTTTCCCAAGGCACCCTGGGCCCTTCCTGTCCTCTGACTTTCGTGTTCTTCACTCTGGAAGAGCCCCCCACCTTCGGCACACCCCTCATGGGGAGCCGGGTCTACGCCTCCCGAGCAAAAAAAGCGGGACACGTCATAAAAGGGGCCCTAATCCTGGAAATGGTGGGATACTACTGCCATGAACCAGGATGCCAGAGTTACCCGCCCCTGGTGCGTCAGCTCCTGGGACTACCCAGAGTGGGGGACTTCATCGGTATCATAGGCGACGGAAAATCCCGAGGGCTGGTGGAAGAGCTGGAAGCCGCCTTCAAGGAGAATCCCCGGCTACCCGTCCACTCCTTGGTAGTGCCACTCAGGGGATACCCCCTGCCCGGCAGCCGTTTATCGGACAACGCCTCTTTCTGGGACAAGGGCTACCCCGCCGTCATGATCACCGACACGGCCTACTACAGGAATCCCAACTACCACACCTCCAGGGATACACCGGAAACTCTGGACTACCAGGCCATGGCCCAGCTGGTGAAAAGCATAGCCCTTTT
>Ga0190315_1000311_pt1 | contig 27102 bp, 9 predicted proteins | sample 48701101_MG_FD_161673 | JGI IMG/M metagenome (GOLD analysis project Ga0190315, IMG submission 161673) | Hydrothermal vent sediment bacterial communities from Southern Trench, Guaymas Basin, Mexico - 4870-11-0-1_MG | ecosystem: Environmental > Aquatic > Marine > Hydrothermal vents > Sediment ...
ACAGCTTGGGTCGATCAACGCAATGATTTGGCAACTGAAATGGACTGGCATTTTACCACCGAAGATGCTCGAATCAAACTCAGAAGACTTTACCCCTCAATAGATCCTTGACAATGTACTAGTTGCTGGTCAAGCAACAGTACCGGCAAACCTTCATTTTAATAATCCGAATCCAAACATTGATTTTGATTCTTTCCATTTGAAAATACCAACAGAATTGACACCTATAGCTGAGAATAACTGTCCTATACGTGTTGGTGTAAACAGTTTTGGTGCAGGCGGAACCAATGTTCATTTGGTCATTGAAGGTTACACTGGAGAAAACTATAAGCCACAGAATGAGGTTGCCGATTTCACAACACCACGACCATTTGTATTCTCTGCTAAAAGTAAGAAAGCATTAGAACAATTTGTTTATGCTTATGAAGCATTTCTTATCCATAACAAGGTTGTTTTATCCGATTTTGGTCATGCATTGCTCAACTGTCGTAGCCGATATCCGCATAATCTTTGCATTTCTGCATGTAACAAAGATGAGATTATGAAAGGACTAGAGCTTTTCAAAAATGGAGAAAAGCATCCGACAGTAACTTATCACCATGTGGATAGAAAGCAAAAACCACGCTTGGCATTTGTCTTTTCAGGTCAAGGCGGCCAATGGGCTCAAATGGGGATGGCACTCTATAACACTGAGCCTACTTTTAGAAAAACAATGGATATGATTGATGAAATCTTCCAAAAAATTGCAGGCTGGTCCATTTTGAATGAGATTCGTGCAAATTCTGAGAATTCACAAATTGCAAAGACAAGAATTGTCCAACCTGCTATTATGAGTATTCAGGTGGCCCTTGCACGTTTATTTATACATTATGGTGTAAAGCCAGAAGCAGTTGTTGGACATTCCATTGGTGAGGTAGCGGCAGCTCATATTTCAGGTGCATTATGTCTTGAAAAGGCCGTTTACATTATTTACCATCGTTCCAATATACAAGATCAGCTATCTGGTAAAGGCCGTATGCTGGCAATTGGTACTTCAGAAGATGAAGCTAAACAACTTATTTCCGATATCAAAGATAAGGTATCAATTGCCGCCATCAATGGACCAACAATGATCACACTTTCAGGTGATGAATCTGAACTGCTACAAATTGCAGAGAAACTTGAACAAAAAGGTCAGTTTAATCGCTTTGTTCGTGTGGATGTTCCTTATCACAGCCACTATATGGAACAAATACGCGATGAACTTATTGATAAGCTTTCTAATATTAAGGGTAGTGAAGCAATAATCCCGCTGTATTCTACTGTTGATGGAAAGCAGGTACCAGGTACACATATAGACGGAATGTACTGGTATCGTAATGTACGCCAGCCAGTGCTAATGACACAGGCGTTAGAAGGTATGTGTAATGATAAATTTGATTTCTTTATTGAAGTTGGGCCTCACCCAGTTTTGGTTTCTGGTGTACAAGCACTTTTATCACAATTAGGAAATAATGCAACTGCTTGTCCTTCAATGCATATGAAGGAACCAGAAGAGGCTACTTTTATTTCATGTATTGGCAAATTAATTGCACATGGTTGGCAAACAAATTCTGCTCATTTATTTGGCGAAAAAGGAGCCTTTCTAAAACTTCCTAAACATCCGTGGTCACATAAACGGTTTTGGTTTGAAATGCCTGATGCTGAGCGTCAACGCAAAGCTCCCAATCGCCATCCATTTTTAAAAGAAGAAATGCGGCTTGTTACAGAGAATACGGCATGGATTTGGCAAACCTATATTTCTTTACAAAGCTTTCCTTTCCTGAAAGATCATCAAGTAGATCACGAAGTCATTTTTCCAGCAACAGGGCATATTGAGCTGGCATATGCTGTAGCAGCTTATTCTTTTTCAAGGTATGAAGTTTACTTGGAAAATTTGCAGTTTGATTCTGCATTAATTCTAAGTGAAGAAAATCCCTTTCCACCTGAAATTCGCTTGGAAGTGACTTCAAACGAAGGCGACTATTCTATTTGTAGTCAAACTGGTAACATAGGATTTGATACAACTTGGCATAAGCATTCGTCTGGACGTATTAATTATTTGTATGATCAATTTCCATCTCAAAATATTGATTTCAAAAATATTTTTTCAATATTGAAAGATGAAAACCGTATTGTTGTTACTGAGTTTTACAAAACCATTCGTGAAGCTGGGCTAAACTATGGTATACAATTTCAATGTATTCAAGAACTTTGGCATGATGGCAGTGAGGTTCTTGCCCGCCTCACATTACCAACGAAACTTAATTATGAAGGTGAGCAATTCAATATTCATCCTTCCTTGCTGGATGCCTGCCTACATGCTGGATTTGTACATCTTCACAAGAAAGATCAGTCCGATAAGATCTATTTGCCGTATCGTATTGATCGTGTCAAGTTCTATAGAAAGGCACCGAACAATGTTTGGGCCTATCTTCGTGTACTCCAAAATAACGAACAATTTTTCAGTTTTGATACATGGATTTTCAATGAAAATCAGCAACTGATCGCTGAAGTCCAAGGCACTCAATGTAAAATGTTCGCAGGAGCGCATGGTAATGGAGCAGAACGCATTTATGATGGATGTTATGAGTACCATTGGGTACAAGAAAACACAACTGTTGATAAGGGATTTAATGACATCAGAAAGTGCATCATTGTGTCACCTCATGGATATTTTACTGAACCCATTAAACGTGAACTTGAAACCAATGGCATCACAAGTCATGTTTTAATTTTAAACAATGTTTCAAGCAGCATCAATGTTGAAAAGGAGTTATTAGCTAATTTGCAAGGAGAAAAGCTGGAACGACGTACATTCGTACTATTTGTCTGTGATGCACGACAAAGTGTTACTGAAATGGATGAGTGGACTGCTGATAGTAGCAATATGTCTTCAAATGCGCGTATCCTGCTTACGCTTGCACAGATTATAATACGACTCAAAGCGTTTCCGAAACTTGGGTTAGTCACTTTTGGTTCGGCTGGAATTGTTGAAATTGATGATATTTTGAAACTGGATAATGTCATGCTTCATGGCATGATGCGTGTGATAAGGAATGAATGCCCAAATATGCCATCAAAGATTATCGATTTGTCGATAAACCCGAGCAAGGATGAAGTGAACGAGTTGATAAAAGAGATATTAGCATTACGATACGACAAGGATGACTTTGAAATCGCATTGCGTGGAACTAAACGTTATTTGCGTCAGCTTTTACCTGTGAAAAAAGAAGCTGTAGAAAATGCGGCATCTCAAATTTTATCTGGCATGGGGGGTTATTATCAAGCAGAACTGCTTGAAGCCGGAATGTTGGATAATGTCGTATTCCGTCAGTGTGTTTTCTCTTATCCTAACGACCGTGAGATCGAAATTGAAGTTCAAGCTGCCGCTTTGAATTTCAAGGATATTGTCAATATAATCATGCTTCATGGCATGATGCGTGTGATAAGGAATGAATGCCCAAATATGCCATCAAAGATTATCGATTTGTCGATAAACCCGAGCAAGGATGAAGTGAACGAGTTGATAAAAGAGATATTAGCATTACGATACGACAAGGATGACTTTGAAATCGCATTGCGTGGAACTAAACGTTATTTGCGTCAGCTTTTACCTGTGAAAAAAGAAGCTGTAGAAAATGCGGCATCTCAAATTTTATCTGGCATGGGGGGTTATTATCAAGCAGAACTGCTTGAAGCCGGAATGTTGGATAATGTCGTATTCCGTCAGTGTGTTTTCTCTTATCCTAACGACCGTGAGATCGAAATTGAAGTTCAAGCAGCCGCTTTGAATTTCAAGGATATTGTCAATATAATGGGGATTTTGCCTGAACGAGCTTTACAAGGTGGCTTAGCAAAGGAACAATTGGGATTTGAGGTTGCAGGTAGTGTTGTTCGTTGTGGCCAATATGTAACAAAATTTAAACAAGGTGATGAAGTCCTTGCTCGTGTATCACATGGCTTTGCTGGGCGTGTAATTATTCAAGAAGATTATGTGGTGTTGAAACCTGAACATTTGACACCTCAACAAGCAGCCTGTATTCCTGTGGCGTATTTAACCGCCTATTATTCTCTTAATTATCTAGCCAAACTGCAAAAAGGTGAGACTGTTTTAATTCATTCTGCCGCCGGTGGTGTTGGTATTGCTGCTATCAGGTTAGCTCAAATGATGGATGCAAATATTATTGCGACTTCTGGTACTAAAGCAAAACGTGATTTTATTCGTGAACTGGGTGTAAAACATGTTTTTGACTCCCGTTCCCTTAATTTCTACAATCAAGTCATGAAGAGTACTAATCATCATGGGGTTGATGTTGTACTGAATTCATTGACTGGTAATCATATTACTCAAAGTATCAAGTGTTTGGCACCTTTCGGTAGATTTGTGGAGATTGGCAAAGCTGATATTTACAAGAACGCCAAGCTGAATATGGAACGGATGGGGCAGAATATATCATTTTTTGTTGTTGATATTGATCGTCTGGCGGCTCAAAAACCAGTGTTGCATCGTCAGATACTTGGCAACGTAGTCCAACTGTTTAATGACCAGAAAATAGAATTGCATGAGATTAGCGAGTTTCCGATTTCAAAACTTGTCGAAGCATTGAAATTTCTGAGTCGTTCTACTCATGTTGGTAAAATTATTGTCAAGATGGAGGGCGAAACGGTTAAGGCCTTACCAGCAAAAAAGGCAAAATTCAGGTCAGATGCGAGTTATGTTATTACGGGTGGAGCAAGCGGTTTTGGTCTTGAAATCGCTAAATGGTTAGTACAAAATGGTGCAAAGCATCTTGTTTTGGTAAGTAGAAGTGGCTGTAAAAGTGATGCTGATCGAAATACGGTTAATCATCTCCGGAAAGTTGGTATAAATATCCATCTTGAAAAGATAGACATTACTAATATGAAGGAGATTGAAGCATTATTTGAACGGTTTGGACAGGAGTTGCCAGAAATTCGTGGAATTGTACATGGTGCTGGTTTGCTAGAGGATGCGAGTATTGTAAACATGGATGAACAAAGATTTATGCGAGTTTTTGCACCGAAAGCACTTGGAGCTTGGAACCTCCATCAAGCCTCTGTTCATCATGATAACACATTAGATTTTTTTATGATGTTATCATCAATATCTTCTGTACTTGGCCTGTTTGGTCAAATAAATTATGCGAGTGCTAACTTTTTTCTTGATAGTTTGGCTGCATCACGTCATCTACAGAGCCTTCCAGCAACTAGTGTGAATCTTGGGGTTCTGGGCGAATATGCGGGTATGTCAAAAATGGAAAATGATACTGCTAGCATCATGAGTTTACTTGAGAGTCACGGTATGCCGCCTATACCCCTGAATGATATTTTGTATAAACTTGAAGCGGCGCTCAACCAACATGCGGTTCAGCGAATGACTGCAAACTTTGACTGGAAGCGTTTCACAACAACATATCCGCACCTTATCAGAGATTCACGTTTTGAAAAATGTATTCGTGAAAGCTTGGCAAAAGGTAGTGATAAACAAAGTAGTGGAGGGCTTAGGGTAACACTGCTTCAACTTGACCCAAAAGCTCAGCAAGAACTTATAGGCGAAAAACTGGCAAAAGCTATCGCTCGTATTCTTGATGTGACAGCGGACAAAATCAGTCTAGAGGCTTCTATTGATAAGTTAGCCCTTGATTCTTTAGCGTTAAACCAATTTCGGAACTGGATACTCCGCAACTTAGATATTAACTATCCTATGATCAAGTTGCTTAAAGGGCCAAGTGTGAGAGAAATTGTACTTGATTTGATAAGCCAGTTCCAATCAGAAGGCGAAGGCAGTTTTCCTAGTGAACTGGGTGAAGTTTCACTGAGGACAAAATTTGTTCTGACTCAAGAACAAAATATCGAAAGGATTAGTCCATGGCTAATTCGATGTACAGGAATGCACGATGCATCTACAAGGCTTTTTTGTTTCCATTCTATGGGAACAGGAGCAGAACTCTTTACCCGTTTCCTTTTGGAACCACCTGCCAATACAGAGATTTTTGCAATTCAAACGCCAGGCAGAGAGGAACGTTTATCAGAACCCGCATACGAGAGAATCGAAGTTCTAGTGGATAAAATTATTTCCGAAATTTTTCCATGGCTTGATAAAAACTTTGTGATATGGGGGCACAGCTTTGGTGGAATTGTCGCCTACGAAGTGATTCGTAGTCTTCAAGAGAGGCATAAGCTTGAGCCACAGCATTTTATGGTAACTGGAACTGTGGCACCAAGCCTGATTCATATTTGGCAAAAGCGTGAGGTAATAGTTAAGTCAGCTATTGAGGAAAACACTCCAGAATATCTGATTTCTTTATTGCGATATGTTGAAAACGCGGAATTTATAACAGATATTTTTCCTATCATGCGTAAGGACATGCCGCTATTGATGAACTATCGCTATAAAGATGGACAGTTGCTCAACTGCCCGATAACCGCATTCGGTGCTAACCAAGATGATCTAGTTTATCTTGACGAAATTGCTCCTTGGAAAAAATGTACCAAGAGCACATTCAATTTGAATGAAGTTGATGGGGATCATTGGTTCTTGAATAGTAATCGTGAAGTCATCCTTAGAAAGCTCAATACGATCATAAGTCAACCAAATCTTGCAAGTACCTAATACTCAATATTCAAGTTTTTGAGATTTGGCAGCTTAGCTTAAAGTAATCACAGATTGGGTGTTTTAGATATGCAGCTCATTAATTTTTAATGAAATGAGTTTTTAGGCTCAATACGATACGAGTATTTATTGTTAAATCAATCATTTAGAAAATGATCGTCAAGTAATACTCGATGATCAAGTTTTTAGTACTTGACATTTGTGATTATTGAATAATCAATGACTTAAGGATATACACCCGTATTCCTATTTTTTTCTGTATTTTAGTTTATAAATTCTAACTCATTGAAATAAATGAGGAACATAAAATATAAAAAAAGTCTAATAAGAAAAAACTTGATCATCGAGTAATAGGATAATGCTTACACATGCTCAATGATAAATGATTGGGGTGCAGTTCCTTTTTTACGACGAGTTATATCCCAATAATTTAAAAAATTAAATAATATCAATAATTTACATTTTTTATCGTGTCATGATACCCATTTCGTAAGTTATTGATTTTTAAATAGCGTCGTAGAAAAGGAGCTGCACCCAAATGATTGTGTAATATGTTTTTTGTATGTGGTGATTTCAAAATTGTTGTAAATTTAGTAAATTTTTATGTAATGGTTTTGGTTAATAACTTTCAAGTCGATGAAATTTAAGACAGTAATATCTTACTATGATCATAATCATATCATTATTATGATATTATTATGAATTTATTTTTTATAAACAGTTTGTAGCAAATCTGACTTTTAATTTTAAAATTTAAGTGTTTCTCCAAAATTCATTCATAATTCTATAGTTTACAACTACTTTCTGAAATACAGGAGGTAATAAACAGTTGTTATTGTTTTAATCGGCGTTGTTGCACAAATATTAGTACGTGATTGATTAAAAAGAATTTTAAGTTATCAGGTGAAAATAGTAATTCATTGATTATTAAAGAATATTTTTTATTTATGCAACAACGCCGTTTTAATCTCAAAATATGGGTAGCCATTTTTCTTGAGTAGGCGGAATATGCCTTTTTTGCTTGAATCATAGAGTGCAAAAGAGGTATTTATTTCTCGACTATCAAGTTTTTGATGCTATTTGGCTTTGCGAAGCTCTATTTTTGAGTGTTAAAATAACCAACTCATTGATTTTTAAGGTTATTTTGTTTTTCGGTTTAGTTTAAAATTATATTTTTTAAAATCAAGGATTTATAAAAAACTTGATAGTCGAGTATTTGACAATGAATTATTTATTTTGAATAAAGGTTAGATTATGAATTTAAGCGAATTCAGTGGATTAGAGTTAATGCAAATGGTTTTGGAAGGCTCAATTCCTCATCCACCCATTTCAGATATTGTGCCAATGCAGGGAACAGAAGTTAAAGAAGGATTTGTTAGATTTAAAGTCAAGGCGGATCAGCGTCATCTCAATCCGCAAGGGGTGGTATCTGGTGGGTTTGCAGCTACAGTTCTTGATTCTGTAACTGGAAGCGCTGTGCATACAATGTTGGGAAAGTCTAGCGGTTATGGAACTATTGATTTAAATGTCAAAATGTTAAATGCTGTCCCAATGGATCAAGAGTTGGTAGCGGAAGGAAAAATTATTCACATAACTAAACGCATTGGGGTTGCTGAAGGAATATTAAAAGATGAAGGGGGTAAGATATATGCCCATGCAACAGCTAGTTGTCTGATTTTCAGAGGAACTGCTAAAAGTTTTTGATCTTATATATGTAGATCCGCAAAAGTTTTTTAACAAAATTCTTATATATGGAAAATGTTAAAAGATTTATGTGTCCCTGCTTAATATATTATTAGCGAATACGAGCCCAGGTGAGTGGTACAGCAACTGACTGGTCGGAATCCAAGCACATTATCGTGCATTACCATACCGCTATCAAAGTGCATCCCACCACCCAGGCTTTTGATGTGGTTGAAGTCGGCAGCCAGTCACCCGCACACGCTTTTACGATAACCAATACGGGTAATTTAGACCTCAATCTCGAAGCGCTCAGTTTAGCGGGAACAGACGCGGCAGAATTCAATCTCACGACCGACAACTGTTCCAACCAAGCACTGACACCGGCTCTTTCGTGTACGGTAGAAGTGACTTTTGTACCCAGTACCACGGGCGGAAAAATCGCAAGGTTACTGATACCTTCCGATGCTTCTGAAACACCCCTAGAAATCACCTTAACTGGCGGTGGGCTACCCGGAACAGCCGTTCTCATCGAACCCAAAGACACCATCAATACTGCCACCCCAACCTTCACTTGGTCTCAGGTTGACAGTGCCACACACTATCTTGTCAAGCTCACTCAAGGCAGCACGCCCCTGATTGAACAGGAATACACCACCGAACAAGCCTGCCCCAACAGCCTCTGTTCTGTCATCTTAGAAACCACATTAACAGAAGGGCAATACCAATGGCAGGTGCAAACCGCTAATGACAACGGCCCTGGTTTCTGGAGTACCCCATTAAGCTTTCAGGTTGAAACCCGACCCGGTACACTGCAATTCTCCAGAACCGTATTAAATATCACTGAAAATGAGCCAACACTCACCTTCAGTGTCACCCGTGACAAAGGTTATGTGGGCAGCGTTTCAGTTGATTACAGCACCCTAGAAGGCACAGCCACTGCTGACAGCGATTACATCCCCGTTTCCGGCACCTTGAGTTGGGAACACGGCTCAACGACAACCCAAAATGTCATCATCACCTTGCAAGATGATCACTTACTCGAAAGCCATGAAACGTTCACCGTCACACTCAGTCAAATCACTGGCGGTGCGTTGTTAGGTGATCGTGACACACTGACTGTCACCTTACTCGAAAATGATGTGCCCCCAGCTATCAGCATTGATGATCTCACCCTCACAGAAGGCGATAGCGAAACCCAAACCGCCCAATTCACCATCAGTCTGGATAGCCCACCTTATGAACCAGTGACTGTCGAATACGCAACCAGTAATGGGAGTGCGAAAGCAGGTGAGGATTATGTCGCACTTGACACCACCACTTTACATTTCGCGCCGGGTGAAACCAGCAAAACCGTGGACGTTGTAGTCAACGCCGACACCCTGGATGAAGGAGAAAGCGAATATTTCTACCTCATTCTCCGGAATCCGGTTAAAGCAACGCTCGCAGATAACCGCAGTCTGGTGACGATCACCGATGACGATGAAGCGCCCGCACTCAGCATTGAACCGATCAATCTCAGTGTTCTGGAAGGCAATACGGGCACTCAAACCGCACAATTGCTCCTCAATCTAACCACCGCCAGTGGCACTTGGGTGAGAGTACAGTATGCGACTGAAGATGACACCGCCACCGCTGGCAGTGATTATGTGGCCCTGAACCCAAACACCTTAACTTTCAATCCCGGTGACACCCAAAAAACGCTGACTGTCAGGATCAACGGTGATTTTCTTTATGAAGAAAACAATGAACAATTCAGGATAAATCTCAGCAATCCGGTCAATACCACCCTGACTCAAACGCAAGCCATTGTTGTGATTATTGATGATGACATCAATGATGAAACTGGGCCAGCAGTCACGGATTTCCAGTTTGAAGGCACCCCTTTTGAACAAGGCGCTACCCTCTCTCATTCCGGAACCTTGACACTAACCGCTACCGACGGCGTCGGCGTGAGCCGTGTCGAATTTTGGATCGATGGCAATCTCTTCCACACCGATAGCAATGGTGCCAGCCAATACAGCGCCTTTTTATCCCCGATTGATGTCGAAGACGGAGCCCATACCCTTGAAATCAAAGCCTACGACACCTTAGGCAATGCCAGTGTCACCCCCTTGACGCTCAACGTCGCTTTAGCCCCACCCAGCGCACCCGTGATCACCTGGCCCATCTGTAGAGACGCACTGCCGTGCGTCTCTAACCAAGCCCAAATCACCGTCACCGGCGCCGCCGACAAAGGCAGTGAAATCTTGCTCTATCGTAACGGTACCCTGATTGGAGAACCGTTGACGCTGGACAAACACAACACGTTTTCAGGAACGATCAGCTTAGAAGACGGGCAAAACAACTTAATCGCCGTCGCACAAAATCGCGGTGGCACGGGCCCCCAAAGCCCTACCGTGATCGTCACCAAAGACACCAGCATCCCCAAAGCCCCAACCAGTTTAACGGCCCAAGCCCGGGAAAGTGGTCAAGTACGTTTAACCTGGCGAGCGCCCGATGATCAGAAAGTGATTGGCTACGACGTGTACCGAGCGACTAGCGCATTTTCCAGCTTAGCAGGAGCCCAAAAAGTCAATGAACAGCTGCTGGTCGGCACCGGTTTTGATGACTTAGTCAGCACGGATGGCCAATATTATTATCGCGTCGTCGCCGTCAACGCCGCCAGCACGCCCAGTTTCTTATCCAACCAAGTCACCGTCTTAGCGGATACCACCGGCCCGCGTGCCGTGATTGAATACAGCCCACAAGGTGAGTTTGATCCAGAAAGTGGCCGCATAGCGCAAGGCTTGGTTGACATCACCCTCACCGTCAATGAACCCCTGCTCACCACCCCATTTCTCAGTTTGGTGCCTGACAGCGGCCTACCCATTTCCATTGAATTAACCCCCGTCACCGACACCCAATATCAAGGGCAATTTGAGATAACCGAAAACACCCCTGAAGGCACCGCTTATGCCGTCTTCTCCGCCAGAGATCAAGCCGGCAATCGTGGAACCGAAATCGAAGAGGGTGCCGCTATCCAGATTGACAGCCAAGGGCCCAAAGTCACCCTGTTGACGCTATTGCCTTCTGAACCCATTCGCAATGACGCTCCGATCACCTTACAAGTGACACTGGAACTGGATGAGGCCCTACCGGCAGAACAAATTCCAGAACTCTCCTATCGCCTATCAGGCTCAGGCCGTCAAATCCAATCGCTTTCCCTCACCCAAACCTTCGATTATTGGAGTGCAAACTTTAGTTTGCCAGCCGATGCCGGCCTAAGCGAAACAGAAAACCTGCAATTCTACTTCAGCGCCGAAGACGACTTACACAATCGCGGCACCGAAATAGTCGGAGACAGCCAATTCCAAATCTACCAAGGCGACTTACCCCCGCTTCTCGTACCTTTCGGCCTCAAAGCAGTCGCCCTACCCAATGGCAAAATCCAGTTAAACTGGAAAGCCGTCACGGGTGCTTCTGATTATCAACTGTTCCGGAAAGCCCCCGGCGAAAGCCAACTCACCCCTTACCAACGCAGTTCAGGCACACTAGCATTCACCGACAATACCCAACAAGACGGTTTATACCACTACGCAGTGGCCAGCGTTCGCCAAGCCAATGAGCAAGAAGGCTTCAGTGTCAACAGCACTGTAGTCAAAGTCACCGCCGACTCTCTCGCACCACAAGCCCCGACGGGCCTACAATTAGAACTCATCGGAGCCGGTATTCGGGTGACTTGGCAAGCCCCAAGCGGTTATGAAAAAGTCACCTATCAGGTTTACCGTGAAGCTTCAGAAATTCAATCACTTGATGGCCTCACGCCTTTCAAAACCGAGATCACTGAATTAGGCTTCATTGATGGCAAACCGGATAAAACCCAGCCATACTACACCGTCATAGCCGTTGATGCAGCTGGCAATCAATCCGCCCTGTCTGAAACGGCCTATTTAAATATAGACTTGTTACCCGTCAACACCTTAGAAGTCGTTCAAGACGGAAACAATCCACCCGTCGTCACTTGGAGCCATCCGGCTTCAGCCGAACTCAGTGGTTTTGATATCTATATCGGCCCAGAAACAGAACGGGTGAAAGTCAATGACACGCTGTTGTCAGAAACCAGCTATACCGATAACGACTGGGCATCTCAAAAACGCTTCTACACCATCGTGGCAATCGATCAGAATGCCGTAGAAAGTCTCGGACGCACGGTGCGCTTACCCCTTTTAACTGCCCAGCTTGAAAAAACCAATAATAATATAACGCGCGCGCTATTTAATACTCTCGCCTACCAAGTCACCAATCACGAAAGCGATTTGGTGAGAAATATTCAGGTGCAAATACAACTCGGTGATCACAGCGCCCATTCTGCCACCTTCTCATTATTGGGTAGCGAAACCCGCGAAATCCCTGTCGTGATAGGCGGTTACGCCGATTTAGCGGATTTAAGCCCACTGATTACCACCTTGCACATTCAACCTGACACTGGTGAAGTCGCCCGTTTGATTCAGCATCAAGAAGTCGAAGTTGCCGATGGCGGCGGCCTCACTGTCAGTTTGCAAACGCAAAAACTCACCCGTGGTGGTGAAGGGCAAGTCAAATTCAGTGTCGAAAATACCAGTGCGGTAGACATTGAACTGGTAACGGCCACTGCTCAGGGCGATTTTTCTGACGAGCTACAGTTTTTGCTGGCTGACAGTGATGAAAACGTGTTAACCGTGCAAGCCTTTAAACAAGTCTTAGGCCAGCATATCATCACCTTACCCAATGGCAAAACTGTCGCACGCATTCCGGCAGGAGAACGTTTTGATTCCGACTGGATCGATCTCGCCGTACCGGCCTCAGCACCGAATCAAGTCAAACTACAATTTGCAATTGACCAGATTCATTATCACTTAGGGCAAGAAGATGCGCTCAGTCTGGCAGGTATCACCCGTTTCCAAAACGTTTCCTTGGTAGACACCGCCTATTATGGTGAACTCACCACAATCACACCAGCGACTTCTTATGGAAAAGAACCTATCGTCATCACCGGTAAAGCGATTGAGCGAAGCACCAACCTGGCTATGCCACTGGTGCCCCTGCAACTCGTGATCACCCTCAAAGGTTTTGAACGCGATTATCAGGTGTACACCGATGAAAACGGGACTTTTTCCTATCAATTCAAACCCTTAGACAATGAATCAGGGCATTATCACCTTTCCGTATTGCATCCTGACTTAACCGAACGGCCCGAGCAAGGGCAGTTTGTGATTCAACGCATCGCCTTACAAGGTGGTGGTGATTACAGCGTAGACTTACGCATTCCGTTCAATTACGAACAACGTATTGAAGTCCTGATCTTCGCAGGTGAAGCCACGGAAGAACACAACATCCATCTCGTTTACGAAGCCCTGGATCAAACTTTAGGCGAATTTCCAGAAGGGATTGAAGTCACACTAGGCCAACCTTTAGCCGTTCTCACGGCTTCTGAAAAGGCCCAACTCAACTTCTCCATCACTGCTGACAACACGGCCGAACCAACCGGCACCTTAATATTAAGGGTGATGAGTGATGAACAGGCCGACACACCGATAGGGTTGATTCTGGTTAATTACCAATTCTCAGAAGCCCTACCGGCCTTATTCTACACACCCAATTTTCTGGAAACCGGTGTTGGTTTAGATGACAGCGTCAGTGAAAAGATAACCTTAGAAAACAAAGGATTAGAATCCCTATTCGGCTTAAAGCTGGCCTTATTAAAAGCAGACGGTAGCCGCCCAGCCCCATCGTGGATTTATCTCACCACACAACCCGAAATCGGCACCTTAGCCGTCGGTGAAACCAGTGAAGTTCACTTGATGGCCTCACCAAACGCACAAGTCAGCGAAGGCCTGTATGAATTGGTGTTGCGAGCCACCAGTGACAACCATCCCACCCGCGACATCAACCTTTTTGTCGCCGTCACCCAATCCGGCCTGGGCAATGTCTTATTTAAAATCGAAGACATTTACACCGCCACTTTAGATAAAGACGGCAATGTGATTGAAGGCCTGACTGGTGCCAAAGTGCGTGTTCAAAATGAAAAGGTGTTGACGGTTGATGAAACCCTAATCAGCGATGACAGCGGAGAAGCCTACTTTGAAAACCTCCCCGCCGGCCGCTATAAATTCAAAGCCACCGCACAGAGTCATCAAGAAGTCATCGGCCGCTTCTGGATAAAACCCGGCATCACCGTCTCCGAACAAGTGTTCCTAGATTACAACCTAGTCACCGTAGAATGGTCGGTCACCGAAATCACGCTAGAAGATCGCTACGAAATTAACCTAGAAGCGACTTACGAAACCGACGTACCCGCAGCGGTGGTGATCATTGAACCCTTATCCGTCAATTTACCGGAAATGGCACCTGGAGAAGTCTACTCTGGAGAATTCAGCTTAACCAATCATGGCTTGATTCGGGCAGATAATCTGAAGTTTGAATTACCCGAAGATGATCAATACTTTAAATATGACTGGTTAGCTGAGTTACCAGACACGCTAGCGGCCCACCAACAAATCAGCATTCCTTACCGACTCACCGCTCTAACGAGTTTAGATCAAAGTGGTGAAAACACAGGCGGGGGTTGTCAGAGTTATTCTCAAACCAGTACAGCCTCTTATAGTTATGATTGTGCCAATGGCAGTACCAGTTCTGGTTCGACAAGCAGCACTTTCCACTCTTCCTGTTCAAGCGGTGGTGCTTCTGGCCCTCGCAGCGAGGATTATTATTACAGCAGTGGGGGTGGTGCCTACGGTGGTGGGAAAGGCGGCTACGGCAGCGGTTCGCCAAGCTACTCTTCCCTTGGGGGAGGCGGTAACGACTGTGAATCAGGTGGTCCTGATCGTGAAAGGAATCAATGTGCGGATGACACTGCGGATCAAAACCAGCCAGTCGGGAGTTCAATCAGTCTCACTCAAACAGAGTTTAATGATCAGGTGACTGATCTGCGCGTGAAAGTACCGGGTGGGTTGATAGCCCTTGAACGCCAATTTTTTGACGGCCGTTGGTCCCGCTATCCGATAGACAGCCATATACGTTATGGTAGTGTGATTAAGTCTGCAACAAATTATGGCGCAACCAATCTGGGTGGTTTTCCTGAAGGCATCAAATCGCTTATCTTGATGGGTGTCAGTTATCAATATGAGCCACCAGACAACCGAGATGAAAACGTCCCCCTCAACGCGGTTTACGTCAATGAGAGTGCGAAAATCATTAGATTTCCTCGCTTTTCCAATAAGGGCTATAGATGGCAAAACAAATTTGGCGATTGGATGACATTCGATAATGAGGGTCATCTACTGCGTTTTGGTACTCGTCAGGGTACCCTTGGAAAGTTGTTATATCAGAATCTTGATTCAGGGCAGCTCGTGATTGGTGTTGCGGATCGTTTTGATAAACAAGTATTGTGGGTAGGATATCAAGCTGATGGCATAACAACGGTTCGTGATGAGTTAAATCGCCAAGTGAAATATCAGTACAGGATAGGTGATCTTAAAAAAGTCGTTGATGTGTTGGGACAGGAGACGCATTATGCCTATGAACGTCGTACCGTCTTTTTGAATAACAAAGAAGAAGGGGAAATTTCATCTGATGGTGTCTATTTGGCTGGTGCAAGAAAAGGTCAAACCAGAGGCAATATCGCCCCCCCTCCTCCCACAGAAATCAAGATCATTTTGGTGGAAAAACGCGAGCCATCAGGCCAAGTGACGCATATTGGATACGACTTTAAGGCCCGTCCTTCTCAAGTCAGGGATGCCAATGGTGAAGAGCGGTTTGTTTTTGAATATGGGTACGATTCGACTCGAAAAGAGTATTATCGCCAAATGACGACGGCTTCTGGAATGGTCAAGGAAATTTGGTTTGATAAAAAAGGGAAAACCACGCGGGTGGATATCAATGGGCGAACGGTTAAGACGCTTTCTCAGAGTGAACGGAGTTTAAAAATCACGGATGGAAAGGGTAATGTGACTTTGAAGCAGTATGATGAATGGAAAAATGTGGTTGCAATCCGTTATCCTGATAACAGCCGAATTTCGTTTGAATATGAATACCGCTACCATCGCCCAATTCGTTTTACCAACCGCCTTGGTAATGTGACGACTTATGAGTATGATGAGTCTGGTAATTTATTGCGGAAAACGCAAGCCGTCGAAACCCCTGCTGAAAGGATCACCACGTTTACTTATGATCAAAATCAGCTTGAAACGATCACTCAAGAAGGTGATGCTAACACGGAAACTGCCACAATCAGCTTCAGATTCGGGCAGATAATCTGGAGTTTGAACTACCCCAAGATGATCAATACTTTAAATATGACTGGTTAGCTGAGTTACCAGACACGCTAGCGGCCCACCAACAAATCAGTATTCCTTACCGACTCACCGCTCTAACGAGTTTAGATCAAAGTGGTGAAAACACAGGCGGGGGTTGTCTGAGTTATTCTCGAAGCAGTACAGCCTCTTATAGTTATGACTGTGCCAATGGCAGTACCAGTTCTGGTTCGACAAGCAACACTTTCTACGCTTTGTGTCCAATCGGTGGTGCTTCTGGCCCTCGCAGCGAGGATTATTATTACAGCAGCGGTGGTGGTGCCTATGGTGGTGGGAAAGGCGGCTACGGCGGTGGTTCACCAAACTACTCTTCCCTTGGGGGCGGCGGCGGCTGTCAACCCACACCTGATCGAAATAACAATAGCTGTAATGATGAAACAGCCGATCAAAATCAGCCTGTGGGGAGTTCGATCAGTCTTTCCCAAATGGAATTCAATGATCACATTGTCGATTTGCGCGTGAAAGTACCCGGTGGTTTCATCGAGGTTTCTCGCCAGTTTTATGACAAATATTGGCACTTCTATCCTATTAGCAGCAACTTAAACTTTATTTATAAGTCTTTATCGCAGAGTAGCGGGAGCATGGGTGTTGCGAGGAGAGGTGTGCGTGATTCCGGTTCTGTTTCCCAGCCCTGGCTATCCAACTCCGGTTTAGAAGGAATAAAAAAAGACGGTATCATCTACCAACTGAGTAGTACGACAACGGCCCAAAGACAGCTTGTCTATATATCGGAACAGGCCAAAATTATCCAATCAGAAAATGGCTACCGATGGCAAAACAAAGGGGGGGAATGGGCCGAGTATGATTCTTGGGGTCATTTGCTCAGCTTTGGTAATCGTCTCTCGACACATGCTCAATTACTATATCAAAACAATAACTCCAATCAACGTGTGATTGGTATCGCGGATCGAGCTTCACGACAAGTCATTTGGTTGGAATATCAAGAAGGGCTCCTAACCGTTAGGGATGAGTCAAATCGTCGGGTAGAATATCATTCGACTCTGGATCAGATTACCCGAACTAAGAATCTAACCAAAGTCATTGATGTGTTGGGACAAGAAACCCTCTATGAATATGATCAACGATTCCTAAACCTCGATAGTTCAAAACTTTCAAGTGGAGGAGTAATGGGGAGCGCAAGACGCGGCACCAGTCGTTCTGGTAGCGGTGTATCGGGCGCACCGACTAAAGCGATAACTCCGGTTTCTCTGATGGTCTCAAAACAGATCCCTTCAGGTGGAGTAACACAAATCGAATATAATAATTCGGGTCGTCCAAGTCAGGTTATAGATGTCTTAGGCAACGAGTATGTCTTTGAATATGAATATACTTCTGGTAAACGAGTATACTACCGGCGTATGACGACACCTTCCGAAATGGTCAAAGAAATTTGGCTTGACGAGGAGGGGAAAACCACGCGGGTGGATATCAATGGGCGAACGGTTAAGACGCTTTCTAAGAGTGAACGGAGTTTGAAAATCACGGATGGAAAGGGTAATGTGACTTTGAAGCAGTATGATGAATGGAAGAATGTGGTTGCAATCCGTTATCCTGATAACAGCCGAATTTCGTTTGAATATGAATACCGCTACCATCGCCCAATTCGTTTTACCAACCGCCTTGGTAATGTGACGACTTATGAGTATGATGAGTCTGGTAATTTATTGCGGAAAACGCAAGCCGTCGAAACCCCTGCTGAAAGGATCACCACGTTTACTTATGATCAAAATCAGCTTGAAACGATCACTCAAGAAGGTGATGCTAACACGGAAACTGCCACAATCAGCTTCACCTATGATAGCAATGGCAATATTGCTTCTATTACGGATGCTTTGGGGCATCGTTTAGAGGTTCTGGAATATGATATTGCCGGCAACCCTTTGAAAATAAAGGATTATCTTGGTTTTATCTGGCATTATCATTATGATGTTGATGAACGGCTGAAGTCGATAACCGATCCCTTAAACCAGACGACTGAGTATGAATATGATGCCGCCGGCAATTTGACGGCCGTGATTGATGAGGCCAAGAACCGTTGGGCTTTTGCGTATAACCTCCATGATAAGTTAACGCAAGTCGTTAATCCCTTGCAGCATAACAAAAAGCTGATTTACAATTTGGATTTGCGGCCGATTCAAGTCATTGATGAAGAAGGAAAAAGCCATTATTCTTCATACGATAATGAAGGCCGTTTGCTAACTGCGATTGACGGTGCGGGCAATGAAATCGTACATCATTACGATGAAACACCCAGCAATCCGGTAGATTCTCGTGTACCAGTGAAGATTGAATTCCCTACTTATAGCCAGTTGTTGTCTTTTGACAGATTACTGCGCGTGACAGGTATCACAGAAGTGCTTGACGACAATACCCAATATTCCAGTCATTACGAATATGATGTGGGGGGAAATCTCACAAGTTATACGGATCAGCAAGACAATAGCACCGGTTATGAGTACGATGCATTAGGCCGATTGATTCAAATCACCGACGCATTAGAAGGCGTAACCCGTTATACCTACGATGCGCGTTCCAATGTGATAGCGATAACGGATGCCAACCAGAATGTGACTCGTTATGAGTATGATAAGAACGATAATCTGGTCAAAATCATTCGCCCAAATGAGGAAGCCACGCAGTATGAGTATGATGCCGCCGATAATCAAACGGTTAAAATTGATCCGCAAGGCCAGAAGGTGGTGTATCAATATGATGAACTTTCTCGCTTAACGCGAGTCGATTATTATGCCGCCGATGCTCAGAATCAACCCGTCAAAACGGTTCGATTGACTTACGATATCGTCGGGAATCTGCTCTCAATTGAGGATGGCACCACCTCAGCCGCTTATACTTATGATGCTTTGGGCAGACAGAAAACGGAAAGCGTGAATTACGGCCCCTTCAGTCTGAACTATGCTTATGAGTATTATGCCAACGGCCTCAAGAAATCCTTCACCGGCCCGTCTGGCAAGAAAGTCACCTACTCGTATGATGACAACAATCGCCTGAGTGCAATTGATATCCCCAATGCCGGCAGAATCACCTACAACCAATATCACTGGAACAGCCCCGCGAAAATCACCCTACCCGGTGGCAGCCAAGTTAATCTGGATTATGATCCCGTAATGCGTTTGCAATCCAAGGTGGTGAAAAACCCACTGCAAGAAGTGTTGATGAATTATCAATACGAGTACTCACCAACCGACAGCCTCACCAAGAAGATCACAGAACATGGTGAATACCGTTACGAGTACGATAAGCTGTACCGCCTACTCAAGGCCACCAACCCAGTACTTGATGACGAGAATTACACTTATGATCCTCTCGGTAATCGTTTAACCGCAAGCCAAGTTACCGAAGATACGACTTATGATGCCAACAATGCCCTACTGACTGACAACGGCGCGGCCTTTGAATACCTGAACCACAACTTGGTGAAAAAAACCAAAGGCAACCAAGTCACAGATTATGGGTATAATATCGAAAACCGCCTATCGGAAGTCAAAGAAGACGACACCCCTCTAGCCAATTATGGCTACGATCCATTCGGCCGCCGTTTATGGAAAGAAGTCGAAGGCATCAAAACCGACTTCCTATACAGCGACGAAGGCCTCGTAGGCGAATACGACGAAAATGGAGTAGAAATAAAGGGTTACGGTTATTTACCCGACAGCTTTTGGACCAGCGATCCCCTATTCCAAACCCAAAACGGCAGCTATTACTGGTACCAAAACGACCAACTCGGCACCCCACAAAAACTAACCGACAACCAAGGCAACATCGTCTGGGAAGCCCATTACAAAGCTTTTGGTGAAGCCCAAGTCGAAACCGATTTGGTAGACAACCCATTACGTTTTCCAGGCCAATACTTCGATACCGAAACCGAGTTACACTACAACTACCAGCGAGATTACGATCCCAGCACCGGCCGCTACCTGCAATTCGATCCAATCGGTTTAGAAGGCGGCCTAAACGGCTACCTTTACGCCCACAGCGATCCCGTTAATTTATACGATCCCACAGGCGAAATCGCCCCCATAATCGGCATAGCCGCCACACAATACGCCCGTTGTCTAGCCGCCTGCGCCGCCACCAACGTCATAGCCAACGCAATAGGCGGAGCAGCCTGTGGATTCGTCGAAAATAACTGCTGGAGTTCCTGCCTCAATCCACTTAATTGGGGCGGCCGCCGCCCCAAACTAGGCAAACCTAGAAAATCCTCACCTCCCGAAAGTTGTTCATTACCAAACAGCTTCTCTGCTGGCACCTTGGTTCACACAGAAAAAGGCCTCAAACCAATTGAAGACATTCAAATCGGTGAGAAAGTCCTGTCAATGGATGAAAACACAGGAAAGACTAGCTATCAAGTAGTCACTGATTTAATTAAAGGTGAACGGCAATACCGCTTGATTGAGATAACGCTTGATTCAGGGAAGTCCATTGAAGCAACAGCAGATCATCCGTTCTATATCAAGGGCAAAGGCTGGAATCCAGCTAGTAGCTTGAAAGTTGGGCAAGTTTTGGAATTGCACAATGGTACAACCGTTGTTGTTGAAGAAGTTTTGACTCGCGTCCGCCGTGATTTAGTGTATAATCTCACCGTCGCTAATACCCATAATTACTTTGTTGGTGAGGATGGGGTGTTGGTGCATAATGTTTCCAGAGATGAACGTTGGAAACAATTAGCAAATGAACCCAATAGTAGGTTATCAAAACAGTTAAGAGATTTCATTAACCGTCATAATGGTAAATTTGTTCAACAGAAATTTGGTTTGGAATTAGCCCATAAACCGAAAAAATCTAATGTACAAGGCTACGATTATTCGGAGGCTGTACCTAAAACTTCGGCAGATCATCGAGGTATCGAACATCGGTACTTAAAGGAAAGAAAAACAGGCACGACTATCAGTAGACCTAAAAAGAAGAGAGGTACAGGCAAACTGGCATTGCCTAAGCCGGGCTGTCTTCCCTAATACTGATTGTAACGGATTTTGGGGTGAACACTAGAGCCTCGACAGACACCATATATCGTCTGGAGTTTAGTGTTAACCCTTGCAAACTGGGTGAATCCATCATTATTTCTGCTATCCCAAAAATCCGTTATAACTAGCTCTTAATAAATGGTGTACTTAATCGGAAAACGCTAGAAACAGGCATAAAGAATCCCTCTCCTCCTGCAAGGCTGGACAGTTACCAAAATAAGATTCCTTCACGGAATGTTATCCGTTTCGTTCATTCTAGATAGAATGACGATAAATATCTAATTTAACTTTTTGATTTTATTGACTTTACTGAAAAACGTCTATTTTAAGTAAATTAACTATAGCGTTAACCGATTGAATAAAATTCAAAGTATTTAACTCAAAAAATATTGATAGCGGTTTATAAAAAAATCTTTGTACTTGACTCAATTAGTCAATGCTATATCTAAGTAAGAAATTAAGAAAGAGAATTTTTTGAGTTAATTTTTTACCATAAGGAAATAGGTAATGACTTATTGGAATGATAAATTATCCGTTTGGAAAAAGACATATCCATGTAAAATATTGCCACCTGCAAAAGAAGAACAATTCAGAAAAGCTTATTTTTTAGAAGATTATGCGAAAGATTTATGCGCTTTTTACAAGCACTGTAATGGTATTTCATACGAATGGTTTAGCATACTACCATTAGAAGATTCCAGTCATATTAAAACAACTTGGGATAGCATAAATGTAGCCAATAATCCTTCTAAAACAAGATTTTTAGACGGTGATAGAGAACTGTTGCATCATTTTTTAGTTTTTGCAGAACTAGATGCTAATAGATGTGCTGTTATGGATAAAAAAGAGGGTTCTATTTGGTATGAAGAAAATGGTGAATTACATCAGACAAATCTTTCCCTTGAAGAATTCATAGATAGCGTATTAAAAGAAGTTAATGAACTTTAAACATAAGCCCGTGTAATATGCTTTGTGTCGGGTGTGTAGAGCGATAGCGAACCTTCTGTGTGCTACGCTAAACCCACCATTATCTTTCCCTTCCATCTCTCTTTTCGCATGTTGGACAGAAGGGCAACTTCTTGATAAGGCTGGTAAATATAGGGCAGGTGTTGGGCGGATAGAGTATTAGCCAATACCTTCGTTGTGAGTATGATAAGAACGATAATCTGGTGAAACTGATTCGCCCGAATGAGGAAGCCACGCAGTATGAGTATGATGCGGCCGATAATCAAACGGTTAAAATTGATCCACAAGGCCAGAAGACAGTGTATCAATATGATGAACTTTCTCGCTTAACGCGAGTCGATTATTATGCCGCCGATGCTCAGAATCAACCCGTCAAAACGGTTCGCTTGACTTACGATATCGTCGGGAATCTGCTCTCAATTGAGGATGGCACCACATCAGCCGCTTATACTTATGATGCTTTGGGCAGACAGAAAACGGAAAGGGTGAATTACGGCCCCTTCAGTTTGAACTATGCTTATGAGTATTATGCCAACGGCCTCAAGAAATCCTTCACCGGGCCCTCTGGCAAGAAAATCACTTACTCGTATGATGACAACAATCGCCTGAGTGCAATTGATATCCCCAATGCCGGCAGAATCACCTACAACCAGTATCACTGGAACAGCCCCGCGAAAATCACCCTACCCGGTGGCAGCCAAGTGAATATGGAATATGATCCCGTGATGCGTTTGCAATCCAAAGTGGTGAAAGATCCGCTGCAACAGGTGTTGATGAATTATCAATACGAGTACTCACCAACAGACAGCCTCACCAAGAAGATCACCGAACATGGTGAATACAATTATGAGTACGATAAGCTGTACCGCCTACTCAAGGCCACTAACCCAGTACTTGATGACGAGAATTACACTTATGATCCTCTCGGCAATCGCCTAACCGCAAGCCAAGTCACCGAAGATGCCACTTATGATGGCAACAACGCCCTACTGACTGACAACGGCGCAGCCTTTGAATACCTGAACCACAACTTGGTGAAAAAAACCAAAGGCGATCAAGTCACAGATTATGGGTATAATATTGAAAATCGCCTATCCCAGGTAAAAGAAGACGACACCCCACTGGCCAACTATGGTTACGATCCCTTCGGCCGCCGTTTATGGAAAGAAGTCGAAGGAGTCAAAACCTACTTCCTATACAGCGATGAAGGCCTCGTAGGCGAATACGATGAAAATGGAGTAGAAATAAAGGGTTACGGTTACTTGCCTGACAGCTTCTGGACAAGCGATCCCTTATTCCAAACCCAAAACGGCAGCTATTACTGGTACCAAAACGATCAACTCGGCACCCCGCAAAAGCTAACCGACAACCAAGGCAACATCGTATGGGAAGCCCACTACAAAGCTTTCGGCGAAGCCCAAATCGAAACCGATCTGATAGACAACCCCCTACGTTTTCCCGGCCAATACTTCGATACCGAAACCGAGTTACACTACAATTACCAGCGAGATTACGATCCCAGCACCGGCCGCTACCTGCAATTCGATCCAATCGGTTTAGAAGGCGGCCTAAACGGCTACCTTTACGCCCACAGCGATCCCGTTAATTTATACGATCCAACAGGCGAAATCGCCCCCATAATCGGCATAGCCGCCACACAATACGCCCGTTGTCTAGCCGCCTGCGCCGCCACCAACGTGATAGCTAATGCAATAGGTGGTGCTGCTTGCGGATTCGTCGAAAATAACTGCTGGAGTTCCTGCCTCAATCCTCTAAACTGGGGCGGCCGCCGACCCAAACTAGGCAAACCCAGAAAATCATCGCCTCCTTCTAGAAAGACTGGAAATTGTGGTTGTCAAGGAAATAGTTTTCCTGCTGGCACTCTAGTCCACACAAAAGAAGGCCTTAAACCAATTGAAGAGATCAAAATTGGTGATCAGGTTCTCTCATATAACGAGAACACCGAAACCCTAAGCTATCAACCCATCACCGACTTGATTCAAGGTGAACGGCAATATCGCTTGGTTGGGATAACGCTTGATTCTGGGAAGTCAATTGAAGCAACAGCAGAACATCCGTTTTATATCAAGGGCAAAGGCTGGAATCCGGCCAGTAGCTTGAAAGTTGGGCAAGTTTTGGAATTGCATGATGGTACGACTGTCGTTGTTGAGGAAATTGATACTCGCATCCGCCCTGAAACGGTGTATAATTTCGGTGTTGCCAATACCCATAACTACTTTGTTGGTGAGGATGGGGTGTTGGTGCATAATTGTCGTACAAAGGAACTAGTTGATGAAGCACATAATGTCGTTTTAGCTCCAGGAGCTCGGGGATTTAAAACGACAGCTGTTGGCAGACGTGATGATGGCTCATTATGCATCTCTTCAAGTGACAATAATTATATGCCAAAATCACAAAGAGATTGGGCAGAAAAGTGTGGTATCGAAGTCATCACAGGTCCTGGACATGCAGAAGAAAAGCTAGTACACGCAGGAGCAACACATATAGATGTTTCTAGACATATCTGCTTGGATTGTGAAACATTGATGAAATCCAAATGTGTAACCACGAATACTCCTTGCTCGGGCAAAAAGAGCAAAAATAGAATGTCTTGCTCTCAACAAGGGAGTCTTTTTTGATTTTGAGAATTATCCCTGTTATACTTGATACGGGAATAAACTTGGACTTTTTAATATTAAATTGGTAGTCTTACAAACCAGTGCTGGTATTAAAAATTGTTAAAAATAAATAAGTTACATTAATAATACTAATTATGTATATTTATTGGTAGTCCTGAAATATGGGTGATATATTTTTTTAGAATGAATGAATAGATACCAAACTTTAATTTGGATTCCATCATCCACATTTCAAGACTACCTATTTATAATAAGTTTTTGAGTTGGGCATTTGAATTGGGATTGTCAAAACGCCGAATTGGCTCAAGGGTTTTATTTTTTTGCTGTGTGCCTTTGGCTTGCAATTCCCGATTTTCAATTCCAAATTCCATAATATCCACGGTTTGAACACTTCTATTGGTAGGGACTGTCAAAACAGTCTAACTGATAACCATACTCATTTCAACCCAATGCTCCAGACAAATATTTTAAACACCGTTTTATGTAGTGCCACACTCGACCAACTCCATGATATTGGGCAAGGGAATGGCTCTGGGAACATTTTCACAAGATATACTCCAAACGTTCAAATTATTGGTATTGGTTGCCCATATTAAAAATCCGAAAACATGAACTTTTTTAGTATAACCTAAAGTATTCAGCCTGAAAAGTGAATATGTTATCATAAAAAATAATTCCAAAAAACACTGGCGATTTTCTATGGCAAAATCCGTTGATAAACTTGCATGTGGTATAAATATGGATAGTTTGAGTTCTATTCATGGCACTTGGTCATTTATGATTGGTGAAACATTTCGGTTGGGAGATTGTGAATTTAAAACCGAAGCACTTAATCATGCGCGAAAAATTATGAAACCTGTCCGAAGAAATATTGATATTATTATTACAATACTCCTACAAAAAGGGTATAGATTTGCTTTTCCAGAAAATGTGTTGGTATCCCCAGATCCGGCTATTTGGGAATGGATTGGGGAATATGAAAACAAGGGCATATATTTACCACTGTCTTTACAAGCATGGCTGAGTGATGTGGGGTGCGTCAACCTAATGGGTTCTCATCCAGAATGGGAAAAGCCTGCTTACATTTTTAAAGATGGTCCTCAAACCAATAATGTTTGGTACACAGATCCTTTGGTAGTTGAACTAACCAATGATTATGTTGATTATTTTTATGAAGAATGGGAGCAGATGGTTGAGGAAAAAGGAATTCATGAATATAGGCCATTCCGAGTGAATATCGCGCCTGATCATATCCATAAAGCCAATATCAGTGGAGGGCCACCATTTCAGGTGTTAGCCAACCAGCCGGCTGTAGATGCTTTTCTCATTAATGAGCGGCATTGTACCAGTTTTGTGGGTTATGTGAGTATTGCAATGGCGTGGGCTTGTTTTCCAGGTTTTTATTATATTGATGATGCGCCAAAGAACATAGTATCAGACATGTTGGCTCAATTAGACTTTAAACTGTCACAATTTGAGCTTTTCTGAATGGCCTGATCGATGATGCGCCAAAGGACATCGTGTAAGCGAGCGTCGGATAGATTTGTGAAACTAAAGGGGCCATGCTCGAATTTTATGCTAATTCTCATGTTGCACCGCCCAATACACATTGTCCAATGCAAACGTAATCGAGAATTACCATTATGATGTTATTTTTGGTGGTAAAATAATCCGAGCCTGGCCCTTTATTATTATGAAAATGGATAGTTATTTAGAAAAATGTAAAGGGTGCAGTCACTTTACTACGACATAAAAATTGAGAAATTATGGACAGATATGATCTTTTTAGATTAGAATGTTCTATAAAATTTTCTATACTTTAAAAAAGTTAAGTGATTATGGTGGCTCAA
>Ga0190315_1000313_pt1 | contig 27063 bp, 27 predicted proteins | sample 48701101_MG_FD_161673 | JGI IMG/M metagenome (GOLD analysis project Ga0190315, IMG submission 161673) | Hydrothermal vent sediment bacterial communities from Southern Trench, Guaymas Basin, Mexico - 4870-11-0-1_MG | ecosystem: Environmental > Aquatic > Marine > Hydrothermal vents > Sediment ...
GATAATGACCCAAATAACAGCTACTGGATCATGCTAAATAGCTGGGGCACTGCTGGTGGCAGGCGCCCAAATGGGCTCTTTAGGGTAAATATGGACATGGACTATAGTTGTGTAAATCCCCCCTATTATAGCTTCTACTGGCAGACCCTGGACATAGATTTTGGTGAGGTAAGTGCCTGGAACCTTTGTATAAAGGATGTAGCGTATCCCACCTTGTATAAATTTAATTTAGAGTATAACTCTCGCCTTATCCGGGGTCAGGCATTCTATCCAGACCCTATCTCCTTCCCAGCCCCCCTAACAGGTTATTACGATCCTATAAGCAATCAGGCCTTTTTCAACATAAATTATAAGAACCAAGCTGGCCTGCGTTTTTATCTTGTAGATGTATCAACCATGACTGGCTGGACATGGGGAATAAGCCACTCTAATTCTAGCTTTTATGATGGCCCTCGCCAGTGTACCTTAGAGCCATGTCCCCCTGAAGAGCCCCAAGAGGTGTTTTTGGAAAGAGAAAGCGGGGCCTTTGAAGAGGTTGAAGAGGGTATAAGAGGGATAGAGGATTGGGATCACTGTGTGAAGGATACCCAGTTTATCACCTTATATGGCTTTAATTTAGAGTATAACTCTCGCCTTATGCGTGGCCAGGCAGTTGCTACGTGGGAGGCACCACTTACTGGCTATTTTGATGGAAGTGGTGCATATTTTGGTATAGGATATCTAAATGATAATCTACGTTTCTATGTAATTAATGTAGGTGCTATGTCAGGTTATACGTGGGGAATCTATGGCTCAAATTCTGATTTTTATGATGTCCCAGGTCCATGCACCTTAGAACCATGCCCCTCTGAACCACTTGAGAAAGGTGAGATTGGAAATGAGTAAAGATATTTTAATTATGTTATTTTTCTTTGGTATATGTTTATGTTATGCGGCAGATGGGCCCCTTTCAGGGGGCCCATGCGAATACAAAAAATACAGGGGGAGGTGTGACATAATATCTATTGACAAAAAAGGATTAGATAGTTATGAGGTAAAATTTATTTTTCATACTGATGAAGAAATAAAAGAGACATATGGACAGGTTGAAGGAAGGCAATTTTTGCTGCTTCTAAAAAATTCATCGTATCCAAAGAGGAAATTTTTAAAAAAATATAGCATTGAGGTGGGCAGGTCATTTGATTGTTATATGAGTGTGATTAGAAAAGGGGCCTGCACCCCTATTATCTTTGAGTTTCCAACCATTGACCTAGGTGATTATTAACCTTATTTTTTTAACAGCTCTTCATTGATAGTTATCTCTGTATTTTTTTTTAGTCTTTCCTTTAATTTTTTTAATGCGGTTGCCTGTTTTTTCTGCCTAAGTTTTGCAAAAATTAGATTCCTTACCTCAGAGAACCCCTTCTGTCTTGCCTCTCTCTTTTCCTCAACCTTTGCTATGTAGTATCTGGGGCCTACCTTTATTACATCACTTACTTCACCTGTCTTTAAAGAAAATACCACATCTTCCAGCTTAGGAGGCAACTGCCCCCTTTCTACCCACTTTGCCCATCTTCTTTTTAAGCTACCTTTCTTTAAGGCCTCTTTTGCCTCCTTTTCTGTCTTAAATACACTATATCTTAGTTTTACTGCCTCCTTTTGGAAAAACTCCTTTTTGTGCTTATCATAATATGCCCTTAACTCCTCTTCTTTTATATTTATATTCTTTAGCTGCCTCTTTATGTACTCATTTGCAAGGATCTGCTCCCTTGAATATTCTATCCTGGCCTTAACATCTGGGTCCTTGTCCAAATTTAGCCTTAGGGCCTCTTTTAAAAAGAGCTTTGTCTCAATAAGCCTTTTTAGAAATTCCTTTTTCCCTTCATATGTATTAAGCCTTTGCCTAAAAAATGGAGGTATCTGACTGATCCTTTTATTAAACTCCTCTAATGTAATTACCTGATCCCCTACCCTTGCCAAGACCTTATCCTCACACCTTACACTTCCACATAATAGAAAGACCCATGCTGCTATTAGTGTAATGAAAATAACCTTTTCAAAACACTTTTTCATAATCTCCTCCAATTTTTAAGAGAATGACTTAGTGTAGAGTGATATTATCATGATGGATATTTTTGTCAAGAAATCCATATGGATGGGTGAATTCGAGGGTAGTGTCTTTTTTGAAAAATTTTTTGTTTGGGTTTATAATATGGCCCTGCAAAAATGAAAAAATATGCGAGGCATCAAAAAGATGGAAAATCTTGGTATGTTCGGCTGTACAAAAAGGGCGATGAAGGACAAATAAATGACCTTTTTAATGAGATTTTTTGCCAAAGTAGGCCTTTAGATACCTGGAAGTGGAAATTTCTTAAAAATCCTGCCTTTCCTAAACAAATAATTGCCTTGGCTGATGCTAATGGTAGGATAATTGGTATTTATCCGAGTATAATTGAAAGGTTTAAATTTGGAGATAAAATTGTTCTTGCTGTGCAGCCTGTTGATAATTGTGTCCACCCCGATTTTCGTGGGGGGGCAAGGGTACAAATTGCTATTAAAAAAGCATTTATTGAGAGGAGCAAAGATTTAGGGTTAGCATTTGCATTTGGATTTCCTAACAAGATTCACTACAAAATAGGAAAAAAGCTATTAAAATATGAGGACCTTTGTTCCCTTCCTATTTTATTCAAAAGACTTAACTTGAGGCTTGCCTTTCGCGGGCGTTTTCAATGCAAGTTTCTGGAAGCAATAGTTTATTTGGTCAGTAACCAGCTATATAAGGCCTTTTATAAGCTCTTCAGATCGAGACGTTATAGTAAGGATATAATAATTGAGAGAATAACCAGGTTTAATGAATCATTTGATGAGTTTTGGAGTATAGCATCAAAAAATTATCAGATTATCACAGTACGAGATAATCTTTATCTCAATTGGAGATATATTGAGAATCCCAATGGTCCATTTGTTATTTATAAGGCTTCAAAAAAAGGGATAGTTCAAGGTTATATAGTTTTAAAGTTATTTGAAACTGGCAGTGAAAAGGTAGGTTTTGTAGTAGATTTTTTTACTGTTAATGATGAACAGATAATATTAAGTCTATTAAATGAGGCAATTCTTTACTTCTTAAAAGAAAAGGTGGATTACATAAAATGTGCTATTTTAAGTAACAATAAGATCTATCAGGTATTAATAAAACAGGGATTCTCAAGCCTGGAAGGGCAAAATGTTGTCTATGAAATCCTTGATAAAACCATAGATATGAAGTTCTTTAGTAATATTGAGAATTGGTTTTTAACTTGGGGAGACTCAGACCTTTTTGGTTAAAATATTTATAAATGGAAGGCCTTATGGACAAAGAAAAAGAGATATGTTCTTGGACTAAAGTCTAAAACGTGTAGTTTTGGAGGGAAAGGGTGAAAATTTTAATCATCGGTTTGGATGGTGCTACTTTGAATGTTATAGAACCTTTAGTAAAAGCAGGGAGGCTCCCTACTTTTGCCTCTTTCATGCAGGAAGGGGTATGGGGTAAGCTGAGGTCTACGGTCTTACCACTAAGCCCTCCTGCCTGGACTTCTTTTATGACAGGAAAAAACCCTGGAAAACATGGCATCTTTGGCTTTGTTACCCCTTTGGCCGGAGAGTATAAAACGAGGTTGGTAACAGGACGGGATATAAAGGCAAGGCCCCTTTGGGAATACCTTAAGCCCGAAGAGAAAATAGGCCTAGTGGAAGTACCCATGACCTATCCACCTAAGCCAATAAATGGGGTGATGATCTCTGGCATGATGGTACCTTCTTACTTTAAAGTATTCACCTATCCAGCTTCTCTCCATACAGAACTTATAAGGGAGTTAGGAGATTATCCTACTGATACATGGGTTCACAAATATCTTGAAAAGGCAGATGTAGTAGAAGCTCTAAAGGCCCTCTATTATTATACCTCTTTTAAACAAAAGGCCGCTTTGTATCTACTTAAAAAAAGGGGTCCCTTTGACTTTTTTATGATAGTCTTTAGAGGTACTGACTTTGTCCAACACTATGCCTATAAATTTTTAGACAAAGATTATGTCAAAGAACATCCTGAAGAAGGAGAAAAATTTGGAGAAGTTATCTATCAATTTTATGAAAAGATGGATACATATATTGCTGAAATTATGCAAAAAGTGGACAAAGATTGTACAATTATTATTATGTCTGACCATGGGGGAGGGCCACTTAAGAAATATTTTTATATCAATAGTTGGTTGATGAAGGAAGGGTATTTAAGCTTAAAAGAGGGTGTAAAAAAGAAGGAAATTGTTATGAAAAGGAGACCTTTAGTAAGAGTTTTTGAACGATTACATCTAAGTCATATCTGTCCAGATTCTTTAAGAAAATTGAAATTGCCTCTACCCTGTCTATTAGAACGTGATCCCTTAGAGCTTGTTGATTGGCAAAAGACAAAGGCCTATGGCAGTTTTAGTGAATATGGGGTAATTAGAATTAACCTAAAGGGGAGAGAGCCCTGCGGCTGTGTTGATAAAGATGAATATGAAAATATAAAAGACGAAATAAGGAAAAAACTCCTATCCTTGAAAGACCCAGACACGGGGGAGTACTTTATCGAAGCCGTTTATAAAAGGGAAGAGATTTATCGTGGGCCTTATGTAAAGGATGCCCCAGATTTGCTGGTTTTACCAAAAAATATTGAGTATATCTTTAATATAGCCCTAACACCAGGTAAATTTTTAGAAAGAGCAACCGATCTCTGGCTAGGAACCCATAGAATGGATGGTATCTTTTTTATGAAAGGGCCTCATATTTACCAGAGAAAGGAATTAGAAGGTTTATATATCACAGACATTGCACCTACTGTGCTATATCTTATGGGATATCCTATTCCAGAAGATATGGATGGAAGGGTAATAGAAGAGGCCATCAGAGAAGACTACCTTCAGGCACACCCTATAGTCTTTTCTGAAGAAAAAGGAGAAGTTAAAATTACCCCTACTGAGGCATACACACCCGAGGAGGCGGCGGAGATAGAAAAGGAGCTTAGGTCTTTGGGTTATATGGGATGAGATAGAAATTATGTTAAAAGAGAAATTAGTTGAAAGATGAAAATTGCCCTTGTCAGCCGTTTTTGTGATAAACAACAGGGGATTCCCTATGTTGTAGCTGAACTGGCTGAAAGATTTGTGAGGGAACATGAAGTTCACGTCTTTACCCAATCGTGGAAGGACATTAATGATAAGCGAATTATATTCCATAAGGTTCCAGTTATAACCCAAAGATGGTATTTTAACTTCTTAGAGTTTTTTTTGATAAGTGGAATAATGCTAAGAAAGCACAAGTTTGATATTATCAATTTACATGATCCCTGTTGGTATCCGGGTAGTGTGGTCACCTGTCATGCTCTTCCTAGGGCAGGTATTAAGTTTGTTCGTTCTTTAAATAATCTAGAGAAAGAGAAAATAAATTTTAGGTATTATTTACCATTTATGGTTTTAAACTCTATCTTTGAATATAATTTTAGAATAAGAAAATGGGGTAAAATTATTGCGGTATCTACAAAAATCCAGGAGGAACTCAGTGAATTTCTCCACATACCCAAAAAAAATATTGTAGTAATCTCCAATGGCGTTGATTTGAAAAAATTTAAACCAGATAAAAGGGGTCAATATAGGAGAGAGATCCTAGATAGGCATAATCTCAGAGAGGAGGATTTTATATTGTTATTTGTTGGTTATGGTTATTTACGTAAGGGACTACAGTTTTTATTAAAAACACTCTCTTTGATAAGGAATAATCAATTAAAACTTTTAGTGGTAGGTAATGATGATACAAGAAATTTAAATTTTATAGTCTCTATGGTAAAGAGTCTTAATCTGAAAAAAAAGGTCATATTTGCAGGGACAAGGAGTGATGTCTTTAAGTATTATGGAGCAAGCAATGCTTTTGTACTACCAACCCTTTATGAACCGTTTGGAAATGTAATTTTAGAGGCAATGGCATCAGGGCTTCCTGTTATTGTCTCTAGGCTAGCAGGTGCATCTGAACTGATCCAGGATGGTAAAAATGGCATTTTAATAAATGACCCTACTAATATAGAGGAGATTGCTAACAAAATAAAATTATTATTAAATAATAGGCAACTAAGAAGTTTTTTGGGGGAGAATGCGAGAAAGACTGCAGAAAATTACTCTTGGGATATAATTGCAGAAAAAACGCTTTCTGTCTACAAGGAGGTTATAAAGGGAGAATAAAAATGAGGAGATGTAAAAGGTGTTTACTACCCGAAACTTATCCAAATATTCATTTTAATGATGAAGGTATTTGTAATTACTGTATTGATTATCAAAATAAAAAACAAAAATCAGATTTTAAAGAAAAAGAAAGACTAAAAGCAGAAATGGAAAAAATTTTTGAAAAAAATAGAAGAAAGGGGGATTATGATTGCTTAGTTGGTCTTAGTGGTGGAAAGGATAGTATCTATCTACTTTACGTTTTAAGTAAACAATATGGTTTGAAGGTCTTAGCATATACTTGCGATAATGGATTTATGAGTAGAGTTGCTTATGATAATATTAGATATACTGTAAGTAAGTTAAATGTTGATCACATATTTTTTAAGCCTAGATTTGATATATATAAAAAAATTTTTTCCTATATGATTGTTCATTTTAATAAAGGAATTGCACGCACTATATGCCCTATATGCTCTTCAATTTATGGTGGTGTTGCCAAAAAAATAGCCATTCAAATGAATATACCTCTTATAGCCTTTGGATGGTCTCCTGAACAAGACAATCCTTCTTATCGAGTTGCTAGAAGCAGATTCTTTCAGGAGAGCTATATGCCAAAAGTCCTTTTCTATGAGATATTCGATGACGAAGATAGAAAGTTCTTTTGGGACCTTTATAGATACCAAGTACGAAGGATGATTCCAAATATTGTTGCTTCATTCCTTGTGAGGAAATGTCCTAGGTCATTGTTTCGCTTTATGATGGAGAAATATCCATTGGTCTTAACACCCTATAAAGTTTGGGGATACAATCCAAAAAGGAATGCTGAAGAAATCATCAAATTGGGACTGATACCAAAAGGCAATGAAAATCCATTGGCCACTAATTGTTTAATGATTTTCCTGATGTGGTATTTAGATTTTAAGAAATTAGGGTATAGCCCCTTTGTGTTTGAATATAGCAGTTATGTAAGGGAAGGGAAATTAGATCGTCAAGAGTATTTAGAAATATTCGAAAGAGCAGAAGAAGAGATTAAAAGAGATTCATTTAAAAATGATATAATAGATTTCATACTAACAAAACTTGATGTAAAAAAAACTGACATAATTTAGAGATAAAAGATGCTTAGGGTATTATATAAGGCTTTTGCTCCAAGAAGGATCAAGAATTATCTGAGTTTACATAAATTATTAATAGAGAATTATATCTCCCCTCGGTTAGGGCATTTACCTGAAGGAAAAAAAATCTTAGTTTTGGCCCCCCACACGGATGATGAGGTTATTGGATGTGGAGGGACTCTGTATAAGCACTTTTTGGCAGGGGCTGAAATAACAGTCGTTTATATGACCGATGGAAGAAAGGGAGACCCTCTTTTATTTAATCAAAAAATTCCAGCAAAAGAGAAGAATAAGATAGAAAGGGAATTAATTAAACAAAGAAGGGAGGAGGCTTATAGGGCAGCCAGGATCATTGGAATAAGACATTTAATTTTTTTGGATCATCCTGATACAGAATTAAGATTAAATAAAGAGACTATTTTTGAAATGTTTAATATTTTACGTAATACCAAACCTGACCTGGTCTATTTGCCATTTTTAACCGATCGCCATCAGGATCATATAGAGACCAATAAGATTTTTATAGCGGCAATCAAAAAAGGGACCTTTAATTTTAAATGCCTGGGATATGAAGTTTGGAATCCATTATATCCCAATTATATGGTAGAGATAAAAGATACAATTAATATAAAAATCAAGGCCCTTAGGGAATACAAAAGCCAACTTATGCATAATAACTATGTTAAAGCCATCTTGGGCCTAAATAGGTATCGGTCAATATTCCATCTGGGAGGGAATAGTTATGTTGAGGCCTTTTTCTTTGCTACTCTAGAGCAATATAGTTATTTATATAAAATAAGTTATGAATAAGGATATTATTAATAAAAAAGGTTGGGAAAATATATGGAAAAAAGTAGAAAAAAATAGACTAGAGGATGAAAAAATTATCCAACAAGAACTTGTAACTTATAGATGGAAAGAGATAGAAAGTCGAATAATAAAAAGATTTGGTTCATTTAGAAATATTAAAACTATTGAAGTAGGTTCTGGTAGAGGAGAGATTTCTTTAATCTTTAATTTGCGAGGAGCAAAAACTACTTTATTGGACTATGTCCAAGGTGCTTTAGATAATGCTGCCCTCCTCTTTAAACATTTTGGTTGTCATGCCCAATTTATATGTGCAGACGCCTTTAATCTACCTCCATGGATGTTGGAAAGCTTTGATGTTTCTATGTCATTTGGTACTGCAGAGCATTATGATTATCCTCAACGTCAAAAAATCTTTAATATACATGCGGCACTTTTAAGACCTGGGGGGGTGTCTTTTATATGTGTTCCCAATAAACTAAGTCTACCATATCATATCTGGAGAATCATGCTTGAGATCAATCATGAATGGGTAGTAGGCAAAGAGATTCCATTTACGATATGGGAGCTTAAAAAATTAGCCTTTAGAGCAGGATATAATACTTGTGAAGTAGTTTCATGTTCATCATTTTTTCGGGATAATAAACTTCTTTTAAAGGAGATAAAAAGAATTATTTCTCAACATTTTCCTTTAGTTGTTAGGGCATATAAAAGGATAAAAGGTAGAAAAGAAACAAAAAGTAGACCATTTAGTATAGAAAAAGAAAGGCCCAGCATATTTGATATATACTTTTCTGGCTGTCTAATGTTAGTTGCATCCAAATAATCCTACTTTACAAAGAGTATATAAATGAAAATTTTACAATTCCACGAAAAGGCCTCATTTTTTGGAGGAGGAGAGGCTTATTTTTTTGATCTTTGTAGGGCCCTTATAAGGAAGGGGATTAACATAGTATGTATGCATGTTTCTAATAGCCACTATTTAGAGACTGTAAATTTAGGATTGAAGGCCTATTTTATTCCAGCATGTTTTGGATTACGCAGAGGGGCAAGAACTGCTACCAGAGTAATAGATATAATCAAAAAAGAGAATCCAGATATCGTTCATTTTCACGGAATTTATTATAAAGTAAGTCCATTAATAGTTAGGATTGTGAATCACATTAAGCCCACTATTATTACAATTCATGAAATTTTAAATTTTTGTTTTAAAAATTCAAAATTGCTTCCTTCAAATGAAATATGCCCATTTTTCGCAGGTTGGCACTGCTTTCATAGATGTAATCTTTCAGAAAGAAGTAAGATAAATTATTTAAAATTATTGATTTTTCATTACTGGAAACAGTTTGAATATAAGAGATTAGACAAAATTATTGTACCCAGTAGATATATATATGAAGAACTACTTAGGAATAAGTTTCCTTGCCATAAACTAGAATTATTACCTCACTATTTACCTATTTGTCATCAATGGACCGGATCAGAGAATAATACTTTTAATGATAATGATGAAAAAATAATACTTTATATAGGAAGGTTAACTAGAGGCAAAGGCACCTTGGTGTTCCTTAAGGCCCTCTCTCTTATTACAGACCTTCCTTGGAAAGCAATTATTATAGGTGATGGAGAGGAGATGACTCAAATTAAATATTATTTAAGTAAAAAGAATTTAGCCAGAAGAGTTTTATTAATCGGCCAGCTTTTACGTAAAAATTTACAAAATTATTACAAAAAAAGTACTGTTGTTGTCATGCCTTCTTTGTTTCCTGAGACCTTTGGATTTGTTGGGCTTGAGGCTATGTATTTTAAAAGACCTGTAGTTGCATTTAATGCAGGGGGCATTAGTGAATGGCTAATTCATGGAAAAAATGGTTTCCTAATAGAAAGAGGGAATATTAGAATGCTTGCATATTATATTAGGCTTCTACTGGAAAATAAAGAAATTTGTCAAAGATTTGGAAAGGAGGGATATAGGATAGTAAGAGAAAGATTTTCGCGTGAAAGGCATATAGAAAAGCTTCTTAATATATATGAGGATGTTTTAAATGCAAGGCAAAAAACTGGTCATAAAGAACGCCATTTTTTTGGCTGGAAGTAACTATATAAGTATCATTACTTCTGGCCTCTTAACTATATTTCTGGCTAGATATCTTGGTACCTCCACTTTTGGCAAGTATGTGACAATTTACTCTTTTCTCTTTTTTGGCAATATTTTGGCCAATTTTGGCATTCCCCCTATTATTATCCGTAATGTAGCCAAGGATCTCAATTTAGCTAATGCCTATTTTTCTAATTGTACCTTTATTATGTTGTCTTTTTCAGTTATTAGCTATGTCATTATAAACCTAGTTGGATTTTCTTTATACAATAACCCCTTACTACATATACTTATCCTTATAGCTGCCCTTTCACTTTTCCCAGGGGCAGTAGGCGCGGTATGCGCTGCTTTGTTTCAAGCTATGGAGCGGATGGAGATACCAAGCTTAATTAATGGCATACTCTCTATTTTTTCCTTTTTTATTATAATCTTTATCTTGTTCACTCCAACAAACAGACTGTTTCTTATAATCCTCACAAATGTGTTTTTTTCCTTTTTTGGCACGCTGTTAATATTTAGAAAATTAAAAAAAATCATAAATTTAGAATTCCACTGTCCAGATTATAATTTTTGTCTTTCTATCTTAAAACAGTCCATTTGTGTGGCCTTTATTCAAATTTTCAATATGATTAATGAAAGGATTGATATTATCATGCTTTCTATTATGGCTAATATGGCGACGACGGGCTGTTATGGAGTGCCTGCAAGATTAATAAATGTATTTAATGTCCCATTTGCCAGTTTAGGGATGGCCTTGTTACCTCGTGTCTCAGCCCGTCAGAGAAATATTTATTCCTTAAAAAATATTTATAATCAAAGCCAAAAATTTTATATACTCTTGGGATTGGCTATAAGTATTATAATTTTTATCTTTGCCAAACAGATTATTGGTATTTTATTTGGTAGCAAATACATTATAGGAAAGGCCCATATTGCTTTAAGGATTCTTATTTTGGCCTTTCTTATTAATAAGATAAGTGGTCCTGCGGGGGTAGTGATTTTAAGTATGGAGAAAAAATTAAATAAATTCATCTCCTTTGCCTTCTTTGGGGCAATATTAAATATAGGCCTAAACCTTCTTTGGATACCTAGATATGGCATACTAGGGGCAAGCTTAGCAACATTGATTTGTGCATTGGTAATCTCTTTTATTAAACTATTTTTAGTAAAAAGTGTATTAAGAGGCTCTTCATGAAAATTTGTATTGATGGAAATCCAATCGGTACCTTTCCGCTGGTGAGAACAGGGGTTTATAGGTATATTACCTCATTACTTAATGCATTGAGTAAAATAGATAAAGTAAATGAATATAGAGTATTTTTCAGTTTCTTTAGGAAAAGGCACTTTCCTTATTACAAAAAGGCAATGTTATTTCTTGAAAGAAATGGTTTTAAAATTATCTATTTCCCTTTTCCTCCACGCATCTGGACAAGATTAGGACTGAATTTAGATTATTTTTTTAAAATAGACATTTTTCATGGCATGTATGACCAGATTTATCCCATAAAAAAGGCAAAAAAGGTAGTGACTATTCATGATGTAAGATATTTGGACATTAATGAAAGATTAAATGAAGAGTATATTAGAGTTCTTAAAGGTTCTCCCTTTTTTAAACAGCATCTTGAAGATTATCATTGTCGATTGAAATTCTTTGGCAAATTAAGAAAAAATATCTATAAATTAGTAAAAGAAGTAGATGCCATTATTACTGTTTCAGAGTTTTCTAAAATGCGTTTGATTAAACAGGCAGGCGCAGAGGAAAAACAAATTCATGTAATCTGTCATGGAGTGGCTAAAGCATTTCAAAGAAATCTTTTGGAAAATATATGTAAAGAGAGACTAAAAAAATATAATATCAATTTTCCATACCTCCTCTTTGTAGGGAAACACGATCCCCTTAAAAATCTCATTCACCTTATGGAGGCATTTAAATTGATCAAAGAGGAATTTTTCCAACATAAGCTTATAGTTGTTGGTGAATATAGCTGGTTTTCTGAGGTAATCAAAAAGAAGATAAATGAATTAAAATTAGAAAAGGATGTAATTTTTACTGATTACTTAGCAGATGAGGTATTATGCTGCTTTTATCAAAACGCAGATGTATTTGTTTTCCCTTCCCTTTATGAGGGATTTGGTATGCCTGTTTTAGAGGCCATGGCCTGTGGAACACCTGTAGTGGCCTCCAATGTATGTTCTTTGCCAGAAATAGTAAGGGATAATGGCATTTTGGTAAATCCCTATGATGTAGAAGATATAGCAAATGGGATATATAGGATCTTAAGGGATAATAATCTGAGACAAGATTTGATTAGAAAAGGCCTTTCTTATGTGAAGGAATTTACTTGGGAGAAGGCAGCTAAAAAACACATTGAAGTATATGAAAAATTGGGCTAAAAAGGGAATAAAATGAGTATTTTATCTCAAAAGAAATATACAGAAATAAAGTTTGATACTAAGATTTTTCACAAACTTGTAAAATTAAAAATTTTTAAAGAAGACGATAGAATAGAACTTATTGAGGGAAGGATATATAAAATGGTTCCTATTGGATTAAAACACATGGCTGTGGTAAACAGGATTACATATTTTTTTAGTAAATTTTCAGGTAAAGATTTTATTATAAGCATCCAAAATCCCTTAAAGGTTGATGAGTACAATGAATTATATCCTGATATAACTATCTTTAGATATAGAGAAGACTTTTATATAAACACCTATCCAGAGGCTGATAAGGATGTCCTCCTTATTATAGAGGTTGCCGATACCTCCTTAGATTATGATCGAGAAAAAAAGATTCCTTTGTATGCAAAGGCAAAGGTGCCTGAGGTTTGGATAATAAACCTGTTAGAAGATATTATTGAAATTTATCAACAACCTGATGAAGAGAGAAAAGAATATACATTGGTCCAAAAAAGAAAAAAAGGGGAGATTAGCCCTTTAAGATTAAAAGACATAAAATTTAAAATAGAAGAAATTTTCATAAAGTAAAAATAAAATTGAAGATCCTTATTGCATATCAGCTAGACTATCATTTTGACAATTCCAGGCTTAAACACCTTGTTTCCTTTTTAGGCAAAAAGGAAAAGGTTACAGTTATCTATCGTAAATTTGTAATAAATCAAACAAAAAAGGAGATAAATAAATCTTTTTTTTCTTTTAAGATAAATGCCTATGGAGAAAATGGTGTAAAATTTATTGAGGTAGACCCTATTTTTAATGGCCCTCAAGGTTTGGGGTTGTATCTGCTTAAGGATGAAAGTCCACTAAAAAATTATAAAGGCATAAAACAGAGTCTTAAAAAAGTTTTTAATACAATAGGCATTCTTAAGGAAACAATAGTATTTTTCCCTTTTTATCTTCTGGGGTATCTTTTATGTGATAGAAGACACTATGATATCTTTATTGGAGGAGGGCAGTGGGCACTACTTTTAGGTTATGTACTAAAAAAATTGGGCAAAGTAAATTTATTAGTAGCAGATGATTATGATTATCAGGCAGGCAACCAAACAATTACAAAATTTAGATTCCTCTTTACAAGATATTTAGAAAATTTTGTTCTGAAACACGCTGATTTAATCATTTCTGTAGGTCCTTTGTTAGCAGAATTAAGAAAAAAGGAATTAAAAAGAGAAATAAAAATAATCCCAAATGGTGTTGACTATAATTTATTTGCCAGTGCTCAAAAAAAACAACCCCATCCCCCTACATTAGTTTATACAGGGGCAGTTGAGTGGTGGAGTGGTCTTGATCTGGTAATCAAGGCTATGGCTAAGGTAAAAAAGGATATTCCTGAACTGCGTCTTTTGATTATAGGACACTGCTATCCTCAATATTTGAATTACCTCTTTAAGGTGGCAGAGGGGCTTGGAATTAAAGAAAATATTAAATATATAGGTAGAAAACCTTATAAAGAACTTCCTTTTTACTTAAAAAGGGCAGATATAGGTCTAGCCGTGTTTTCACCTGTGCACTTAAGAAAGTATGCCTTTTCTTTAAAAGTAATAGAATATATGGCGGCAGGATTGCCTATAATTATCACAAAAAATACGCAATCAGCATTAATTGTAGAAAAATATAAGTGTGGTGAGCTAGTGGAATTTGAAGAAAACTCTATTGCTATAGCTATTAAACGCTTATTTGTGGATCAAAATATATACAAAACCTATTTTACTAATTGCCTAAAATATGCCCCCCAATTTGACTGGGAAAGATTAATGCAGAATTTTTACAATTATATAACTATTTGACAAATATTGTTCAACTTGTTAGTTTTATCCTGCACATGAAAAGGGTCCTAATTCTGCTCATTATTATCTCAATGCAATCAGCCTTGGGCTTAAGAATTGATATGAGTGACTTTGTCGTATATCTTGTCCTTTTATATATACTTGTAAGATCATTTATAGACTTAAAATACAAATTTTATCTTGCCAATAAATTTCTGATAATTCCATTGTTGTTTTTTACTATATTGTCAGTGACTAATGGAGGAATACATTCTGTATTTCATCTTATATCTACTATCAAGGCCCTAATAGGTTTTTTGGTAATTGCTATGTTGGTAAGAGATGATGCGGATATCAGGTACACATTAAAGTGTTTTATAATCACAACAACAATGTCTGCATTAATAGGTATTGGCCAAGAAATAGTTTATCTTACAACCAAAAGGACATTGGTAGGGTTTATAAGTGCAAGACAATTAAGATTGTTTTTCAACGAAACACCATTGGGATTTATGTTGAGGGTCCCAGCCCTAACAGGTAGCTATATACTTTTGGCCAATTACTTAGTAATAGCCATGATTGCCCTATTTTGTCTTTTATCATTTGGTTTGATCAAAAGAAACAATTTTAAGGTTTATATGGCTTTTTTATCAATGTTTATTGCATTAATGTTGACTTTTTCAAGGTCATCTGAAATTGCACTAATAATAGGAATATTGTTGTGTTTTTCGCTTAAGTGGAGACATTATATCATCCATTTTATTGTAATTTTATTGCTTGCTATTTTAGTAAGTATTATTATAGGTTTGACAGATAAAATTGCGGAGTCCTTTATTAAAGAAAAATGTCTCCTTGGAGACCTTGGTGTTAGGTTGCAGCTTTTAAGAGAAGGGATGTCTGGCTTTGTTTTGCGTCATCCATATATAGGAACAGGTATTGGCAAGGCCAATAAGTATACTCCAAATGTTCATTCCTGGCCAGTTCATAACAATTTTGTTCGGATTGTTGATGAGATTGGAATATTTGGTTTTATTGTATATGTTATCATTTTCCTTAGAATGTTTTTGAAAACAATGTTAATGTTGATTTTGGCTGAAAAGGAAAATAAGGAAAATAGGGATGTCCTTATAATATTGACAGGAATCATTTTTGTTTTAACCTTTAATTTACAGTTTCACCCAACGGCGATAGACTATTATATCTTTGCAACTATAGCCTTCATAGAAGGCATCCTAATTGTTGAGGCCAAAAAATTAAAGCCTTTATCCTAAAAATGTGTGATGAGATAAAACTATTGCACATATCATCAACAGCCCTTGGAGGGGTAGGATTACATTTACTACATATATGTAGCAGATTAAATGGAAAAGGATTTAAATTTTCTGTAGCTATTCAAGATGACAATCCAGATATAATTCAAAAACTAAGGGCCTTAGGAATTAAAGTTTATCCTTTATCTATTAAGAGATCTCCCCTATCCGTTAAAAATATGAAGGGATTTGTCCAGTTATTAAAGATTATGAAAAAGGGAAATTATAATATAGTTCATACCCACACATCAGTTGGTGGAGCTATAGGCAGAATTGCTGCTAAAATTGCTGGAGTTCCTATAGTTTTGTGGACAATACATGGATGGGCCTTTGACTATCCAATAGGTGGAAAGCTAAAAAGGGGGTTATTTTACTTAATTGAAAGATTCTTGGACAAATTTACTGACCATTATATTGCAGTTTCCCAAAAGATGAAAGATGTAGGCTTAAATTCAAAAATAGTTCATAATGAAAAAAGGATCTCTGTGATTTATCATGGAATTGACCTTGATGAGGTGTCTAAAAATCGTGAGCTAGGGTATAATAAACTAAATATTCCTTATGGATTTTATGTGGTAGGAACTGTAGGAAGGCTGGAGACTCAAAAAGGTATTGATATTTTTCTAAGAGCTGCAAAATTGATTAGGAATTCTATATACAACACAAAGTTTGTTATAATAGGTGATGGTCCTTTAAGGCAAAATCTTAGCCAATTGGCAGATATGCTCGGGCTTTCCAATAGTGTAATATTTACTGGATGGAGAGAGGATGCCTATGATCTAATTCGCATGATGGACGTATTCTGTCTAGCCTCTAGGTGGGAGGCATTTGGAATAGTGTTGCTTGAGGCCATGGCTATGGGAAAGCCTATAGTTGCAACTAATGTTGGAGGAGTACCTGAAATAGTAACAGATAGAATAAATGGTTTTATAACAAAACCTGAAGATCCAAAAGATTTTGCAAAAAAAGTAATTTTATTACTCAAAGATCCTAGACTTTGCGAGGAAATGAAGAAAAAAAATCTAGAAAAGATTAATAAAATGTTTTTATTGTCTAACACAATTGAAAAGTACAAAACACTATATAGAAATCTTTATATCAATGCGCTATAAAAAGGGTCTTCTATTTCTTATATTTATAGCTTATTTTTTCTCTCCTCAAAATGTTGCGTCTAAAACCTGTGATATCTTTATAAAGAGTAAATCCATAGGTAAGCTACCTAGGGTCTTACGCCCATCTGTATTTGCTGGGTGGGCTGATAAAAGGGCACTGATGAAGTTGTGTGAGTTTAGACACCTTGGTTTTATTAGACTAACACTTTCATCCCTGATCTCTGATTGTACAAGTTTTGAGGAATATAAAAAAAGATTACATAGGTCAAAATCTACATTTTTAAAGATTTTTCATGAAATATCTTCTAGGGGCGGAAAAATAATCTTAGAGATATCTAAGACACCATATTGGCTTTCTTCTAATCCATCTAGAAGAGATACATGCAATGGCTGGAAGGTATTCGAAGCTTACCCACCGAAGGATTTTGAATCTTATGAAAGATTTGTCAAATATACTGTGAATTTTTTTAGCAATGAAATGCACATGGATTTGATTTATGAAATATGGGCTGAACCGGATCTTAAAGGAAGGTGTATGTGGAGAGGGAATAGAAAGGATTTTTTGAAACTGATTAAGCACTTTATAAAGGGAGCAAAAAGAGCAAATCCAAATAGCAAAATAGCATTACCATCGCTAAGTAGCTGGCGTGGAAAGATTGGAGGTAAAGATGCCCTCAATCCTGAAGATTCATTGTTGTTTGCAGTACTCAATTATGCTTCTAAAACAAGGGTAAAAGAAATTGGATTAAAAAGATTACCAATAGACTATATTTCTTTTCATTCATTTGATGTAAGGCCTACATTATTTATATTTACTATCGAAACGATCAAAAGATGGCTTTGGCATTTTGGTTATAATAAAACAAAGATACTTATAACTGAATGGAATGGATTTCGAAAAAACCTTACAAAAAATGCTGTCTATTACTTCGCTATGCTCAATGTTTTTCACAAAATGGGTATATATGGACAGACTTTTGCTTCTTTACAGGATTTCCACCTTGGTTTTCTAGAATTTCACGAAGATTATGGGATGCTCACAAAAAAGTATGTCATTAAAAAGCCTATCTTCAATGCAATGAAATTTCTTGATATGATGGATGGAGATATGCTGGAAATTCAGAGTGACAGCCAAAGCGTTGGGATAATCGCTACAAAACTTGGTAAAAAAATTGACATTATCTTATGGAATTTTTCGGACCCTATTGAAAATACCTTAAAACTTCTAAGCAAACAATATTTAATAAAACTTCAAAGATACATAAATAAAGGCTCAATTGATAAAGAAAAAGACCTAAGCCTTGCAAGGAATATATATGCAAGAATGAAAAGGTTAAGTACTCAGAAACAAAATATTTTTTTACATATTGATAAGATGTTTGGTTTTAAAGAATATAAATGTGAGATTTATGCAATAAATGATAGTTCTAGTAATGCATACTACTATTATGCAAAGACTATCCAAAGAGGGAAAAGCCAGAGAGAGGCCATTATATCTGCAATAAATCACCAAGAAATAAAAAAAATAAAGGAGATCAAAATAAAAGGTTTAGACAAACCATTAAACATTTTAATGGAGCCATATTCTGTATACATGCTAAGGATTAGTGGTACTTGATCTTTTTATGAAAATAGGAATTGATGCCAGAATACAGAGACATGGCATTGGTAGGTATACAAGGGAGTTAGTAATTGCACTATCAAAACTTGATAGTAGCAATGAATATGTGATCTATATAAATAAAAATAGCATTTTTACAAAACTATGCTTACCAGATAATTTTTCATTGAGGAAATTGAGAGTTTCACCATATACAGTTTGGGAACAATTTATCTTGCCATATTATATTTACAAAGATGGTATAGATGTCTTCCATGCTACATCTTACCTAATACCTATAATGTGTCCATGCCCTATGGTAGTTACTATACATGACTTATGCCTCAAAGTTAACCCAAATTGGTATTCATTTGGTGGTTTTAAACGATTCTTGGCAAAAATATATTATGAATTCATGAATACATTTGCAATAAACAAAGCAAAACAAATAATTACTGTATCAAATTTTGCAAAGAAGGAAATCTTGGAATTTTATCCTAATATACCTGAAAAAAAGATAAATGTTATATATAATGCTGTTTCTCACAAATTTTCTCCAGCTCCTTTGGAGCAAGTAAAGGCAGTCAAGAAAAAGTATGGACTTAATAAATATGTATTGTTTGTGGGCACATTCAATCCGATTAAAAATCTTTTATCTGTTATAAATGCCTTTTCTAAATGTAAATATTTGCTTGATAAAGGCTATAAACTTGTAATTGTTGCAAGGAAAGACAGTAGATTTTCCGAGCCAGAAGCATTGGTAAATAAGCTAAATATCAATAATTATGTAATATTTGCAGATTATCTAGAAGAGGAATCTCTTATACCGTTATATAGTGGGGCGGATATGTTGGTTGTTCCATCATTTCATGAAAGTTTTGGTTTGCCTGTGGTTGAAGCATTTGCATGTCATGTCCCTGTTATTACCTCTAATACAACTGGCTTAGTAGAAATAGCACGGGAAGCCGCAGTCATGGTCTCACCTGACAATATAGAGGAAATTAAGGATGCTATGTTGAAGGTTGCAATGGACAGAGGGCTTCAGAGAAAGCTTATTAGTAAAGGTCTTTTTAAGATAAGGAATCTTTCATGGGAATTGAGTGCAAGAAAAACTATAGAAGTATATAAACTAGCAATATCACATTTAAAAAATGAGCCAATATAAATATCTTATAAAAAACCCTATCTTAAATGTGTTTTTATTTATAGGAAAACTGTGCAAAAATATTTTTAATAAAAAGTTTGACAAAAAAATCAAAAATGTCCTAGTTTTTCAGACAGGAGGGATAGGTGATGTGATTAGAATCTTTCCGATTATCGAATCATTAAAGAAAGGTTTTCCAGATGTCAAAGTAAGTGTGTTTACCGAATTTGATAAAGGGTTTTTTAAGGCCATGGGAATATCAAATATCATAGATGAATTTTATATTTTTGATCCAAATTTTGGATATCTTAAAAAAATATCCCTTATATACAAGCTGCATAAGAAAGATTTTGACTTAATTATTAGTACCTCTCGTGGAGATGGGATGATTGAGTGTTCAATTATGGCCTTCTTAATAGGAGCTCCTTTTAGAGTTGGCTTTTTTATGGATGGCGCTGGATTTCTATATACCCATAAGCTTGACTTTTGCAAGGATGTACCAATTATAGAACAAAATATCAGTTTGTTAAAAATGCTAGATTTAACAGATTGTAAGAAAAATATTAGCATATCCTGTAAGACTGGTGTAATAAAAAAATTTTTGCCAAAAAAGGATGATAGTTTCCTTATAGCTATTCACCCCTTTGTGCGCAATCATGAGAAAGAAAGGGCATGGCCCCTTTCCAAATTTATTGAACTAACAAGAAGGTTGCAACACCTTTACGATCCATATATCTTTATCTTGGGAAGTAAGAGGGAATCCAAAAAGGCTTCTGAATTTGATAGTGTATTTTCTAGTAATAGAAAAATAAAAAATCTTGTAGGGAAAACGACCATTTCTGAAGTAATGGCGATTCTAAAGTCTAGTGACCTATTTATTGGAAATGATTCTGGACTCCTTCATATAGCCAACCTCTTTAAAGTGCCTTCTATAGGTATTTTTGGTTCTACCTCGCCTAGACAGGTTCTTTCTGCCGAGGATAATTGTATCCCTATAATAAAAAATTTTCCATGTCAGCCTTGTTATTTTCATCAGCCCCTTTTTAATCACAAATGTCCTTACTCCTACAGGTGTCTAGATTCAATTTCTGTAGCAGATGTTATAGAAAAGATTAATTTGATACTATTGAACTTAAAAAAGCAAAAATAGGCACTGTCTCCTTATTTGTGTGATAACATGAAAAAGTTGTGCACCTCTGGTAGTATGGGATTTTTAGCAAAAAAGGAGGGCACGTATGTATTATATGGGGATTGATCTCCATAAAAAGTATTTTGTTTCAACTATTATGAATAAAGAGGGGAAAGTTTTAAAAAGAAGTGGAGTTTCCACTGATAGAGAATCTATTAAGCATTATGAGGTTTCCCCCAATGTTTAGATAGGATTTGCAATCTTTAGCATGTTTATCATTATCAGAATCACCGCTAGTTATAGCCCTAGGAGTTTCTCCCACTTTATATAACCCTGCCTTTAAAAAATTACCATCACCACTACCTAATAGAACCAAAACTTTCTCTTCTTCTGGTAAGGAAATGGCTAAAATAGTTATATCTTCACTGTTGAAATCTCCCCATACTTGTGAAGAAGGCAATTTCCCTACTTTGTAACAAAAGGAATCTTCAAACCTTCCATCTTCTTTTTGTAAAAAGATAGACATCTGACCATCTCTTTGACCAGTTATGGACAAATCTAGTCTTTTGTCTCCATTAAAATCTTGAATTAAGACAGAAAAAGACGTTGAGACAAAATATACTTTATTTCCTTTGAAAAGTTGGGCATATACATTGGGTAGATCAGATTAACTATAATCATAATCAATATGATGTTAAATCGCATTAGCATTTTATAGATTTAAAATCTATTTTGTCACATAATATAAAAAATTTTGCTTTTTTGACTCTTGTCTTTTTAATGCTTTTATGACATTTATGTCGATAATAGTTACAATTTTTGCCTTATTTTTGTTGAGAAATTTAAAAATATATTCTGGGTTCATCCCATACATCTCCATTACTGGAAACGATTGCGTTAACCTTCTTCTATATTTTCGATACAAAAACAAAAAAAATTCTGGCATTAAATGTTTGATTTTTTGCTTTAAACTAGACTGCCATGGCATTTCACTTGGAAGTTGAAATATCAAAAGTCCATTTGGAGCTAGTATTCTCAGAAATTCCTTTATATATTTTTTAAAATATCTTGGTTCCATATGTTGAAGTGTAAGTAGCGTAATAATAAAGTCAAAATAATTATCAGAAAATAACTCAAGATTATCCTTTTCATTCAGATAATATTTACATTTATCTCCATAATGATTATAATTTTTAGCTAGTTTTATCATAGATGGAGCAATGTCAACTCCATAAACTTCATCAAAATAATGGGCAAGTGCTTGGGTTAATCTACCTACACCACATCCAAAATCAAGAGCCCTTCTTCTTCTAATATTAATATCTAGTGATTCTATAGATTCCATAATAAATTTTATTGTTTTTATTCCTGTCAAGAAAAATTTTTCTAATTGCCATTTTCTTCCTTTTTTATCAGGCCAGGTGAGTATTGCCCAAAGTGGATCAATTTTACCAAATTCATCCCAATTCTTTTGCAGTTCCCTAATATTCATCTCCTATTTAAATCTATTGACCCAAAAATTGTTTAAGATCAAATGGTCTACTTTTGTCCTAAGAAAGGTCTTAACTGCGTCTTCAGGTGTGCAGACAATGGGTTCTTGAACATTAAAAGAGGTATTGAGGATCAGGGGTATACCTGTAATTTTTTCAAAGTATTTTATTAATTGCCAGTAGAGGGGGTTAGTTTCTTTACTTACTGTTTGTGGTCTGGCAGTGCCATCTACATGTACTACCGCCGGGATTAAATCCTGTTTTTTTGGATTTACAGGGAACGTAAAAAGCATAAAAGGGAAACTGCCTTTAAATCCAAAATATTCTTCAAATGCCTCTTCTAGGATAGAAGGGGCAAAAGGCCTAAATTCCTCCCTGTGTTTTACCCTCTTGTTAATAATTTCTTTCATCTCTTTTTTACGAGGGTCTGCTAATAAACTTCTATTGCCCAATGCCCTAGGTCCCCATTCCATCCTCCCTTGAAACCAAAAGATTAGCTTGCCACTGGTTAATGCATGGGCTGCTCTTTGGCAAATTTCATCCTCTGTAAGCAATTCATAAGTAAGATTAAAATTTTTTAAAACCCTTTCACAGAATTTGCTAGAAAAAGCTGGACCTAAATAGACATCTTTCATTAAATATCTTCCTCTCCCTGTAAGGGAATGATACAGATACAAGGCAGCCCCTAAAGCCGTTCCTGCATCAGAGGCAGCTGGCTGGATAAAGATATGTTCAAAGGGGGAATGAAATAAAAGCTTACCATTGGCTACACTATTAAGGGCTACTCCCCCTGCCAGACACAATTTTTTTATTTTTGTTTTTTGATAAAGATAATTAGCAAAATGAAACAAAATTTCCTCTAATATCCTCTGGGCACTTGCAGCAACATTAGCATGCCGCTGAGAAATAGCCTCCCCTGGATGTCTAGGATGGCCTATTACCTTTGTCAAAGTTGGTAAAAATATTCTTTTTCTTGCTAGGTGGTAGTCCAATATTTTTATATTGTATCTAAATTCTCCCTGGGGAAGAGGTTTGATGACTTTTCTAAAAAAATCTGCATAAATGGGCTCACCGTAGGCGGCTAATCCCATGACCTTGTATTCATCACACTGTATTTTGAAGCCCAAAAAACTGGTAATAGAGGCATAAAATTGCCCTAAAGAGTGGGGAAGTTTTATCGTTTTTAGCACCTTTACCTTTGTTCCCTCTCCAATAGCGAACATGGTTGTAACTTCCTCGCCTGCACCGTCTATAGTCAAAATGGCAGCCCTTTCAAAAGGAGAGACAAAAAAGGCACTTATAGCGTGACAGAGATGATGATCAAAATAATAGATCTTAAATTTTCCCTTACCAAAGTTTTTTTCTATTAGATATCTCAATCTAAAAAGCTCAAACCATTCATGTCTCATCTGCCCTAGGCCACGTTGTGCCTTTGCCTTTAAGGCCTTGGGAGAATAAATAACAGACCTTAATGCCTGCCACAGTCTTGTTTTCATTACCCAATATTTCCATCCAACGCTAATATAATCTACATCTTTGATAGAAATCCCTGCCTCCTTTAGGCAATAACGGATAGCATTTGCAGGGAAACCCGTTGTATGTTTCTTTCGATTAAACCTTTCCTCCTCTGCTGCTGCAATGACCTTTCCATCACAAACCAATACAGCAGCTGCATCGTGCATATTATTAATGCCTAAAATAAGCATAGATTACCACTCCTCTACCCTACGCCAGATAAGGACCCCTACGCTTAAGTCTACAAAGGGGCGTAATATAGATTCGAAACGTTTGAAAAACCTTTCTAAATTGGCAATTATGCTAGGTGGGATGTAAACAATGTCCCCAGGCTGTAAATATATATTTTGAGAAAAGTCCGCCTTACTCAAGGCTCCTTTTAGGTTTAAGCGTAGAATTGTAGGATTCTGATTATTTCCTCTAATAACGATAATAGAGGTTTGCTTTGCATCTAACGTAAAACCACCAGCTAAAGAAATGGCCTCTGTTATGGTAATTGGCCTATCTATGGGAAAAACGGCAGGTTTTTTTACTTCCCCCAAAACCATGATTTTCAGGTTTCGGTATGTTTTAACAGAAACTGTAACTTGAGGGTTAACGAGATATTTACTTAATCCTTTTTGAATCCTTTTTTGGAGGTCTAATACTGTCATTTTTTTTAGTTGAATTTCCCCAATAAGTGGATAGAATATTCGACCCCAGGGATCTACCTTTGTAGTAAGGGTTAGATCTGGATGGCGCCATACAAAGACATTCAATTCATCACCGGGTCCAAGAAAAAATTCCTTGATCACTACTGGTTTATTACTAAAATTTACTGGAGGAGGTGGTAAAGTATGGCTACAGCTCAAAATAAGAAGGAAGATAAAAATAAAATTTCTTTTCATCATGTTATCTTGGTAAAAAAAAGATTTTGAAAAATCTTAATAAAAATAGTGTTGAAATAAATATAAAAATAAATAGCAAAATAATCTCTGTTAAGATTATTCTATCTTTTTTCCTTACTACCTTTTGAAGGTTCCTAATCTGGTTTAACGTCAGCCACTTGCCTCTATAAGGATATTTATCTCTTTTGATTTCCATTTTTTTTATTAATTCTTTCTTAAAATCCTCCTTTATTGATTCATAGTATGTTCTTATCTTTTCTAAAAAATATCCATCTCTCATATTAAAATTCTATGTGTAACAGCCATACAAATAGTAAAAAATTAAAAATAAAAACCAAAACAGTCACCGAAAAACTAAAGAGAAATGCTCCTAAGTAAGCCAAATGCCTTCCTGATCTCTCTAATAATGAAAGATATATTGGAAGCTGAATCCCTTCTTTTTCTAACTCTTTAGTTAACTCTTTTATGGCATCAATTTTTGCTTTGCTTTCTATACGTTTTTTAAGCCATTCAGGCAACTCAGACATTTTTTACTCCCAATACTTGTCTGCCTTAATTAAGTCAATTATCTTTAATTTTCTCTCCTTGCTCTTGCGCTCTATATAGTCTAACAAAAATGCATAAAAAATTCCAGCTATTAGCCCTGCCATACCAGCCACCAAAATATTTAACCAGCAAATAGGAAAAGAAGGGGAGGATGGAGGTGTGGCCTTGTCTACTATCACTACAGTTTTTATATCCCTTACCTTTTGTGCCTTGGCCTCCTCTAATGCCAATTTTAAAGAATTAAGTGAGTTTTGATATCTCTCTACTTCCTTAGAAAGTTCTTTGACTTTTAATTTTAAATAAGGTATGTTCTTGAGCCTTCTTTCTATGTTTTCTAAAACCTTATGATACCCATTTCTTCGAGCTTTTAAACTTTGTTGGTCTATATAAAGCTCCACTAGATCCTGTCTTAGTTTTTCATAAAATGATTTTGGAGACTTGACTCTACTCTTTATTACCCTATCTATCTCCTTTGCCAAATTGGCCTTGATTTGTTCATGTTCTTTCTTTGCACTCAAAAACTCAGGATGTGTTTCCTTATACTCTACCTTTAATTTTGCCATTTTTGCCTCTAAGTCAGAGAGTTTTTCCCTCAAATTCTCAATAAGGGGGCTAGTAGTAACTAACTCTGAAGGCATATACATTTGTGCCTCCTTGGCCAACTGGGCACGCAGACTTTCGATTTTCTTATTGGCTTCTTTTAAATTTACTTCTGTTTCCTTCATTTTTTGTTCAAAAATACTTTTTTGAGAGATTAACTGTTCCATTTCTTTTTCGAGATCAGCTATTTTGTGTTCCTTTTGAAACTTTTCTAAAATCTCTTGAGCATTCTCAAGGTGCCTTTTGTTTTCACTAATTTGTCTTTGTAATGTTTTAATTTGTTCAAAGGTCTGTATAAGAGAATATTGTGAATTTAATTTATTAAAATACCTTACATAAGCATTGGCTATATCTGCTGCTAGCCTTGGATCTTTATCCCTGACATATATTTCTAACATATATTCATTATTTACCTGAAAATCTACATCTTTTTTCAGGTCCCTTATACTCTTTTGAGGGAACTTATTGTGAACTAAATTTGCTAAAGCCTTACTTTTCAATATCCCAATATAAGGGGCCAAAAACTCCTCCATTGTAGGAGGTAGTAATATATGTCTTGATATTTCTTTTGGAGCATCAGGACTATAGAAGGAGATAGAAGGAAATTTATAAGGAACAAAAAATACCACTTTTGCCTCATAGACAGGGGGGAGTGTTTTACTTAAAAAATAAGCTATAATCATAGAAGAAATAATGATGGTAATTATGATATATCTTCTCCGATAAAGTGCTAACCAGTAATCAAATAGCGTTGGTTCTTCCATTTTGAATTATGGGACTCTTTTTATATATGATGTTCATGAAAAATTCAAGCATAATATGTCTTATTTCAAAGGGGAACGGGACAGCCCGTCCAATTATCAAAGGTTTTTTCTATCTTGATAGTCAATTTCGGGAGAATTCGGCTTATTGACAAAAAAATTTTTTTGACGTATAATTTAACGCAATTTAATAAAAAGGAGGTTGAAAAATGAAAAGAGGCATCTTATTTAGTATTCTTGTATTTTTCTTAATGTTTATCCCGCTTCAGGCAATAGGACAAGACCAAGTCTTTACAACGCTGGAGCAGGGTGTATATGAAAAGTCTTTAAATCTTGAAGAAGACCCATTTGCCAACCAATGTCAACAGCTATATTATAATTTTACCCAGTGTTCTGATAACCCTTGGGATGAAAATGGAATACATAATATCAGTGGTGACCTCTGCAGTTGCTCTCAGGCCAATGTTGTTGTAAATACCCAAGGATTTTCTTCCCCCATCACAGTCCGTGGAGTTTG